>ENA-OQCD01000594-OQCD01000594.1-human-gut-metagenome-genome-assembly--contig:-NODE-594-length-10254-cov-1.881406_pt1 | contig 10254 bp, 12 predicted proteins | sample MGYA00242755_ERZ504571 | MGnify/ENA primary metagenome ERZ504571 (study PRJEB26092, sample SAMD00036274) | human gut metagenome | host: Homo sapiens | study: EMG produced TPA metagenomics assembly of...
CTAATTCTTTTTCTATTTCCTCCAGACTCTTTCCTTTGGTCTCCGGCAAACGGAATACAACAAATATTCCCCCACTCAGGCAAATCAGCCCATACAGCCAGAATGTCCCGGCAGCTCCCAAACCACTATTCAACATCGGGAAAGTATAGGTCAGTATAAAGCAGGCCGCCCACAAAGCGAAAAGTGCAAACAGACATGGCAACTCCACGAATACGGTTCGGGAAAATCTCAGAGATAATGACCCACATCACTGTAGCCAAAGTCATGGCATAACAGGCAATAGCCATCACAACAATAATCAACAGCACAACTCCTGTGATATGAAAATAATAAGCGGCTCCCATAAAGGCATAAATTACTGCCAGTCCAAATGATCCGATCAGTGTCAACGCCTTACGTCCCCAACGGTCTACCACAAACATGGCTAGAATAGTAAATATGACATTTGTAATACCGGTCACCACAATATTCATCAAGACATCAGACACGCCATAACCTGCCGCCATAAATATTTCCTGTGCATAGTTGAAAATAACATTAATACCACACCATTGCTGCAAAATAGCCATGACAACACCTATAGTCAGCACTTTATACATAGCAGGATTCAATAATTGACGAAAACCTCCTTCTTGCGTCTGACAGGCTGAAGCCGCTTCTATGGCCGCCAACTCAGTAACAGCATATTCCTTTCCTCCCATACGGGTAAACACCTTGAGTGCAGCCTCCCGCTTTCCCGAAAAGGCTAACCAACGAGGACTCTCCGGTAATATAAAACTAAAAACAAAGAACAAGGCGGCCGGGACAGTCATTGCCCAAAACATCCAGCGCCATCCCATCTGTCCGTTCCATGATTCACGGATCATTTCATGAGTAGCTCCTAATGCCACAGGCTCGGCTATCTGCCAATTAACAATCTGAGAAGTCAAGATACCTAATACTACCGTCAACTGATTGATGGACACAAACCGTCCACGCAGATGCGCCGGAGCAATTTCTGCTATATACATAGGTGACAAACTAGAAGCAATCCCTATAGCAAAGCCCCCTACCAAACGAAATACATTAAAGAAGTAAAAGAATGAACAGCCCCTGTACCGACAGCCGTACAGATAAACAGTCCTGCTGCCAAATCAAAATCGGCTTACGTCCCAAACGGTCACTCAGCTTACCGGCACTTAGTGCCCCAAACAAACAGCCAATCAAGGCACTGCTCATTGCCCACCCCTGCATGACAGGATCATTTGCTATACCAAAGTATTGTTCATAAAAAGGTTTTGCTCCTCCGATTACCACCCAGTCATATCCAAACAGGAAACCTCCCATAGCAGAAATCAAAGCGATAAGAAAATAGATAAAAATTAGATTGTGTTTTCATGGTTATCAACTATTAGTTATTTTTTATAATGCAAAGTAACAAAGATTCAAGGGTTTAAGAAATAGAAAAAATTACTTGGGACATGGACAATATTACTATTTTTATTTTGCAAGTTACTTTATCATAAAAACAAGGACTACACCTCAATATACTGAGATGTAATCCTCAATCAAGCTATGCAAAGCAATCTATTTTTTACAACAATTCCAGCAAATCTCCACGTTTTCATATCCACCGTTATCAAACCTTTTGCATCAGGATTTGCAATTGCCTCCTTACTATTTAAAAGCACTCTATATTTTTTCCCTTGAGGAATTTTCACTTTTAAAACCTGATCAGCAGTAGCTTTTAAAGAAGCTTTATTAATGACAGCATTCGTCCACTCAGCAGTCGCTTCAGCTCCTCCCTTTAAACATAGACCTTTAAAACCACCATCTTTCCATTCAATAGGCAAACAAGGTAAGAATTCTACATAACCCTCATGATTCTGTATTAGCATTTCTGCCATACCAGCTGTACCGGCAGGATTCCCATCAAACGAATAAATATCACCTTCCGCCCCAGCAATGCCACCTGGAGATACAGTCATTAAATTTTCACGTGAAAGCTTACCTTGTAATAATTGGACGCTCTTATACGCTTCCTGCGCATCTTTCAACCGGGCATACATACAAATCATATTAGCACGACTCCACTCTGTATCTTCCCAGTTCTCGGCAGACAAGCGATTTTCAATGGTCTTGCGGGCAGCTTCCGCCAGTTCAGGAGTCTTCTCCAAAGTAATCTGAGAGAAAGGATACAAAGCCAGCAGATGAGAGGTGTGGCGATGGTTGGGATGTGCTTCTTCGAAATCTTCAAACCACTCGCGGATAGCGCCATTGGCACGCAACTGGATGGGAGGAAGTTGGACAATAGCGGTACGCAGGCTATCGGCAAACTCGCGGTCGGTATCTAATATTTCTGAAGCCTGAACACAATTCGACAAGATCTCGTAGGCCAGCTCACGGTCACAGGCAGGCATCATGGAGGCAACCATTTCTTCACCGCCTACTGTACGGAACCAGTTTTCGGGTGAGATGCTCGGCCCTGTCATCAGATAACCACTCTTCGGGTCTTTTTGCCAAGAAATCCAAAATGAACTGTGCATTACCTTTCAAAAGCGGATAGGCAGTTTCGGCCAGATATTGCTTGTCCTGTGTAAATTCGTATTGTGTCCAAAGATGAGAAGCAATCCATGAGCCTGCCATAGGAAACAGTCCCCAAATAATCGTGCTGGATGCAGGAGTATATCCCCAAACATTAGCGGTGGTATGGGCAGTCCAACCTTTACATCCATAGACCACTTCGGCAGTCTTTGCACCGTGATGCGCCAAATCCTTAATATAGGTAAACAGGGGGGCATTACATTCGGCAAGATTGCGACATTGGCTGCCCAATAATTCTGTTCTGTATTGATATCCAGATGATAGTCATTGGTCCAGCCCATGTTGCACGCCTTGTTGTCATTGAAGAAACCCTGCAAGGCAATGGGCAATGGAGAGTTTTCACGAGAACTGGCAATGGTGAGGTAACGGCCATACTGGAAGAACAAGGCATCCAAACCAGTATCAGTCTTGCCTTCCTTCACTTGTTTCCAACGAACATCCGTAGGCAACGCGCGGTTAGCGTCCTGCCCGAAATGAATAGAAACACGATTATACAACGTGTTATAATCCTTTATATGCGCCTGCTTCAATTCATCATAAGATTTAGCTATAGCCTTCTTCACGCCATCAGCACAAAGCTTCTTGTAATCAGGACTTTTATAATCGGTACGCACATCAACAATCAAAGTCACGGCATCAGCTTCTTTTTATACCTACTCCAGACTGTTCCATCTTTACCTCTCCATTATCAGCCAAAACGGCTATTCTTCCTTCAAAACAGACTCCGCCCGGACCATGCAAGGGAAAATCTACTTTCCCGGTAAATACCAATTGGTTATCTTCTACAGAAAGATCGGCTTGACGCATCAAATCCAATCCCATATTCATAGTAATGGACTTTTGCTTATCAGCGGTCAAGCGGAGTACGAGAACATTATCCGGGTTTGTAGCAAAATACTCACGTTTATAGTTCACACCGCCGGAGTTGAAAGAAACGCTGCTGATAGCCTCATCCAAGCTTAACGAACGGCGGTAGCCGGTTACTTTACCTTCGGGGTAAATGAATTGCATCTTCAAATCTCCAATGGGAAGATGAGTTCCGAAAGAAGTCTGGTTGCCATGAAGATTATCTCCGGCTATACGGTTTCCTTCCGATAGTTTTCCCTCAAAGAACAACTTTCTGAGCTGGTTCATTTTCTCTCGCCCGAAAGGTTTGTTCTGGTTCTCATTGTACTGGCCGGACCACATTGTCGATTCATTCAATGCCAGTTTCTCTTCCTCTATTCCACCATAAGTCATAGCTCCCAAACGCCCATTACCGATAGGTAAAGATTCCATCCAAACTTTTGCCGGTTGGGCATACCACAATTCTGTAGTTCCACAGGAATCTGTTGCACTCTGGCATCCGGAAAGGGCCAAAGCCATTGCTGCTAAATAAGTCTTAAAATGTTTCATATTTTTCATGATTAATAGTTTCTTCTGAAACAAAAGTAGATATACCTCTCCCATTAGGTAGAGAAAAACTCGCCATTTTTAGACTCTTTTGCTTCAATCGTAACCTATAAAAGGGAGTTATTCAACATTTAGAAATCTTTCCCGGCACAAATTCCAATACTTCACCATTTGTTATCATTTTCCCGGTGAGGCAGTCATTACAAACTCCAACGTTCCGCCATTCATAATATCCTGATGAGTAATATAATTCTTTGTATATTTCTTGCCATTCAGTTTCATGGAGCGGATATAAATCTCATTGTGCTCTTTGCGTGGGGCCTTAATGGTAAAAGTCTTTCCATCAGGCAACTGAATAACCGCTTCCTCCAACATAGGAGTACCGATAATATACTTCCCGCTAACCGGATTTACCGGATAAAAGCCAAGTGCGCCAAACACATACCAGGCAGACATTTCCCCGCAATCATCATTACCGGCATAACCTGAAGAGGAATCATTATACAGTTCATTCATGATATGTGCCACATATTTTTGTGTTTTCCAAGGTTCTCCCGCACACGCATACAGATAAGCCACATGATGGCTCGGCTCATTGCCATGCGCATATTGCCCTACAAAATCGGAAGCATTGTCATTCAGTTCACCACTTTGGTGATTGACTGTGAAAAAGGTATCCAACTTTGCCGTAAAAGCTTTGTTTCCCCCTGTCAGTGAAATCAAGTCAGGTATATTCTGGGGTACATACCAGAAGTATTGCCAGGCATTCCCCTCAGTGAAAGGGTAGCCGCCATTGGCTCCATACTTATAAGGATCGAAAGGCTCCATCCATTCTCCTTTCTTATTTTTCGGTTGAAAGAATTTTTGTTTCTGCATTAAATAAATTCCTGTAAAAAGCAGAACGCTTCATAAAACGCCCATAATCCTCCTCTTTCCCTAATTTCCGGGCCAACAGTGCAACACACCAATCATCAAAAGCTTGTTCTAAAGTAATAGAAACAGATTGTGTTTGAATATCCTCAGGCATGTATCCATATTTCTCCCATACTTCAAAGGAGAGTTCGGATGAGATACGATGGAACTGCTATGAACCGCTTCATAAGCCTTTTCCGCATCCACTCCTGCAACACCTTTCAGCACAGCATCCACAATGACAGGAATGGAGTGATTACCAATCATACAATAATTATCCTGCCCCCATAATTGCCATACAGGCAAATAACCATAATAGTCATATTGCCTCATCATGCTTTTAATAAAATCAGGAATGCGGTCGGTATGCAGCAAAGTATAAAGCGGATGAGCTGCTCTGAATGTATCCCATAAAGAAAAAGTGGAATAATGAACTTCATTATCGGCTACCTTACGTGTCGTATAATCGGCAGCCATATATTCACCATTTACATCGCTCATCGTATTAGGTTGTACCATAGTGTGATATAAAGCTGTATAAAAAATCTTTTTCTGCAAACCGGTACCTTGGATGATGACTTTCTTCAATTCTTTCTCCTAGCTGGCTTCGGCAGCAAAAGCAATATGTTCAAAGTTCCATCCGGGAACCTCAGCTGCCATATTCAACCGGGCATTTTCAATGGAAACTGAAGATAAAGCGACTTTACATATCAATTCATTATTCCACTTCTTGTCGAAACAGAATAATCCACACAGTTCTGTACCATTAATGACAGGAGTATTCTCATTCCTCCGATTGCCATCATGTAACTGACTGGATAAGATTGGTTGGGAAAATTCAAGATGGAAATATATTTTCCTCAGTTTTTGCCCATCCTGTAATAACACGATATCCTTCTACTACTGTAGGAGAAACTACACGGATTTGTGATTGAATTATCCGGCGGTTCCAACTCTCCTTATTTGCCGAATGATCTAAATCCAACCATAATTTCAACTGACCGCCATCAGAATAGATATAGCGATGTACCCCTACATGCACAGAAGCCGTCAACTCCGCTTGAATCTTCTCATCCGTTAATAATACTTGATAATACCCCGACGCGCCTGTTCGTTTTGATGAGTAAAAGACGATTTCCTTTTATCACTCATGGTAGGAAATAGAAGGATATCTATAAAATCGGAAGCACCGGTTCCGCTTAAACGTGTATGACTGAAACCATAAATAATAGAACCATTATAATCATATCCCGAAGCTTGTGCCCAATCAGGCGCTTCACGAGTATCGGGACTCAGCTGCACCATACCAAAAGGGACAGTAGCTCCTGGATAATTATTCCCAGAAAGACTGGATTGAACAGCACCGGTTCCAATAAACGGATTAACCCAACGAGTTAGATTTTGGGCACTAATACAATTTACAGAAAGAATAAAAACAGCCAATAAATTTGCAAATCTTTTCATCATAGATTTAAGTTTCATTTATTGGCAAAATTAGTATATCCACACTCCCCACACAGATAAATTCTCGTCTATTTTAGCTTCATTTGCTTCATAAAGGCAAGTTTCTTGCCTCATCACCACTAAATATTACCATTATTCCGTTCATCCCAATTCATTTACCGCTAATAATGATTATCCCGACATCTCCAATCCCTCTTAATGTAAAAAAATCATAAATTCAGGAATGTTACTCCAATTACCGTATTCTTTTCACCTATTTTTCTTATATTTGTAAATTATTCCATCACACAAACGTAAAAACAAATGGACCAGACCTTACTAAAATACTGGAAAACTTGTCTTCAAGATGCAGAGCGCAAAGCTATTGCTCTCAAAGGACCACGAATCACCCTAAACATTGATGACAAGATACTTAAATTCATTCCTCTCAAAAGTATTCCTGTTATTTTCCCTGATTGGAAAGCAGAAGACAGCAATGAAAAACAAAAAGTAATGATTGCTCCTTGTATTCTTTTGCCCGAATTTGAAAACGGCTGGACTTCCCAATCAGAAAGACCGGAATATCCCTTCTTGATTACTGCCACCATGTTGCCTGACGGCAAACTAACCGTATGCGAGAACGAATCAGACAGAATCCCAATATTTTATTCGTAAAATTTTTTGGAGCCTAATGCAGCCAATGACCGCACTATAGCTTCTCTTTCAAAAGTAGATCAACTACTATCCAATTTTAACACTGAAGAAACAAAATGGGAGCCTATTGGCAAGCATGCGAGCAGCTTTTCAAGAAAGCAACCGGCAAAACTTTCAGCACAATGAATTACTATGATAATCCAGAAATCATTATCATAAAAGCCTCCGAGCGCAATATGGCACAGCCCATAATCACACTATATGACAAACTCTTAAAAGATGACAATACCACTCCACATCCCCTGTTGAATTTATTAATACAAACAAAATCTGCTAACGCTCTTCCTATTCCAACTAACCGGAAAGTATATTGCAACCAAGAACACTGGGCACAAATGAGCAGCGACTTTCCTTTGTCCATATCTCAACGCGAAACACTAGCAATGTACACAACACCGGAATGTGCTGATATTTTTGTCGTCAACGGTCCTCCGGGAACAGGAAAAAACCACTTTTTCTGCAAAACTGTCATCGCAAACAGACTTGCTCATAACATTCTAAACAATCCGGAAGAGCCGGAAATTATAGTTGCAAGTTCAGCTAATAATCAGGCGATCACCAATATCCTAAAGGATTTCAAAGCGGAAACAACCAATGACACAACACATCCCCCGGTTGTCCAACCGCCTGGCTACCCGAACTGGATACATTAGGCCTATATCTGTCAGGGAAAAAAGAGCTGCAACAACAGTACAAAATGATGTTCAACCCCAAAGGGGATGGATTTCCGGCAGCATACGATACACCTGAACGTCAAGAAGAGTACAAACAATTCTATCTGCAATGCTCAATAACTTTTTTCAAGAAAAAACTATCAAGACGAAACAAAAATGCCGGCAATTTCTCCGTAAAGAAATGCAGCCCTCCAAAAAAAGATTATTCTCTGTATCCAAGCTGCCGAAACAACAGAATACGGAAACCGGAAGGAAAACAATATATTACAGAAGTTTATCCGCAAATTCCATGAGCCATTACCCTCCTATGACAAAGTAATAGAACAGTGGACTTTGACAGAAGAATTCAAAGAACGTTACGAAAAAATAAGTTCCAACCCTGAGTATGGCAACTTGCCTTATACAGAAGACATGGCAGTAAGGCTGGATATCAGCTATCGGTATCAAATGTTCTGGTATGCCATACATTATCGGGAAGCCGAGTTTATTCACCGGTTAAGCAAGTGCGATGAAGGCAAGCAGCGCACACAAGAAGCCTATACCCAAAGATTAAAAACGTTTTGGCTTGCGTAATGCCTGTTTTCATCTCTACTTTCCATTCTCTACCCAAGTATATGACCTATGCGGAGAACGGAAAAATGGGATATTTCCTTTATACAATGGAATAGATCTGTTGATTGTAGATGAATCCGGACAAGTTTCACCCGAACTTGCCGTTCCCTCCTTCAGTTTGGCCAAGCAAGCGATTTTAGTAGGTGATATTCAACAAATAGAGCCTGTATGGTCCATTTCTGATGAATATTCATTCATTAATTTAAAGAATCTGGGCATTGTTTCCAACCAGTCCTCGGAAAAAATACCGTTTCTTGGAGAACAACGGTTTCCTTTCTTCTTCCGGAAGTATAATGAAACTGGCACGTAAAAGCTGTAATTTTACAGTAAAAGGTGAAAAAGGAGCTTTTCTGACCGAACACAGACGATGCGTAGATTCCATTATTGCTTATTGCAATGATTATGTTTACCACGGCAGGTTACTTCCTAAAAAAGGTAACGAAGTAAAATACAAGTCCCTCCCTTCCAAAGGATATGTACACATCAACAGTTACAGCAGCCCTGGAAAAACAGGAAGTCGCCTCAACCGGGCTGAAGCGGAAGCCATTGTCTGTTGGCTGGAACTGGAAAAAGATAATCTGGAAAAGACCTATAAAAAGCCTATTCATGAAATTGTAGCCGTAGTAACTCCTTTTAAAGCCCAAGAAGCCGAAATACGGCATCAAATACAAAAAATATCAGGAAATGAGAAATATAAAGATATGATCATCGGCACAGTACATTCCCTGCAAGGTGCCCAATGTCCGATTGTTCTTTTTTCAACAGTCAACTCTCCCGAAGACCATTCTCTTTTTTATGGAGCGTGATGGAAAATACAATATGCTCAATGTAGCGATATCGCGCGCTCAGCATCATTTCATTGTTTTTGGCAACATGAATATTTTCCATCCGGAAGAAAACACCCCGGTAGGAAATATGGCTAAATGGCTTTTCGATGATCCATCCAACGAGATTTCCAACAACTTTATTTACCAACAGGAAGTTCCGCTGTGCACCTACCACCCCACCCTTCGTCTGTCCACCACAGAAGAGCATATCCAGGTTCTGCACCAAGCTTTTGAAAAAGCAAGACACCGTCTGCTGATTGTATCTCCATTCATATCTATCCACGCCATAGAAAAACGACCAGTTGGTTCCGCTGATACGCCACACGGTACAACGAGGAGTGGATGTCACAGTCTACACCGATTCGTCTCTAGATTATGATACGAAAACCAATCAGTTGCTCAGCCGTGCCGAAGAGGGACGGAACATATTAATAGAAAATGGCGCAACCCTCATTGAAGTAAAAGGTATCCACAATAAATCATTGGCCATTGATAACCATACACTTATAGAGGGTTCTTTCAACTGGTTATCCGCCAACCGCCATAAAGAATACTCCCGCCACGAATGTTCCATAGTTGTATCATCTGTTCAAGCCGATGAGTACATCAACAATCTGATAAAGGAACTAGAAAGCAGAGAAAAAAACCTTTCAATCCCTATCTAAGCCTACAATCAATCTTGACATTGACCAAAAATATCCGGGGTTCTTTACAAAAGAATCTTTTAATGATTGTACAGAAGAAGATATTTGCCGTATAAAACAAAAAAGTCCAAGAGTTAGGCATTCAGAAAACAGTCCTTCCACCTTATATCCATAAACAACGTGAAACTTTCCCACGTGCTTATGAACCTTGGTGCACAGAAGAAAAGGAAATTATATGTGAGTTGATGCAAAAGACCAATCATCTTTCTATTTTTATAGAATGTCTGCAACGTACAGGACAAGCAATTCAAATTCAGATAGAAGGCAAAAACAATTGATTATAATCCTGAACTGATATCCTTTTTATGATATTCGGGAAACTTGGAAAACAAGAATCAGTCCCTATACGAAGAGAGGAAAGAACAATACTTTACGCTTTCCTTCTCCTTTCCT
>ENA-OQCD01000595-OQCD01000595.1-human-gut-metagenome-genome-assembly--contig:-NODE-595-length-10250-cov-1.634496_pt1 | contig 10250 bp, 14 predicted proteins | sample MGYA00242755_ERZ504571 | MGnify/ENA primary metagenome ERZ504571 (study PRJEB26092, sample SAMD00036274) | human gut metagenome | host: Homo sapiens | study: EMG produced TPA metagenomics assembly of...
GGCCGTACACCTTTTGAAGAACGGATAGGGGAATGTACTTGGGAAGTGGCTTTGGTCATTCCTTATACAGTATTCTTTAAGCACCGGATTACTTCATTGGACGGACAGACGATAAAAGGCTAACTTCTATAAGTGCGGTGATGAATTGCAAACTCCACATTTCTTGTCGTGGAACCCCATCAACATAGAAAAGCCGGATTTCCACAGACCCGATTTCTTTGGTTCATTGGAATTTGAGTAAAAACGTAAATTATTTGAAAAAGAATACATACTGCCGGATAAAATCAGTATGTTTGCAGGTAACAACAATTTAAAACGAGAAAATTATGACAGCAATTATTGTGATTGTAGTAGTCGTTATCTTGGCAGCCTGGTTGGTTTCCATGTATAATTCATTGGTTAAAATGCGTAATAACCGCGAGAATGCGTTTGCTGACATTGATGTTCAGCTAAAGCAGCGCCATGATCTGGTACCTCAGCTGGTGGAACCGTAAAAGGATATGCGGCTCACGAAAAGATACATTGGAGCGGGTTATCAATGCCCGCAACGGGGCTATCGGTGCCAAAACCATTGACGAGAAAATTGTAGCAGAGAATGCCTTGTCTTCTGCTTTGAGTGGATTGAAAATAACATTGGAAGCCTATCCGGACTTGAAAGCAAACCAAAACTTTCTTCAGTTGCAGGAGGAAATAGCCGATTTGGAAAATAAGCTTTCTTCCGTGCGCCGTTATTTTAATTCTGCTACCAAAGAATATAATAATGCAGTAGAGACATTCCCTTCCAATATTCTGGCAGGTATGTTCGGTTTCCGTAAAGAAGTGATGTTTGACTTGGGAGAGCAACGCGCAGCTTTGGAGGAAGCTCCTAAAATTAAATTTTAAGGACGATGCAATATGTTGGCATACACACACAGCAGAGCAGGAATAACTTTCGTTCGCTGCTTCTGCTCTGTTTGTTTCCCTGCCTGGTAGTAGGGCTTTTGTTCGTGTTTTGTTATTTGCTGGTTTATTTGACACAAGGTGATGCACCCCATTATTATCAGGTAGGTGTCACCGACCGGTCAGTGGCTTTATTTATAGAAATGGCTCCTTATGTATTGGGAGGCGTATTCATTTGGTTTCTGATTGCCTACTTTGCCAATACTTCCATCATCAACGCTGCTACGGGTGCCCGACGTTGGAACGGAAAGAAAATAAACGTGTCTATAATCTGGTGGAGAATCTTTGTATGAGTCAGGGGATGCCGATGCCTAAAATCAACATCATAAATGATGATTCACTGAATGCTTATGCCAGTGGTATAAATAAAAAAGAGTTATACCGTAACATTGTCTAAAGGTATCATTGAGAAGCTGAATGATGAAGAACTGGAGGCAGTTATAGCCCATGAATTGTCTCATATCCGTAATCATGATGTACGTTTGCTTATCATCTCCATCGTGTTTGTGGGAATTTTCTCGATGCTGGCACAGATAGCATTGCGCTCTGCTTATTATTCTTCCTTTACACGTAAACGTGATGACAAGGGAGGGGCGGCTTTGATTCTTCTGCTGACCATGTTGGTTGCGGCTGTCGGTTATTTCTTTGCCATCTTGATGCGCTTTGCCATTTCGCGCAAAACGCGAGTATTTGGCAGATGCAGGTTCGGCGGAGATGACCAAGAATCCTTTGGCTTTGGCGAGTGCTTTGCGTAAAATATCGGCCGATCCTGATATAGAAGCTGTGAAGCGTGAAGATGTGGCTCAACTTTTTTATTCAGCATCCGGGCAAGCAGGCAACAAGTGCATTGAGTGGGTTGAGCGGGCTTTTTGCGACACATCCTCCCATCGAAAAACGAATACAAATATTGGAACAGTTCTGAAAGATGAAAAACGACGTTGAGATATATTATCATTGTTGTGCTGTGCGGATTCTGTCTTTTTACGGCGCAGGCGCAGACGCGTAATCGTCAATACGAAGAATACATTCATAAGTATAAGGATATAGCTGTGGAGGAAATGAAGCGTTATCGCATTCCTGCCAGCATTACATTGGCACAGGGATTGTTGGAATCGGGAGCCGGAAAAAGTGCTTTATCCCGTAAGTCGAACAATCATTTCGGCATTAAGTGCGGAGGTGACTGGACAGGGCGTACAGTGCGTTATGATGATGATGCCCGTAATGAATGCTTCCGTGCTTACAAGCATCCGCGTGACTCCTATGAAGACCATTCCAAATTTCTAAAAGGGCGTTCGCGTTTATGCCTTTTTTGTTCAAAATTGAAGATAACAGATTATAAAGGTTGGGCACATGGGTTGAAAAAAAGCCGGATATGCAACAGATCCTCGCTATGCTTATCGTTTGATTGACATTATCGAACTGTATGACTTACATAAAATTCGATACCCGTGACGGTATCAAGTGGATGAAAGAGTTTCCAAATCCGCATCAGCCTTATTTTGGCAAATGATTTGCTGTATATTGTGGTGCGTAGCGGAGATACTTTTAAAAAGTCTGTCGAAAGAGTTCGATATCAGTCAGCGTAAACTGAGAAAGTACAATGACTTGTATAAAAGGATATGTGTTGAAACCGGGAGATATTATCTATTTGGATAAAAAAACACCGTCGTGCCGACAAAGAGCATGTTTGTTCATGTGGTACGCAGCGGAGATTCAATGTACTCCATTGCACAGAAATACGGAATTCGTCTGAAGAATTTATATAAAATGAATAAAAATGAAGCCTGAGGATGCAGCGCCGAAGGTGGGAGATATATTGCGTCTGCGATGAAACGGAATCATGAATGTCCGTTGCAGAAGTTTAAAAAACGTACAGGGTGTTCGAGTATCGGACATCCCTTTCTTTTGTTTTATGATTGATAATCAGATTATTGGTGTTTTGGCATGAATGTTGCTTTAGATTTGATACGAAAAAAATAATAAAATAACGATAAATTATGGACAGAGAAATTCCAAAAGAAGTACGTGATAAAGAGCGTAAGAAAATGTTGATTAAATATGGTGTTATAGGTGTTGCCGGCATCGTATGCATCGCTTTGCTGATTTCTTTCATGCGGAGTAGTGTGAATCGGAAGGATTTGGTATTCTCGGAAGTGGATACGGGGATAATTGAGGTAAGTGTGAGTGCTTCCGGTAAGGTTGTTCCGGCTTTTGAGGAAATCATCAACTCTCCCATCAATACCCGTATTGTGGAAGTTTATCGTAAGGGAGGAGACAGTGTGGATGTGGGGACGCCGATTCTTAAACTGGACCTTCAGAGTACGGAAACGGAATATAAGAAATTGCTGGATGAAGAGCAGATGAAGCGTTATCAGCTGGAACAAGTTGAAGGTGAACAATAATACGTATCTGAGTGATTTGGCAATGCAGGTGAAAATTTCTGCCATGAAATTGAACCGTATGGAGGTAGAACTTCGCAACGAACGTTATTTGGATAGTTTGGGTTCCGGTACTACGGATAAGGTGCGTCAGGCAGAGTTGAACTTTAATACGGGAAAATTGGAATTGGAACAGCTCCGCCAGCAATATGCAAATGAAAAAGAAGTCAAGGCAGCCGACCTTAAAGTGAAAGAACTGGAATTTAATATCTTCGCAAAGAGTCTGGCCGAAATGAAGCGGACATTGGATGATGCCCAAATCCGTTCGCCACGCAAAGCTATTCTTACTTATATTAATAATCAGGTCGGTGCACAGGTGCCGCAAGGCACACAGGTGGCTGTCATCTCAGATTTGAGTCATTTTAAAGTGGAAGGTGAAATAGCCGATACTTATGGCGACCGTGTGGCGGCAGGAGGACGTGCCATTGTCAAAATCGGCAATGAAAAATTGGAAGGCATCGTGAGCAGTGTTACGCCGTTGTCAAAGAATGGTGTAATTTCGTTTACAGTCCAGTTGGTGGAGGATAATAACAAACGTCTCCGTTCAGGATTGAAAACAGATGTATATGTAATGAATGCCGTGAAAGAAGATGTGATGAGAATAGCAAATGCTTCTTATTATGTAGGTCGTGGCGAATATGAATTGTTCGTGCAGGACGGTGATAATGAGATAATAAAAGCGTAAGGTACAACTTGGCGACAGCAACTTTGAATATGTGGAGGTGGTGAGCGGATTGCAACCCGGTGATAAAGTGGTGGTCAGTGATATGAGCAATTATAAAAACAAAAGCAAGTTGAAAGTCAAGTAGGAACAGTTGCAACATAAACGAAGAAATAAAACTCTCTTTTTAAAGTAAATAAGTGTTTCGTGGGGGATTGATGAAGAATCCGGTAAAGAAACCGGGTTCTTCATCTAAATAAAATGTAATTTAATATTTATTCTTGATATGATAAAACTATATTTAAAACAAGCATGGACACTGATAAAGCAAAACAAACTTTTTACTTCTATCTATGTGGTGGGTACGGGTCTTTCCATTGCTTTAACCATGACTATGTTTATTATCTTTTATGTGAAATTTGCTCCGATTTATCCGGAATACAACCGCGATAGGATGCTAACGATTAAGGCAATGAAATGTTATCCTAAGACAAATAAGGAAAGTTGGAATTGCAATGGCGGTGCTTCCTACTATCTGGTGGATAAAATGTTGAAAAATTTGCCTAATTTGGAAGCTATCGGTGCCGGTACGCAGGATTTTATGGGTAATAATACGATAGCCTTGCCTGATAAGAAAGAGGTAATGGAGGTAAATCCATACTATGCTGATTCCGGGTTCTGGTCTGTGTTCTCTTTTCGCTTTTTGACCGGAAAACCTTTTACTCAGGCTGATGTAGATGCCGGTTTGCCTGTAGCTGTTTTGTCGGAAAGCCTTGCTAAACGCATTTTTGCTTCGACAGATGTAGTAGGGAAATATTTTACCTTCAATGGTAAGGAGTTTTCGTGTGTGTGGAATTGTGCAAGATGTGTCGAATGCACTCCTGATACGGCAGGTGACTTATGGATACCTTTGTTTTTTATACTCATGGGTGTCCCGACGTTTGAGGGTGAGAAACTGATAGGTAATGTCCATATTTATATGCTTGCTCCGACACCGGCCGATAAAGAAGCTTTGCGTGCCGAAGTACAGGATGTTTTTTCGTAAATACAATCTTCAGACTTCCGAATATGAAAATGATTTAATGCAACAACCCGATGATTTCTGGAAAAGTACATTCCGAAAGAATTCCTGTGAGGCGCCTGATTGGGGGGGAACTGTTGAAAGGATTGATTTATATATTGCTGGCTTTGCTTTTTATTCCCGCCATGAACTTGAGTGGCATGATTTCATCGCGTATGGATCATCGCTTGTGTGAGTTGGGGGTACGCCGGGCGTATGGAGCCACCAATAAAATATTGTTGGGACAGGTGTTATGGGAAAATCTGTTACTGACTTGTCTGGGTGGTTTGATTGGTATTTTACTATCCTATTTAATTGTACTGACTGCAAGTGACTGGATACTTAATTTGTTTGACGATTGGGTAAATGACCCTGCCAAAACACCGTTTCTTTCTTTCGAGATGCTGTTCAACCCATGGATTTTCAGTTTTGCTTTTGTGCTTTGTGTGTTGCTCAATCTGATATCGGCATTCGTGCCTGCCTTATGGTCTTTGCGGCATACCATTATTCAGTCTCTTAATACTAAACGTTAATACAAAAATACGATTATGATAAAGAAAATAATATGCCAACTATGGAACCAGCGCAGAATGAATGGCTGGATATTTATAGAATTGGTCATTGTCAGTTTTTTCCTTTGGACAGTGATTGACCCCATTTATATTCTGACTGCCGATAAACTTATAGCTTCGGGGTATGATGCCCATAACAGATATGTGGTGAAGATAGGGAATTATGAATCTTCCAATGGGAATTATCAAGCAGAAATGAATACAGATTCCATTTGTAAAGAATCTTATAATCGTATTATTCGTGTGGTGCGCGACCTGCCTGAGATGAAAGATTTCTCTATTGCTTCCAGTGCCAGCTTTCCTAATTCCGGTTCGTGGAAATGGAACACAAATATATAATGATACGGCGGATATCAAGAATGATAAATATATACATACACAATATTATGAATTTTATCTGCAAGACGGTAGTAATATGTTTCGCACTTATGGCATGAAAGATGCTTTTACGGGGGCTGATATAAATATACCGGCAGATGCGGCGACACGTCAAAAAGTATTTTTATCAGAGGCTCTGGCCCGGGCTCTTTTTGGAAAAAACGGATGTGACAGGGCAAAAAGTATATTCTCATGATAAGAGCAGTTATGAAATTGCAGGTGTCTTTCAAGATTATAAGCATCGCAATTATGAACAACCTTATCCTTTATTGGTGTGGGTATATAATGAGATACAAGGGAAGACTTATATGAATTGGAGGTACAGCATCACTTTTTCGCTGAAAGAAGGAGTAGATGCCAACGCTTTTGAACAGCGTTTCAAAAAGGAAGTGATGCCTTTGCTTAAGGCTGGTAATTTCTATTGTTCCGGGCTTGAATCGTTTGAAGAGGTGAGTTATATGTATGCGCAGAGAAGCGGTGTCATCAATCAACTCCGCCTGAAATATTCGTTAGCCGGATTTGCGTTGCTCTGTATTTTCTTGGGTATGGTAGGTACTTTCTGGATTCGTTGCAATGCGCGTCGTCAGGAGATAGGTATTATGCGCAGTATGGGAGCATCTGAAAATGCTGTGCGTAATCAATTTTAGCGGAAGCATTTTTTATTGGTAACGGTTGCTTTTTGTGGTAGCTCTTCCGGTGGTTTTCCATCAGGTGCATGAGAGTGGATTTTTTCTCTTCGGGAGTAAAGAGGGCAATACTTGATATGAGTTATTGGCAAAATCAGCCGGTGATGCATTTCTGCATCGTTACACTGATGACTTATATCATCTTGCTTGTTATCGCATTGATAGGTACTTATATACCGGTGAAGCGTGCCTCGCATATCTTGCCTGCCGATGCTTTGCGTGACGAATAGTTTCCGATGCGCACAAAATCGGGCAGAGTGTTCGATAACGGACACTTTGTATGAAGCGCAAAATATTGATAATAAATAATTTATACTTTTGGCATAACTTTTGAATGTTGAAAGACAACAGCGAACTTTTAATGAAGATAATAATAACAATTTAAAATAAAATGATTATGGCAATGATTAAATTAACCGGCATTAACAAGATTTACCGTACAAATGAAATTGAGACCTTGGCACTTGAGAATGTAAATCTGGATGTGGAAAAGGTGAGTTTGTGAGTATCATGGGTCCCTCAGGATGTGGAAAATCTACTCTCTTGAATATCATGGGGCTGTTGGATGCACCCAGTAGCGGTAAGATTGAGATAAACGGTACGTCGGTAGAAAATATGAAAGACAAAGAATTGGCGGCTTTTCGTAACAAGACACTTGGTTTTGTTTTCCAGTCTTTCCATCTGATTAACTCATTGAATGTGATTGACAATGTAGAGCTTCCTTTGCTCTATAGAAAGATGCCGGCCAAAGAACGTACCCGTTTGGCTAAGGAAGTGTTGGAGCGTGTAGGGCTGAGCCATCGTATGCGCCACATGCCCACTCAATTGTCGGGTGGTCAATGCCAGCGTGTAGCCATTGCGCGTGCCATTGTCGGTAATCCTGAAATAATCCTTGCCGATGAGCCCACCGGTAACTTGGATTCAAAGATGGGTGCGGAAGTGATGGAATTGTTGCATAAACTGAATAAGGAAGACGGACGCACCATTGTAATGGTAACTCACAATGAAGAACAAGCCAAACAGACTTCACGCACGATTCGCTTCTTTGACGGACGTCAGGTGATGTAAAATTGTGCATTTCTCACTCGTAGATGCGGGTTTTCCACCTGCTTCTACGATGAAAATGCGTTATGCTGGGGTATAAAAAAAGTGTATAAGAGCAATGATAAAGCAATTAATAAGACAAACCATAGAGTTATTGCGCCATAACGTGTTACTGAGTGTCATCAGCATATTGGGTACAGCTTTTGCCATTTGCCTGATAATGGTCATGGTGATAGCTTGGCAGGTAAAATACCGTGGTGCCCCTCCCGAAACGAATCTGGAGCGGACCATGTTTATCAAATCCTTCACTGTCAGGCTCACCTCACAGAATGGATGGTATACTTCGTGGTATTGCACACCGGCACTGATGAAAGACTTGGTACTTCCGTCTCCTTATATAGAAACAGCTACATCGGCTACGGCAGTTTCGGTCGCTGTGCTTGCCACGCCCGATGAATCTGCACGTGCCAGTGTGGACTTTCGTTATACGGATGCCATGTTTTGGAAAGTGTATGAATTTGACTTTATAGACGGACGTCCCTTTGCAGATACAGACCTGCAGGACGACGGCAGTGAGGCCATTGTTATATCTGCCGGCGTAGCACGGCGCCTATTTGGTACGGAGCATGTTGCCGGTCGTTCGGTTTTGATGAACCGTCATCTCAAACGTATAGTGGGGGGTGGTGCGTGATCCCTCGTTGACGGCTATCCATGCTTATGCACAACTATGGTGTATGTATCCGGCAAATTTGTTACGGACTCCTAAAGAGGCAGATGAATATGCAGGTGACTTCGAAATAAGTATTCTTGCCCGAAATGCTAAAGATTTTCAAGCAATTTATGATGATATTCATAACCGGAAAGCACAAATGAATACTTCTCTTGCCGATTATGAATTGGATATATACAATCAGCCTGACGATTCGATGACGGCACGTCAACCCGTATTTTCCCCTGATCCTGACATGAAAGGAATGTATTGGCAATATGGTATTGTCTTGTTTTATTATTTTGTTGGTTCCGGCATTGAATCTTTGTGGCTTGTCGAGCAGCCGTATGCAGCAACGGATGAGTGAGTTGGGAGTGAGGAAGGCGTATGGTAGCACTCGTATGATGTTGGTGCGGCGCATACTGGATGAAAACCTGGTATTGACGATATTGGGTGGAATTGTAGGATTTGTTTCAGTTTATGGGGCGGTGTATCTGTTACGGGGATGGATATTCTCTACCTTTTGGACGGTATATTCTCATGGGGAAATAATACTTCGGTTTCTTCCCTGTTCAGTCCGGCCGTTTTTGCTTATTGCTTTGCTGTTCTGTTTGTTAATGAACCTGCTCAGTGCCGGTATCCCGGTATGGTATGCTTCCCGAAAACCCATTGTTGTTTCTTTAAATGATAATTAGCTTTATGAAATTTGTTTATCACAATTTGAAGATGTTGATGAATCGGACACGTTACAATGGTTGGGTGTTGGGTGAGCTTTTTGTGGTGTTCATAGTCCTGTGGTTTTTGTGTGATTCCATTGGGTGTTTCACCTATACGCTTACTCGTCCGCTTGGGTTCGATTATAGCCATGTGTATGAGTTGCAATTGGATGCCGGAGGTGAGGAACGTGATACCACGCACTCTTATATAGAGAAAGTATTGATGGTTCGTGACCGTCTTCGCCGGATGGACAAAGTGGTGGAAGCGGTAGGTTTGCACTATAGTTCCGATCCGATGGGAGCTTCCAATCGTTGGAGTGCTTTTTTCTGTAATGATTCGACTTCGGTTTCTGTACGTTATGCCATGATGGACAATGATATGATGAAGGTTTTTCGTTTCCATCCGGAGTCCGGACAACCAGACTTTGCTTCGATGCCTGTGTCGGATTCTTATGGTATGGTTACCCGTATGCTGATTCATTGGATGCAGAAGCGTAATCCGGCCTTTACCAAAGATTCCATTCTCCGTACCGGCAAAGACGATGAGCGCGGCATACGAATTTATTCTGTGTTGGAAGATTTCCGTCCGGGGCGATTTGAAAAATCACAAGGTTGGTTTATCAAACGTATTGATGACAATCTCATTACTACGATAAATATGCCGTTTACGGTGACGATACGTGTGCTTCCCGAAGCAGACAGAAGTGACTTTTCGGCTTATTTTTTGAAAGAAATAGCTCCTGCCATTGAGGTGGATAATGTAATGGTGATGAATCTGGTGCCCTATGAAAAGATTGTGGACTGCCATGAATCAGCAGATGGCAGCCGTGACCGTTTGCAGACCCATTCTTTTGTGGCGCTTTTCCTGTTGGTGAATGTTTTTTATGGGCGTTGTCGGTACGTTTTTGGTATTCGCACTCGTCGGCGCCGTAGTGAAATAGCTTTTACGCATGAGTGTGGGAAGCTGTCGCAGACAAGTGAGGCGGTTACTGCTGGGCGAAGGGCTTATCTTGTTGACGGTTGTTGCAATTCCTGCTACTATTGTAT
>ENA-OQCD01000596-OQCD01000596.1-human-gut-metagenome-genome-assembly--contig:-NODE-596-length-10189-cov-1.903300_pt1 | contig 10189 bp, 14 predicted proteins | sample MGYA00242755_ERZ504571 | MGnify/ENA primary metagenome ERZ504571 (study PRJEB26092, sample SAMD00036274) | human gut metagenome | host: Homo sapiens | study: EMG produced TPA metagenomics assembly of...
GCCGAACCGACGGCGTGCTTGGTTTCGGACCGATGATGGCGAGCCGAGCGAGCCGCCGGCACCACGATGCGACGACCCTTGTCGTCCGTCAGATTGATGGTCTTGCCGTTCTCCACGCGTCGGCGATGGCCGCGTTGACCTCATCGGCGCTCTGTTCGGTGCTGAAGGTGACGGTGCGGGCCACATTCTGAATGCCGAGTTCAATATCCATGGATGCTCCTTCGTGATAATGCGCAATGCATGCGCACGTGTATGTACGGGTTATGTGCGCCTATTCTACGCGTAGCTTCTCATCGGTGGCGTCTTCCGCCTCCCACTGATTGATCTGCGCCTGCGCTTTCTGCATGGTCGCCTCATCTCGCTCCAACAGTGGAATGAGTACTGTTGCGGCCTCGCTGTGCGATGCGGGAATCGATTCCTCGTTCGTATCGTCGTTGTCGTCGCCGTTTCCAGCCTGCTGATTACCATGGTGGAACTTGACGGCATGGATTCGTGCCGTTCTTTTGCGGAATGTTCCGGAATGAAAGTGCTGACCGAGGTCGCCTCATGTTCATTCGTATTGCCGGACGGTGCTTGTGATTGCTGGGCTCCGGCCGGTGCGAACGCTTCCGTCGCGTCGTTGACGATTTCCTTCGTCTTGCGGACCGGCTGGGAGCCGGTCACGTCGAAATCGCCGGTCGCGTCGAAATCGCCAGTGGAATCATCCATATCCACAGCGTCAACATGACGTTCGCCGGTCGTGTCGGAATCATTCTGCTGTGCGGCCGCGTTACGGCGACGCTCCGATTCGTTCAGCAACGTGCCTACGGTGATTGTGCTCGGCGGGCGCTGGGGGCGATCCTTGGACTCCTGCTTCGTTTCAGTTTGCACGCGATTCTTCGCTGTGGCGACACCCAACTGGTGGGCCAGGCGTTCCACCTGCGCCTTGAATTGCATAATCTTGGCATTGTCTGCCTTGTTCAAAGCGGAAATAAAATCGCCGACCTGCTCCATCTGCAGCCACAGATTGGCTCGCAGCATAATCAGATCATCCAAACGATTGCCCAACATGCGACCGTATGCGGAAAGCAAGGCATTGCGGTGGTTCTCGTCAAGCTTGGCGAAAATCCAAGCCAAATCGCGGGCAGGATCGTTGACCTGCATATCCTGCCAATTCGTGACCGCGGTGATGGACGAACCGGAAAAAGCACATCGCCGTCACGCAACCCGCCATGCACCGGGCAAGTGGAGAACGACCACAGGCCGTCGGTCTCAAGAATATTCGCCCAACTAGTGGTGATCTCCTGCGGAACATGACCAGCCTGACGCAGGCGCTTGATCCAAGCGGTCAGCTGAGCGCGAATCTGGCCGGTGACAAACGTCGGATAGCCCGCTTCCTGCAGGAAGTCGGGACGAAGGCGATGAATCGCGCCCCAAAGCGGTGCCTACGCTGGAACAATCATCCAAAGTCAGCAGCTCCAACGGCCGCGCCTGACCCACATGGTGGGTGGCCACCAGCACGGACGTATCTCCAGTGGCGGAATGCTTCAAATCGCCGTTTGAAAAAGCTACTATGCTATCGACGGCAAAACCCAATCCGCCTAATTCGCGGGCTTGCGAGAGCGTCTGCGCAGCGCGCACGCGACCGGCAAGACGCTTACGGCCTCAGGCGTGTTGGATGCGAACACGTCATACAGCTTGCCCGCTGCATCCTGAACCACGGCATGGTCGACGCCGTACCCCTCGTCGGTCGGGTTGGTCTGTTCGCTGGCACGCGCGCCCGCAATGGCGGCGTTCGGCATCGCCGCACTCGTCAGGGCAGCTATCATAAATTTGCTTCGTTCGGTCACAATTCCAACCTTAATACACAATAGGGGCGAAGCGTTGCCGACTTGCCAGTAAAACTGCAGGTGAACCGCGGGCAAATCGTCACATGGCGTCGCAATCTGCCACAATGGAACGTATGAGTGCAACAGCGGAAGAGATTCTTGACGGATTGGATGAGGCGCAAAGGGCGGCCGCAACGGCCGTGGACGGTCCAGTGCGCATCATCGCGGGCGCGGGCGCGGGCAAGACGCGAACCGTTACCCGCAGAATCGCTTATGCGTGCGCCACCAAAGCGTGGAATCCACGAAGCACGATCGCAGTCACATTCTCCGTCAAAGCGGCGGCGGAAATGCGTAGCCGCCTATCGAAACTCGATGTCGCAGCCGACGTCAAAGCAGCCACCTTCCACTCCGCGGCCCTCCATCAGCTACGCCAAGTGTGGCCGGACGTATGCGAGGGGCCGATGCCGTTCATTTCCAGAAATCCACGTGAACTGGTGGAGCGCTCGCTGCGCCGCGTCACCACCTTCCAAGTGGATGACGACACCATACGTAACTTGCAAGCGGAAATCAACTGGTGCAAAATCTCACTGATCGCACCGGAAGATTACGCGCGGGTTTGCGCGGCAACGCATCGACAGCCGCCATCAGGCCTCGAACCAAGCCAATTCGTAGACGTATACAAAGCGTATGAGGCAGAAAAAACCAACCGCAACAAATCGATTTTGACGATATTCTGCTGATCGTTTGTCATCTGATGGAAAGCGACGAGGAAGTGGCCTCAGCTATCCGCTCCAACATCAGATGGCTTACCGTCGACGAGTACCAGGACGTTTCGCCATTGCAGCACCGTCTGCTCACCCGATGGCTCGGCTCAAACCGCAATATTTGCGTGGTGGGCGATCCGGCGCAGACCATCTACTCGTTCGCGGGCGCAAGTAGCTACAGTCTGCTCAACTTCGATTCGGAATTCGGTCCGCTCACCGCTGACATCAATCTGAACAACGACTACCGTTCCACGCCGCAGATCGTCAACTATGCCAATCGTGTGCTTGCGGCATCGCCGCAACGGGCCGATTATCTGAAGCTCAGCTCTGAAAGGAGCAAAGGACGGAGGGTCGTGGAAACCATATATGGCAGCGATTGGGAGGAAGCGCAAGGTGTGGCGGCGCGCATCCGCAAACTGGTGGATGCGGGGGAGTCGCCGGCCGATTGCGCGATTCTCACCAGAGTCAACGCGCAGCAGAAAATCCTGTGCAAGGCATTGGCCGAACAGCATTTGAGATATCGCGTGCGCAGGGATAGCGGATGGCAGAATTCCGCACTTTCCGACGACACGCAGACCAGACTGGCCATGTTGGAGGCATTGGCGTCGGCGCGGATCTGAGCGGCGTGACCATTTCCACTATCCACGCGTCCAAAGGTTTGGAATTCAAGCACGTGTTCCTTATCGGCTGCTCGGAAGGACTCATACCGTATGGGTTGCCGCAGGATGACGACGTGCTTGAGGAGGAACGCCGGCTCATGTATGTGGCCGTGACGCGCGCCGAAGACACGCTTGACGTCTCATATGCGCGTACCCGTGAAGGCAATGAGGGTGAAAGGGCACGACGGGTGTCGCGCTTCTTCCGCTGATACTGCGAACGGAATAGCGCGATTACTCGGCGTCGGTATCGTTGTTGCTGCCGGATTCTGCGGAATCGTCAGAGTCGCTGCCATTGGTATCGGATTCGCCGCCCCTGTGCTCTTCCTCGTCAAGCAGCTTGCTGAGTTCGGCATCCCAATCGATGGTCATGCCATCGGCGTCGCCAAGGGGCTGCGACGCCATATCGGTGGCATTGGAAGCGGCGAACGTCGTATTTTCCGTGTTTTCCGACGATCCGTTGTTCTGCGACTGTGAGGTGTTGCCATCGTCATCATTCGGCAGTTGCGGCAGTAGATCGGGATGTGACCATTTCGCGTCTCGTGCCTGCGCGCCTTCCGTAGCGCAGATGTTATCCCACAATGCGGCCGCTTCACGCATGCGCTTCGGGCGTAATTGCAAGCCGATCAGGCTTCGAAGGTGCGTTCCGCAGGACCTCCGATGGCGCGCTCGCGGCGGAGCATCTCACGAAGCTGTTCGATATGCGGAATATGAGCCATGCCGGCGCGCCACACTACGGTGTCTACCCAACCCTCTACCAAGGCGAGCAGATTCTCCAGCGATTTCATGGCCTGCTGTTGTTCAGGCGTGTCAGGGAACGCCACCTTGGTGATGTTCACCGCGTCGGCCATGGAATCCGGGTCGACGGACTGCGCATCGCGGATCTGCTCCTCCATGGCGTCCAAATCGATGCTGGTGCCACGGGCATACTTGCCCAACAGCGCCTCGAAGCGTGGCATCAGCCACGGCACGGAAGCGTACAGGCGCGAATGGGCGAGCTCTTGCAGTGCAAGATAGCTCATTACTTCGTTCACGTCGATTTCCAAGGATTTCGCATATTCGACGACATTCTGCACGATCAGGCCTCCAGCCGGATTCTTCAGCAACGAAATGCTTTGGTCGAAACTGCCGCGCACCTCATGCGACAAATCGCCGGCGGCACGTCCCAGCTGCATGGCGAACGACGTATTGCCGACGAAACGCATGAGTTTTGCCGGATCTTTCATATCATCGGGAATCGGAATCTGCACCGGACCGGCGAAAATGCCGGAAAATTTCCGTATGGAATTCGGAATCGCCGAAACGCTGTGACAAAATCGAAGCCAGAGCGTCGCTCATCGACTCGGCAATCGGGGATGCAAACTGCGCCCAGGAATCGATGCATCCTTCCACCCAGCCTGCGCGGGTAAGCACCTGCGTTTCGCCTTGCGCGGGGTTGAATTCGCAAGCGGTGTCAAGCCACAGATTCGCCTCGCTGATGGCTCGCCGGGCCATCTCGCCGTACTCCGCGCTCACACTGGTTTCCGATCCTTCGCCATTGGCCTGCTGCAATGCCAATGATTTCGCCAGTTTGACGTTGATTGGACCTTCCTCGGTGATGTGCTGGATGTCTCCGAAAGTGTTGAGCCCGCCCGCAGTGAACGCCTGCATCATCGACCTGACCTCGGCCGGCTTGGGAAGCTTGCTCACATCCTGACTCATCAACTGGTCGCGCAACTCTTCCGGCATGTTGGAAAACTGGTTCCATGCCATCTCGCCTTGAATTGGTCCGAAACAATCGATAAACCATTGGCGGATCGCGTTCTCGTCCATGCCGGCCCTGCCTTTTCCTAAGCGTTTTTTCAAGTTTGGTTGGTTCCATACTATGTTATGGGAGGTATGCCCAAGATGAAGGAAACACGACGAATTCACGGCAAAAACACACGTAGCGGCGCTCCGGGACGTGTCAAACGATGGCTGATAGGCGCGGAAGGTTGGCTGTCCGCGCGTCATGGCGTTATCTTGCAGGACCGTTGGTGGCGGTACTGTGCGTATTGGTGTTGATTATGCCCAGCGCGTATGTGGTGCAGGTGCCCGGCCGACACAGAATGTGCTCGGGGAGGTTTCCGGCAAGCAGGTCATCGCCGTTTCCGGTGCGAAAACGTATAAGGATTCAGGCCAACTGCTGTTGGTCACGGTCAATGCTTCAGGCGTGCCAGGGTACCCGGTGTCGACGCGCAGGCATTGGTGGCGTGGGCCGATTCGAAATCCACGGTGATGCCTCAGGAAGCGGTGGTTCCTGTTGGGCAGACCGCAGAGGAATACAAGCAGTCCAGCGACAAGGAGATGACGTCATCGCAGGATTCCGCCACCGCAGCGGCGAAAAAGTTCCTGGAAGAGCATGGTTATGAGTGTCCGGCATGAAGGTGTCCATGCATGTGGACGACATCGGCGGGCCGTCGGCGGGCATGATGTACACGCTTGGTCTGATCGACAAGGTGACCGGTGAAAAACTTTCTGGGGGTAAGATCATCGCGGGAACGGGCACTATGAACGACAAAGGTGAAGTCGGTGAAATCGGAGGCATCCGTTTGAAGATGCTCGGAGCGAAACGCGACGGAGCAACTTGGTTCCTTGCCCCGGAATCCAATTGTTCCAGCGTTGTGGATCATATTCCGGAAGGTTTGAACGTGGTGAAGGTGTCCACTTTGCAGGAGGCGTACGATGCGCTGGTTGCCGTCCGAGACGGCAAGGGTGCATCCCTGCCGCAATGCTCCGCGGGAGAGTGACGCATTCCGAGATATAAGAAAAAAACAATCTCGCAAAGTGAGCAATTCCACGGTTCGTAACGTATATGTTCGAGCAGTGTTGGTATATTGACGAACGTGGAATCAAACGGCATCTGATAACGCTGAAGAATTCGGTTTCCACGCTGGCGACCTGGTACAGGAATGGCTGTGGGACGATGATGTGGACGACTCGATCCGCGCCAAGATCGAGGAGCTGACCGGTGAAGAGCTGGTCGACGAGGACTATGATTCCGCCGTTGATGGCGTGATTATCTGGTGGCGCGACGGCGATGACGAAGACGAACTGTCTGACACCATCGTCGATGCGTATGCGGTCCTTGGAGACGATGGTCCATTGTGGGTGCTCACCCCGAAGCCGGGGCGCCCGGGCGCGGCAAGTTCAAGCACCGTGCAGTCCGCCGCGAAGACCGCCGGCATGAATGCAGCCACGCCGCTGACCGTCAGCGGTGACTGGAACGGCATCCGTCTGCGCGCATTCGGTAAAGGCCGCTGATCGTATTCGTTTTACCTGCCTTGGCACGCATGGCCAAGGTCGGGCGCTCATATAAAGGCTTGGAATCACACGATTCCGAGCCTTTTTTTGCTTGCAGAAGCAGTCGAAGAAGATGTTTCCATGAAATTGTCTATATTGACAAAAGTCATGACTTTGCTGACGTGCACGCGAGATAGTTGGGAATATCAGAAGAGTCGGAACGGCTTATTTTCTGCGGAAACAAAAGGTGGGCGATGAGGGACTCGAACCCCCCGACATCCACCGTGTAAAGGTGGCGCTCTAACCAACTGAGCTAATCGCCCGCAAAGCTCTACTGTACAGTATTCGTTGCCTGCGACAGCTTCAACGTGTGTCGCGCTGCCCAATAGGGGTTCCTTCCATAGTAAATGCGTGAAAAATGGTGTGATTTGAGTGTCGATTCGCTGAATTTTCCACAAGAAAGCCAAAAGCGTCGAATCAATCACGTAGAGTAAGGACGTTGAGTAGTGCAGTAGGAGGTCGATAGCCAATGGCGCAGGAACCTGAATCCGAGAGGAACGCATCGGGGATCGCTCGTACTTCAAAGCGCAAGTGGGGGTATGATTCCGAACAGGTGGACGCTTTTCTTGAGCGTGCGCACATGCTGTACGAAGGTGAGGGAGCGCAACTCACCCAGCATGATATTCAGAATGTTTCTTTCGATTTGGTCAAAGGCGGCTATGTGATCGCCCAAGTGGACGCGGCCCTTGCTCGTTTGGAGCGCGCCGTGGGTGGACAAGCAGACCACATGGGAGATTTCGCAGCACGGTCGTGTGGCGTGGAAGCGCAGACCGAAAGTCTGTTCCGCCAGCTTGACGCCCATTCCAAACGTGAGCACGGCGAACGTTTCAAGCCAGGAGAAGGCAAGGAACCGAGCTATGACCGCAAGCAAGTGGATCGCATCGTCGATCAGTGCCTGACGAAGGCCGCTGGCGAGCTCGGCGTGAGGAAGTGTCGGAAGACGATGCCAAGAAACTTGTCGATCTGAACTCCCAGACCGTGGCGAATGTGATCTTCACCCAGCGCAAGGGCAAGCGTGGCTATGACGAGCGTCAGGTGGATTATTACCTGAACGAATGCGTGCAGCTGCTGACCAGACTCGAATCCTATGCTCGTGTGGCCGACTTCGTGGGCGAGCCCTCCGAAAGCGCGATGACCGCAGCCAATCCGTCCGCAACCAGTCTGGCATCCCAAGAGACGCAGGTGGTCTCGCCGTTATTCGCCGTTCCAGCCGTTTCCGCAGAACCTATTGCGCAGCCCGCTCAGGTTCAAAACAGCACTGACTCCTTCGACGCTTTGAATAAGGCGGAACGTGAGATTTTCACCACGCCTGCAACGTCCCCGGTGAGCATTCCGGCCACTCAAACCGCTGCGCCGACGTATGCTCCCGTGGTTCCGCCTGTGTTTCAGCCAACCATCAGCACCCCGTCGGCTCCGGTAACTCCGGCAGCTCCTGTACGCCGGAACCTCAGGCCGCTCCGGTTGCTCCAGCGGCTCCGGAACAGTCGTTGGCACACCTGTTCAAAGCGTCCAATGCGGTTGACGAGGAGCCATCTTCCGCAGGAACGGAAACCGAAGCGTTCAATCCGCTTTCTGATGATGGCGCGCCGAGCTATGACGCTCCGGCCGCGCCTGCGGCTCCTGTGATTCCAGACACTTCGGTCGCGCATCAGCCGGAAGAATCTCACGGCATCACCATCGCTCCCGATTCTTCGTTGGCTGCCTTGGCGCAGATGGCCCAGAACATCGACGCTCCCGATCCGGTCGAAGACACGTTCACCCCGCGCATGCCAAGCCTGTCGACGCCGAACCTTCCGCAGGTCAATACCGACTCGATTAATCTCGGAACCTTGCCGACCGTCCCACCCTCCTTCACGCTGGAACCAGCAACCTCCGCAGATCACTCGGCAACGGCAACTCCCGTTGAACCGGCGAAACCGGCAGAGGAAGAGAAGAAGAACGAAACCAAGCCGGCAACCAATCCGATGTTCGAAGCATCCAACAGCAATCTGGATGTCGATATTCCCCGACCTGTCGTTCCCCTCTTTTGAATAGGCAATCGCACTGAACAGGCTGACGTGACCGTCAGCCTGTTTTCGCGTTCACACGAATAATCCAAAACAAATACGGAGCACACGCATAACCCATGCAAACCTCAACCGTAGTCATTCTGGGATCCACCGGATCCATCGGCACCCAAGGACTTGACGTCATCTCCCGCCATCTCGACCGTTTCAACGTGGTCGGACTTGCGGCAGGCGGCTCCCACGTGGAACTTCTGGCCCAACAGGCGGTCCAATTTCACGTTTCGAAAGTCGCCATCTTCAACACAAACGCGGTCCATGCGCTCCAAGATGCGCTAAACCAAGCCGGCGCAAGCCATGTGGAAATCATGCCGGGCCGGAAGCGGTAATCGCCATGGCCGGATCCGGTGCGACGTGGTGTTGAACGGCATTACCGGATCCATCGGCCTTGAACCTTCGATTGCGGCACTGCAGGCAGGATCGCAGCTGGCGCTCGCCAACAAGGAATCCGTTGTGGCCGGCGGTCATCTGCTGTTCGACGCACAGGTTCGTGCGCAGCAGATTAATCCGGTTGATTCCGAACATTCCGCCATCTGGCAATCGTTGCGTTCGGGCACGCACGGTGAAGTGTCGAAACTCGTGGTCACCGCTTCCGGAGGTCCGTTCCGCGGTTGGAACGCGAGCAGATGACCGACATCACGCCTGAACAGGCGTTGAACCACCCTACTTGGAATATGGGTCCGGTGGTGACCATCAACTCGTCCACGTTGATGAACAAGGGGCTTGAAGTCATCGAAGCGAGCGTCTGTTCGACGTGCCTCCGAGCCGTATCGACGTGACCGTGCACCCGCAATCCATCGTGCATTCCATGGTGGAATTCCGCGATGGCGCCACCATCGCACAGGCTTCACCGCCTGATATGCGTCTGCCGATCGCGCTTGGCCTATCGCTCCCGACGACTTGGCAACATCGCAGCGGCCTGTGATTGGACGAAAGCCGCCATGTGGACGTTCGAACCGCTTGACGATGAGGCATTCCCCGCAGTGAGCTTGGCTCGACATTGCTTGGAAGCTTCCGAAAAGCATACGGCCGTGCTGAATGCTGCCAACGAACAGGCCGTTCACGCCTTCCTCGAACATCGCTTGCCATATCTCGGCATCGTCGATACCGTCAAGGAAGTGTTGGACGAAATGGATGCGGAACTGCGCGGCAATCCGCTATTCGCTTCCGTGGAGGAAATGAGCCAACTCGAGCTGGAAGCCCGTCGTCGAGCCGACGACCTGATAAACAAGTAACGGAAAACGAAACAAAACAAACAAGACGAAACGTAAGTGACGCAAGGCTCCCTAAGTCGGGAGCTTGTTATTGCAAGGATTTGACGTATGCCAGAAATCGAAAAACCGTTCCGCAAAACCGGTGACGCGGCCATCAGCGAAAGCCCGCTGCATCCGCGCCGCAAATCGCACCGTATTATGGTCGGTCCCGTTCCAGTCGGTGGGGGAGCGCCAATCTCGGTGCAATCCATGACCAATACGCTGACAGCCAATGTTCCCGCGACATTGCAGCAGATCGCGGAACTGACCGCAGCGGCTGCGATATCGTGCGCGTGGCCGTACCAAGCCAGGATGATGCCGACG
>ENA-OQCD01000597-OQCD01000597.1-human-gut-metagenome-genome-assembly--contig:-NODE-597-length-10187-cov-2.048907_pt1 | contig 10187 bp, 17 predicted proteins | sample MGYA00242755_ERZ504571 | MGnify/ENA primary metagenome ERZ504571 (study PRJEB26092, sample SAMD00036274) | human gut metagenome | host: Homo sapiens | study: EMG produced TPA metagenomics assembly of...
CAAAAAATTACAGATCCGCTGTTCTGCCTGCAAGGATGCAGGAAAAAGGACAGCGGATTTTTGCTTGTTAGAGTGGGAAAAGAGGAGGTTTTATATGGAACAGAAATCGAAGTTTGATAAAGTAATGGGAGCCTGGGACATCCTGGTCATTGCTTTTGGAGCCATGATCGGATGGGGCTGGGTCATCAACTCCGGAGACTGGATCACAACCGCCGGTTTTGCCGGATCTATGATTGCCATGCTGATCGGTGGTCTGATGGTATTTTTTGTAGGACTTACCTATGCGGAACTGACTTCTGCAATGCCGCAGTGCGGTGGTGAGCATGTATTCAGTTACCGTGCCATGGGTCCTACCGGATCTTTTGTATGTACCTGGATGATCATTCTCGGATATGTGGCAACCTCTGCGTTTGAGGCCACTGCACTTCCGACTGTTATTACCTATCTGTTTCCGGATTTCAATCAGGTGTACCTGTATTCCATTGCAGGAAAAGATATTTATCTGACAACGATCATCCTTGGCGTTGGTGTTGCAATCCTGATCACGATCATCAATATCAAGGGTGCAAAAACAGCGGCCATTCTTCAGACCGTTCTGACAGCGATCATTGCCATCGCCGGAATCCTTCTGGTAGTTGGTTCCGCAGTAAACGGTGATGCATCCAATATTACAGGACAGATGTGGGAAAGTGGCGCCGGAAATACACTGGGAAGTGTATTCAAAGTTGCCTGCATGACACCATTCCTTTTTATTGGTTTTGATGTTATCCCTCAGGCAGCTGAGGAAATCAGTGTTCCTTATAAAAAGATCGGAAAGATCATGCTGTTGTCTATTTTCCTTGCAGTAGCCTGGTATCTGCTGATCATCTTTGCAGTCTGCTACATCATGCCGCAGAGTGCCATTGCACAGGAAATGAATTCCCAGAACGGACTGGTCTCTGCAAAAGCCATTGAGATCGCGTTCCGGTCACCGCTGATGGGTAAGGTTCTGATCATCGAGGTTTATGTGGAATCATCACATCCTGGAACTCTTTCCTGATGGGTGGAAGCCGTGCCCTGTATTCCATGGGTGAATCCCTGATGATCCCGAAGATGTTCGGAAAGCTTGGAAAAAACAAAACGCCGGAAGCAGCCATTATCCTCTGCGGAATTGCCTGTGTGGCAGCGCCGTTTTTTTGGAAGAGGCGTTCTGGTATGGCTGGTTGATGCTGCATCTTTTTGGCTGTGTTATTGCCTATATGTTCGTATCTATTTCCTTCTGTATTCTCCGAAAAAAGAAACCGGAGATGGAAAGCCTTATAAGGTAAAAGCTGGCGGCTTTGTTGGAGCCATGGCAGTGATCATGGCCGGATTTATGACATTTCTGTATATTATTCCCGCATCTTTTTCCGCGGCACTTGTATGGCAGGAGTGGGTCGTAGTAGGAATCTGGCTTGCACTTGGAGTATTCTTTTACTTCTATTCCAAGAGAAAATACGGCGAGGAATTTGGCCGTGATATCTTTATTGTAGACGAAACAAAAGCAGTACCGGAAGAAACGGTTGCACTTCCGGATGCAAATATCCGGACAGACACTTTGTTATTACCGTTGGCTGTGAATACGGAAGCGGCGGACCGGAGATCGCACGTATGGTTGCGGAATATTTCGGAATTGAGTACTATGACCGTGACCTGGTGGACAAAGTCGTACAGGAAATCGGTGTTGACAAAGGACTGGTAGAGGAAGCCGATACCAGGATCGGCGTCCGCTATGCTTTTGATACTTCTTATGGTGTCCGCTATGCAAACCTTTCCAATCGTGTTATTGACGCCCAGTTCCAGGCAATCCACGAATTTGCAAAAAATTCCTGCGTCATCGTAGGCCGAAGCAGTGATTATATCTTAAAAGACAGTTCCGATGTAATGAACGTGTTTATCTATGCACCAAAAGAAGATGAGATTGCTTCCGTTATGAAGAGATCAGGATTAAACCAGCACAAAGCAGAGGAAGAATGGGAAAATGTGGAAAAATCTCAGCATGCAAGACACGAGTACATCACCGGACAAAAAAACGTGGCGACCGTCATACCCGTGACATTCTCTTAAACAGCAGCCTCCTGGGCTGGGAAGCAACGGCACAGTTTATTGAAGACTGGTGGAACGGAAATTTAATCTGACAGAAAATCTGGAAAAGAAGCTTAAAATGTGAAAAATTATATCGAAAAAATACTCCATATATGAAAATATGGGGTATTTTTTTTTGATAAAGATTCTATATTTGTTTTATGAAACAATAAAAATAAGAGTATGCAGCGAGTATATAATCCGGAAGGATTTGGAACACTGAAGGGACTCAAAATACAGAGGAGAATTTATGCTTGAAAAAAATATGAAACAGGTCAATCAGCTTATGACCAGGATCTACCGGTTATGTACAGTAGCGATTCTGGCACTGGTTGTGTGTTCCTGGACAGGAATATACGATGATTATACTGATCGCTGAATTGATCATTGCTGTCACACCGGGAATTCTGATACGTTTTTTGCCGGATCGGCTGCTGAGAGACTATATGCTTTTTATGGCGGCGGTGTTTATCGGAATACTGGGAACGAATAATCATATAGGTGTATACATTACCTATGTGCTTGTTCCGATACTTGGGTGCCTGTATTTTGAACCGGATTGGTGATAAAACCGGAATTTTCGTATCTTGTGATGGTGGCTGCCGTATATATCAATTCTGCGGGAACTTATGACGTCCTGTATCTTGGAAGATCCCGCAATCAGATGTTTGTAGCTTATACTCTGGGTTTTACCATAGAATATGTGATCGTTATGGCTGTGCTGTATGATCTTGTAAAAAGGGCAAAGAAGATGATGGAGGAGCGGTACAGCGCAGAGGAAGAGAACCGTATGAAAACGGATATGTGGAAGATGATTACCGGATCGAGTATCTGAGAGAACATATCAAAGCTATGAAAGCAGCGGTGGAAGAAGATGGTGTAGACCTGCTGTGATACACTTCCTGGGGCTGTATTGACCTGGTAAGCGCATCTACAGGTGAAATGAAAAAACGCTATGGATTTATTTATGTAGATAAAGATGATGAGGGAAACGGTACCTTAAACGGACACCGAAGAAATCCTTCTACTGGTATAAGAAAGTAATTGAATCAAACGGGGAAATTCTGTAAAGATTCCATAAAAAGTACCGGACAGAGATATTTTGATCTGTCCGGTACTTTTTATAGTTAGGTAATTGCGAAACATTACGCGTGAAAGTTTAAGAGAAGGGTACGACGGGTATCATACAGCAACTTTGCTGGAGCTAAAGTCAAAAGGCTTGACAAAATCAGAAATTCTTATATAATTATCAACGGTAATTAACGAAGATAATTATATAAGGAGTTTTTTTTATGACAAATGAAAAGATCAAGCGGATGTTTGATGCATTTTATCAGGCAAAGCGGATCCGGGATATGCTTCCGCCACTGCCCCAGGGGGTGATGCCATCCTACATACAGTATCTGGATGTGATCCATTCTCTGCAGCGGGAAAAAAGGATATCCGGCTCTCTGATATCAGTGATGCCATGAACCTTCCGCGTCCGGGTGTCACCAGAACAGTGAAAGAAATGGAGGCAAAGGGATATCTTCAGAAACTTACGTCTCCGGATGACGGGCGCGTTACTTACATTTCCATAACAGAAAAAGGAGAGAGGCTTTCCAGGAAGTATGATCAGGATTATTTCAGCAGTCTGGCGCCCTATCTTTCAGAGATTTCCGAAGAAGAAGCAGACAGTATGATCCGGACCATCGGGAAATTTTATCAGATCATGTGTGACAGGAGGGAACATTATGACAAATGATAAGGCAGATTTTACCCAGGGAAATATCCTGAAGAAGCTGGTTGCATTTATGATGCCGGTACTCGGTGCGCTGATCCTGCAGGCTGCCTATGGTGCGGTCGATCTTCTTGTAGTTGGAAGATTCGGTTCCACATCCGGACTGTCAGCGGTTTCCACCGGAAGTCAGATACTGAATCTGGTTACCTTTGTAGTGATCCAGTTTGCTATGGGTATCACAGTTCTGATCGCACGTTATCTTGGAGAAAAAAGACCGGAGCAGATTGGCTCCGTTATCGGTGGGGCTGCGATCGTCTTTTACCATGATATCTGTCGTGCTGTTTATTGTTATGGTAGGTTTTGCACATCCGATCTCCGTGCTGATGCAGGCACCGGAAGAAGCGGTAGCGCTGACTGCATCTTATGTACGGATCTGTGGCAGCGGAATTTTTCTTTATTGTTGCGTATACCTACTGTCTGCTATTTTCCGTGGCCTTGGTGACAGTAAATCTCCGTTGCTGTTTGTGCTGGTGGCATGTATTGTAAATGTGATCGGAGACTGGTACTGGTAGCCGGGTTACATATGGATGCAGCAGGAGCAGCTATTGCTACGGTTTCTGCTCAGGCCTTAAGTGTTGTATTTGCAGTAGTTCTGCTGATAAAGAAGAAGCTTCCGTTTACCATTACAAAAAAAGATTTCCGGCTGAATCCTCAGTGCAGACGTTTTCTTAAGATCGGACTGCCGCTGGCACTTCAGGAATTCCTGACCCAGATTTCATTCCTGGCCTTGTGCGCATTTGTCAATCGCCTGGGTCTGGAAGCATCCTCCGGTTACGGAGTTGCATGTAAGATCGTAAACTTTGCCATGCTGGTTCCAAGCTCCCTGATGCAGTCCATGGCCTCCTTTGTTTCACAGAACGTAGGAGCAGGAAAGCCGAAACGTGCGAGAAAATCCATGCTTACGGGAATTGGAGTTGGCCTGTCTGTGGGATGCCTGGTATTTATCCTGATCCTGCTGAAGGGTGATGTGCTGGCAGGATTCTTTTCAACAGATGCCGGCGTTATCCAAAAGGGCTTTGATTATCTGAAGGGGTTTGCTCCGGAGACACTGGTAACGGCTGTTCTGTTCAGTATGATAGGCTATTTCAACGGAAACAACCAGACCATATGGGTTATGGTCCAGGGCCTGATCCAGACGCTTCTGGTACGACTTCCAATGGCGTACTTTATGAGTATCCAGCCGGATGCCAGCCTGACAAAGATAGGTCTTGCAGCACCGGTATCTACCACAGTGGGAATCATTCTGAACATCGGATTCTTTCTGTACTTTACCCGTGTGAAAAAAGAAATTGTTTCGGAAGAATGACCGGATAAAGGGATGTAATGAGAGGGGTGATATGATATAATCAGAATCACCCCGGCAGAGGTGATGGTACTGACCCCCTGAAATAGCTGCCGGAATCTTGACAGCTGTAAAGGAGGAGTACAGGATGATTTGCGGGATGACGTATTTTCAGATATGTCTGTATTTTTTGTTTTATTCTTTTGGAGGATGGGTCGTTGAAGTTATCTTCCATGCAGTAACCTTAGGAAAGGTTATAAACCGGGGATTTCTCAACGGTCCGGTATGCCCGGTGTACGGATTTGGTGTACTTTCCGTGTTTGCACTGCTTAATACGCTTCAGAGCGGCGGACATCAGATGAGTGAAGGAATGATCTTTCTGTTTGGGATCGTTCTTGCAACTGCGGTAGAGCTGGTTGCCGGATGGCTTCTGGATGTATGCTTCCATGCAAGATGGTGGGATTATTCCAATAAGCCGCTGAATTTTCACGGCTATATCTGTCTTGAGTTTTCCCTGATATGGGGACTTGCCATTGTGATGGTCGTAAAGGTTTTTCAGAAGTATGTGGAGCGTCAGGCTTCTCATACACCTTCCACACTGGAATGGGTTGTTATGGCAATTTTTGTATGCGGTGTATCTGGCAGATCTTATTGTAACAGTAGCGGTGATCCGCGGACTGAATAAGAAGCTTACCCGACTGGATAAGGTACGTGCAGATCTGCGGATCGTGAGTGATAAGCTCAGTGATACTCTGGCAACAACTACCATTGATACAGCACAGAAGGTGGGAGAGGGAAAAGTTCAGGTTGCTCTTGCTAAGGCAGAGCTCAGAGATGCGACTGTGGCTCAGAGAGAAAAATCTGCTGAAATGCTTCGGATGAAGAAAGCGGAGCTTCAGGCACAGTTTGATGAGCTGTCAAGCTCTATCACAAACCATACGGTATTCGGCCAGGGAAGAATCATTAAGGCTTTCCCGGAGATGAAGCACAGAGATTATTTTGAACTGATCCAGGAGCTGAAGAAAAAACTCAGATAAGAAAAATGAAATGCGATAAAGAGGCAGCAGGAAATGTTGGAAATTTCCTGCTGCCTCTTTTAAAAATATTCAGAGTTTCAGTTTATCGGATTCTTTTTTTTTATCATTGGTCCGATGATCATGGCGATGATCATTTTTTATGAGATCTGCCGGGATAAACGGAATTACACAGATTCCAAGAGCTGCTTTGAAAGTGGAATCTGCAACGATGCAGAACCATACAGTTCCGAAAAGATAGCATACAATTGTTCCTGCGATCATACCAACGAGCTGGATCAGAGGTTTATGGCAGTTGTCAATTACCAGTCCGGCAATAACAGCCATAACGATAAAGCCGATGATGTATCCGCCTGTAGGACCGGCCAGCTTTGCGGGGCCGCCGGTAAATCCGGAAAATACCGGAAGACCTACAAGTCCAAGCAGAAGATAGATCAGATAGCTGATGGTTCCTTTTTTCCATCCGAGAAGATAAAGGGACAGATAGATGGCAAGATTGGTAAATGAGATCGGAACCGGACCGATCGGAATGGACAGCGGCGCAAGAATACAGGTGACAGCTGCCATAAGAGAGGTCATGGTGATCTCGTAGGTTTTGTACGTGGTGCAGAGACAGTATTTGTCTGATTCATATTGAAAGAGCCTCCTTTGAAAAATGTAATATATTTACTGGTTCGGGTAAGTAATGAAATGCTGTAAGTGTGTATGACAGGTCATATGTCCATAAGGATGCTTACGCAGATTCAATCTCATAGGTGAATCCTGCATCCGTAATGGTTTTGAGAGTGTCTTCGATTCCCTGACCACCTTCTGTAAGATAACCGGAAGCAAAAATAGAGTCTACAACACTGAGCAGTTTTTTTTTCTTCGCCTTTAAAATAAACTTCTCTTCCGGCAGCACATCGGATATCTGCTTTAGGTACAAGAAGTCTTGCCAGGCATAGGACCTTCATACAGTATTCTGTTGTCAGCTGGGAAATATCTGCATTTCCGAGAGGAGTTCCCTTGATCGGAAGAAGAAAGTTGATCGGCAGTGCTTCCGGCTGGATCTCACGTAATTCCAGAAGCATGTCAACAACGTCTTCCTTGCTTTCACCCATGCCAATGATACCGCCGCTGCAGATCTCGAAACCAAGTCCCTGAAGCATATGGATATTCCGGACACGCTGGTCAAAGGTATGTGTACTGCAGATATTATGATAAAAGGAACGGCTGCTGTTCAGATTATGGTTGATCCGGTCAAGACCTGCTTCTTTGAGCACTTTTGCCTGGTGCTCTGTGAGAAAGCCTATGGAGCAGCAGAGATGAGTTCCCTGTTCTTTCATTTTGCGGATCCTGCGGGCCAGCTCTTCAATCTCTTTATCTGTAAATTTCATACCACTCAGACCGATACAGTGTCTGGATAAATGATAATCATTTACGAAATCATTGTCCTGATATAATTTGTCTTCATCTACCCATTTGTATTTATCAATATCGGCAGTGGAACGACATGACTGGGCACAGTAGGCACAATCCTGGGAACAGTTACCACTGCGGGCATTGGTAAGGATGTGGATGCTTACCCGGTTTCCCTTATATTTGTAACGTAAACTGCTGGCACGGTCAATCAGTGCCTCAAGTTCTTCGTCCGGAGTATCTAAAATTGCAATGGCTTCATCTCTGGAAAGCGATGGAGCTTCTTTTTCGCATGATGCAGTGTTCATGTCAATACCTTCCTTTTGAGTTTTTTTGTACGGGTATCACTTTATCACATAGAAATATTGAATGTCAACTGCAAATATAAAATAAGTTTACAATTAAAAAACTGTAGTATTAAGGTAATGCTTAGGATCATCGAAGCAGGGAATTTCCTTGATTCGGTTAAAATAATTCTCAATTCAATATCATATCTTTATAAAATCTTAATACGGAAGCAGAGACTTTTTATACTATCTTTGAAAGTAGTTATATATAATAAAATGCATTACGAGGATAGCACTGTTAAAAGTATTGATAAGGAGTTCTGATCATTTATGCCGGAAAAATCATATAAGAAAAAACATATGACATCTTTTCAGCTGATTATCATGGGGTTTGCAGGAGTGATCCTTTTGGGAACCGTTCTGCTGATGCTTCCATTTTCTTCTGCGGAGAAAGTGATCACACCATTTCATGAGGCACTTTTTTACAGCCACTTCGGCGGTATGTGTTACAGGTCTTGTGGTAAAGGACACTGGAAGCTACTGGTCCCTGGCAGGCCAGACGATCATTCTTGCACTCATACAAACAGGTGGGCTTGGAGTAGTGACTGTGGCTGCGTCTGTTTCCCTTCTTTCCGGAAAGAAAATATCCCTCATGCAAAGAAGCACCATGCAGGATGCAATTTCAGCTCCAAAAGTCGGAGGAATCGTCAGACTAACAAGGTTTATTTTGAGGGGAACATTTTTGATCGAAGCTGCAGGGACGGTGTTGCTGCTGCCGGTTTTTATGGGAGATTATGGAAAAAAGGGAATCTGGATGTCAGTTTTTCATTCAATCTCTGCTTTTTGTAATGCCGGCTTTGATATTCTGGGGACAGATTCCAGTATGTTTCCATCGCTGACTGGGTATTTCGGAAATATACTTATAAAATCTGGTAATTATGCTGTTGATCATTACAGGGGGAATCGGTTTTCTCACATGGGATGATATTTATACAAACAAACTGAACTTTAAACGCTACCGCATCAAAGCAAGATCATTCTCATGACTACCGCATGTCTGATCTTATTTCCGACAGTTTTTTTTCTATATCTGTGACCTGACAAATTTACCCATGGAAAAACGCCTGTTAGCAGCAGCGTTTTCAATCGGTAACGACAAAGAACTGCCGGATTTAATACTATAAACATTTTCAGAGATGAGTGAGGCATCAAAAAGCGGTTATGATACTGTTAATGCTAATTGGTGGTTCACCGGGATCTACAGCAGGTGGAATGAAAACAACAACTTTTTCAGTACTTATTTTAAATGCAATTGCGACATTTCGAAGTCAGGAAAATGCAGGAGCTTTTGGGCGAAGACTTGAATATCATGTGATAAAAAATGCAGCGACAATAGCCATGTTATATTTTGCCTTGTTCTTTGGCGGCGGAATAGCGATCAGTGTGTACGAGGCCTTCCGCTTTTAAATTGTCTGTACGAAGCTGCTTCAGCTGTTGGTACGGTAGGGCTGACGCTGGGAATCACACCGGAACTTCATGTTTTTTCACAAGTCGTGTTGATCATACTGATGTATCTGGGACGTGTAGGTGGTCTGACCCTGATCTATGCGGTATTTTCCGGAAGAAATAAGGGAAATGCAAAGCTCCCTCTGGAAAAAATCACAGTTGGATAAGAAGGAGAAAAATAATATTATGAAAAATGTATTGCTTATTGGACTTGGAAGGTTTGGAAGACATATTGCCATGCAGCTCAATCAGCTGGGACATGAAGTTATGGCAGTTGACTGGAAGGAAGAAAGAGTGGACAAAGTACTGTCATTTGTGACGAATGCTCAGATTGGTGACAGCACCAATGCTGAATTTTTACAGTCCCTTGGAATTGGAAACTACGACATTTGTTTTGTGACCATTGGAGATAGCTTTCAAAATTCTCTTGAAACAACATCCCTTCTGAAAGAACTGGGTGCAAAATTGGTGATATCCAGAGCTGAACGTGATGTTCAGGAAAAAATTTCTTTTACGCAATGGTGCCGATAAGGTAGTTTATCCGGAAAAGCAGGTGGCAAAATGGGCCTCCATCCGTTATACAGATGATCATATCCTGGATTATATGGAGGTGGATGCTTCCCATGCAATTTTTGAAGTGGAAGTGCCGGAAGAATGGGTTGGAAAAACAGTGGGTGGACTTGACATCAGAAAACGCTACAATATTAATATTCTGGCAGTAAAAAATGAAGAGGAATTCAGTATTGCAATTTCACCGGAAACATATTTTACAGAAAATGATAAAATTACTGGTATTA
>ENA-OQCD01000598-OQCD01000598.1-human-gut-metagenome-genome-assembly--contig:-NODE-598-length-10186-cov-3.873844_pt1 | contig 10186 bp, 10 predicted proteins | sample MGYA00242755_ERZ504571 | MGnify/ENA primary metagenome ERZ504571 (study PRJEB26092, sample SAMD00036274) | human gut metagenome | host: Homo sapiens | study: EMG produced TPA metagenomics assembly of...
CCTTTTCAAAAGCCTGACAGGCCGCTACAAAGCTTGCGTAATCGGTGGGCAGGGGAATATCGTACTGCTCAAAAAGGCTGCGGTTGACCACAAAGCCGTGGGCATCCGCGCACACCGGCAGCCAGTTCACACTGCCATCCTCGTTTTTGAAGCTGTTGAGGTAGGTGTTGTACACAGCGCCCGCCTCATTGGTCATGGCAAGGTTCATCAGGCTGCCCTTCAACGGTGCCGCATCGTGCAGCGAGAAGCGGCAGCAGGTGATGATATGCCGCACGACCGTCCGTTCTGCTAGCAAAAACTTGTAAAAATCCAGATCGTTGTTGCCGACGATGAACTCAATGTTCACGTCCGGCAGCTGGGACTGGACATAGGGGGCATAGTTTTCGTACAGGCTGGTGCTCCACAGATACACCTGAATAGTCTGAGCGTCTTCCTGCTCCTGTGTTCGTTCCGCATTTTTTTCGCTGCATCCGGTGAACAGGGATAGCCCCATCACCAGTGCCGCAAGCATGGAAAATAGGCGGCGCAATGTTTTTGTTTTCATCCGATCCTTCTCCTCACACTTCTTGGGCAGCTATCGTTTTGCGGTTGGCTGCTTTGGCTTACTGATCATACATCACCGCCCGCAAGAGTGTGCGCTGTAAAACCCACCCACGGAAAGGATGCCGCAATTTTTGCGTCTTTTCTGTTTTGCGCTCTCCCTCTACCGCGAAGGGGCACAGAATGACAGAGACATAAAAATATTTTACCACTACCATGAAAAATTTTCAATAAAATTTCATATATTGAACCATAAAAGCTGTGTAGGATTACAATAGATGTGTCACAAAGTGAAAAAAAGACGAATGAGTCGTTCTGTGGTACAGTTAAATTGCTACACCAAACATCACAGAAACTGCCGTTCAGGCATAAAAAAATAAGCAACCCACGCAGCAATTTGCTCTCCGGAGATTCAAAACCTCTGTGGCGCTTGCTGTGGGTGATTTTGCTTTTGGGCGCTATTTATTTCAGTACATCTGCAAGGACCTGCAGCAGGTGCGGAATATCCAGCGGCTTTGCAATATGGCCGTTCATACCGGCCTTCAGTGCGTTCTGACGGTCTTCCTCAAAGGCATTTGCCGTCATTGCAAAGATGGGGATGCCAGCCTTTGCGGCATCCGGCAGCGCACGAATCTGCCGCGTTGCCTCGTAGCCGTCCATGTTGGGCATCTGGATGTCCATGAGGATCAGGTCATACTGTCCGTCTGCCGCCTGCTTCATCTTCCGGACGGCGATCTCGCCATCCTCGGCAGATTCCACCTCAAGCCCGCTTCCTTCAGGATCTCCACTGCGATCTCACGGTTCAGCTCGTTGTCCTCCACCAGCAGGATCTTTTTCCCTTTGAGGCCTCCGCGTTCAGCTGCACCGGCCTGCAGGCAGGCTCTGCACCGAACGGCTCTGCCAGCACTCTGCGCAGCTCCGAGAGGAACAGCGGCTTTTCACAGAAGGCGGTAACACCGGCCGCACGGGCTTCCTCTTCAATATCGGCCCAGTCGTAGGCGGTCAGGATGATGATGGGGCGGCTTTTTCCAATCACCTTGCGGATCTGCCGCACGATCTCGATGCCGTTCATATCGGGGATCAGCCAGTCGATGATGTAAACGCTGAATTCATCCCCCTGCTCCATGGCATACCGGGTGCGGATCACCGCTTCCCTGCCGGAGATCGTCCACTCCGGCCGCATCCCGATCTTGGACAGCATGGTGCTGACGCTCAGGCAGGTGTCGGTATCGTCGTCCGCCACCAGTGCCCGCAGCCCTTCCAGCTGCGGGAGCTGCCTGAGCTCCACCTTTTGTCCGCTGAGCGCAAAGCAGAGATTCACGATAAACTCGCTGCCCTTGCCCGGCTCGCTCTCAATGGCGATGGTGCCGCCCATCAGGTCCACAATGTTCTTGGTGATGGACATGCCGAGGCCGGTACCCTGAATGCCGCTGACGGTGGAGTTTTCCTCACGGGCGAACTCCTCAAAGATGTGCTTCTGGAATTCCTCACTCATGCCGATGCCGTTGTCCTTGATGCGGAACTCATAGCAGGCCCGGCCCGCAGGCGCACCGTTTTTCTCAGCAATGCGAATGCTGATCATGCCGCCTGTGGGAGTGAACTTGATGGCATTGGACAAAATGTTCAGCAGGATCTGGTTCAGCCGCAGCGGGTCGGTGATGATATCCTCGTTCTCCACATCTATGGTATCAATAAAAAGCGACAGCCGCTTTGCCGAAACATTGGGCTGAATGATGGAGCGCACATCGTGGACGAGGTCCGGCAGATGCACCGCTTTTTCCTCGATCTTTACCTTTCCGCTCTCGATGCGGCTCATATCCAGCACATCATTGATGAGGGAAAGCAGATGCTGGCTGGAGGTGGAGATCTTTTTGAGGTAGTCCAGCACCTGTTCCCTATTGTCGATATGGGTCGCAGCCAGCGAAGTGAAGCCGATGATGGCGTTCATGGGGGTGCGGATATCGTGGCTCATATTGAACAGGAACTCCCGCTTGGCGCGGTTTGCCGCCCCCTCGTGCTGAAGCGCGATCTCCAGCTTGCGGTTCTGTTCCTCCAGCTGGGTCTGATACTTCCTCTCCTGCTCTTTTTTCTGCAGCTCCATCTCCTGCACGGAGCGGCGGCGCAGCAGCTGAAGGATCATTACAAGCAGGATGTAGCCGACCAGAACCGTCAGGATCAGCAAAAGCGCCTCCCGGAAGATTATTTTTTCATCCGTGTACGCATAGAGATCGAAGGATCTGCCATGGCAGAACATCCCGAAATAGCAGCCGGAGCCGTTCCAGTCCCGGGTATGGGTCAGCTTCTCTGCGGCCCCGGCTTTGCGGATCCCCTGCGCCAGCGGACTGCCTGCAACATCCTGCCCAATCAGCTCCGGGCGGTTTGCGGCAACGACCTGATTGTTCTGCACGATGAACAGCGTGCCGCTGGTTTCTGCCGGGTAGCCATCCAGTATGCTCTGGATGGACAGCGCCGTTTCCTCCACAAATTCCGCCGGGGTGTACCGGTAGGCAAGCAGGAGCAGCTCTGTGCTTTCTGCCCGGTGCGCCGCAACATCCACAGCAGAGCCATCTTCCAGCAGGACGCGCTTCACATAGGTCTTTCGCGGGTAAGATAAAAACGTCCAGAACAGCGTCATTTTTCAGCTGGTCGCCAAACCGGTCATAGCCGATGCCGTTGGTCGTGGACTCGCACCGGAGCGTGCCATCCGGTCCCAGAACCGAAATGCCGGTGAGCCAGAGCTTTTCTGTCTGCCTGTTCAGGCACTGCGGGTCGGAGAGGTCAAGCGCAGGATTCTCTGCCAGCTGATGGACTGCGACCGCCGTGCGGCGGAGTGCCTTTGCCGTGATGGTATCGTTGTGCTTTTCAAAGCTGGTGGACTGGGATTTGACAAACTCAAGGGTCTGGCAAAAGCGTTCCTCTGCTGTGCGCATTGCCCGCCAGCTGGAGAAAAAAGCAACACCGGCCATCAAGAGCACGCCGATGATCAGATAGGCTGTCCATATCCTTTTATCCGGGGTGGTTCTGTTTTTACGCGCCAATTGTGTCCACCTCCAGATACTGCGAAGCATTTTCAAGGTATCGGTCAATGATCCGCTCCAGCGTGCCATCCGCGCGCATCTGCGCAAGGGTATCGGTCAGCTGGCTGTCCAGCCCGCGGGTGTCGTTCTTGGCAAAGGCGATGCCCAGCCCGGTGACCAGCAGCGGTTCCTCCAAAATGCGGAAGTCTACGGCATTGTCCTTCATATATTGCAGGATGCCTGTCTCGTGGGCGGCGATGCCGTCCACATAGCCGCAGGCCAGCATTGCGTACTGCACACTGCGGTTTTCGATGCTGAGCACCTCCACCGTCTGCGGGATGCGCGGGTCGGAGCCGCTGAGAAAGATCTCCTCCGGCTTGCCGGTGCTCTGCACGGCGACGGTCTTGCCGGCAAGGTCGCTGAGAGATCGGATGCTGCTGTCGGCATCCACCGCAACCACCTGACGGCTCACCATGTAAGGCCCCGCCCAGCGGTATACCTCTTCGCGTCCATCCATGGAAAAGCAGCCCCAGATGCAGTCGATGGCGCCGCTTTCCACAAGATTTGTTTTCTGCTCCCAGTTGATCGTTTCAAACCGGGCAGCATACCCCATGCGGCGGAACGCCTCGGTGGCGATTTCCACATCGATCCCGGTGGGAACACCGTCATTATTCAGATAGATATAAGGTGGATAGCTGTCGCTTCCCACAACGATTTGTGCAAGACCGCTGTCTTTCGCTTCCTCTTCTCCGCAGGAAGTCAGACTGCTTACGGCAGCAGCTGCCGCCAGCAGCGTGCATCCGTTCAGGAATGCACGGCGTGAGATTCTGTGTTTCATTCGGGCTTTTTATACTCCTGTTTTGATTGCATCCGCAGCTCAGTTATGCTGCTGTAATTCTTCTTTCAGGGCAGCTTGGATATCCGTCAGGCATTGCAGCAGAAGCGGGTTCCTGTTGATGAAGTTTTTCCAAAAGCTGCTGCTCACGCGCTTTGTAATATTCTCGATCTCGGAAAGTGTATTCACGTTCTAATCTTCTCCTGCATCATTCACATCGTTTGTGTGCTTCCTCTGCGGAAACGCGCTTGTCCGCTATTTATTTTCGGGGGGATAACACGGAAGCGTTTTTACCGTCTGCTCCAGCGCAGCGATATCCACAGGTTTGGACAGGTGCTCGTCCATGCCGGCTTCCCTGCTCTTCTGCATATCCTCAAGGAAGGCATTGGCGGTCATGGCAAGGATGGGAATGATCCTGCCCAGCGGGTTTTCACCGCTGCGGATGCGGCGGGTGGCTTCCAAGCCGTCCATCACAGGCATCTGCACATCCATCAGGATCATGTCGTACTCGCCGGGCTTTACGCTGGCAAAGGCATCCACGATTTCCTGACCGTTGGAGCAGATGGTGCAGCTTGCGCCATTGGCTTCCAGCAGCATTTCCAGAATTTCGGCGTTGATGGCGTTATCCTCGGCGCAGAGGAACTTCATGCCGGACAGAGGAGAAGTTTCTTCCTCTTCCTCCGGGAGCACCTGTGCCTCTGGCACCGTATCTGCTTCGGCATCAACGGGAAATTCCAGCACCACCTCAAAGCGAGTGCCCTTGCCGGTGGTACTCTCCACATTGATAGAGCCGCCCATCAGGTCCACGATGTTCTTGGTGATGGCCATACCAAGGCCGGTGCCCTGCACCTTGTTGGTGCCGGAGCGTTCCTCGCGGGTAAAGGGGTCAAAAAGGGTCTTCTGGTAGGCCTCGCTCATGCCAATGCCGTCATCCTGCACCACAAAGCGGTATCGGGCGTAGTGCTCGTTTCGGGGCAGCTCGTCCACCTCAAACCGGATATGCCCGCCGGTGGGCGTATACTTGACTGCGTTGGAGAGAATATTCATCAGCACCCGATTCAGACGGTTGGGGTCTGCCAGCACGTTTTCGTGCTGCAGATGGGTGTTTACCGTAAAGGTCTGGCGGCGCTGGCCTGCCTGCTGGCGGATGATGCTGTCCAGCTGGCTGATCTGCTGGGGCAGATTCATTTTTTTCCACATTCAGGGTGGTCTTGCCGCTCTCGATGCGGCTCATGTCCAGAATATCGTTTATGATGCCCAGCAGCAGCTGGCCGGAATTTTCCAGCTTGTCCAGATGTTCGGCCAGCTTTTCCGGCTGGTGCAGCTCGTTTTTTCATCAGCGTGGTAATGCCGATGATGGCGTTCATGGGGGTGCGGATATCGTGGCTCATGTTGGCAAGGAAGTCCGTCTTAGCCTTGCTGGCGCGCTCGGCGGACTGTAACGCCTCTGCGGCAATGTCCTGTGCCTGCCGCAGCTCATCGTTTACCTGCGTCAGATGGATGTTGTATTGCTCCAGACGGAGGTTCGCTTCTTTTTCTGCCTGCAGCTCCTGCTGCTGCTTTTGCCGCAGGAGAAACCAGCCGACGAAAACTGTTATGACCGAGAACACCATTGCAATGACGATGATGATGATCATGACGATGCTGACCAGCTTCTGCGTATTCACGGCCACATATTTTGCCGGAACAAGGAACGCCAGTGTCCACTGAGCGTTTTCCATCTGCTTCAGGGCGTAGAAATACTCGGTCCCGTCCAGCACGGCGTTGGAATAGCAGGAGCCTGTGCGGTCAAGCCGCTCCTTTGCCACCGCAAAGGAAGAGCCGTGCAGATAGGACATCCAGGATAGCACGGTGTATACATTGTGTCCCTTCAGCAGTTCGGTATCGTTGGCGTTGAACAGCTTGAAACCATCGTCATCCAGCACATAGACGCTGTTGTTATTTTCGTAGGCATCACAGCGGAAATAATCGTTCAGCTGGGTCATGCTCTGCGAAATGCCAAAGTAGCGCAGGGTGATCTCTTTTTCTCCGCTTTGCAGTGTGATGGGGGTGGAGAGCTGTTCCAGGAACACCATCCGGGAGTCGTCCACGGTCAGCGAGTTGGAAACATAGCTGACCCACTGCGGAGAGTCTGCCAGATAGTTCATTTCCCTTAGCAGCCCCATGCCGCCATTCTCGGTATAGTAATGTCCGGCAGAGTCCACGGCAATCAGTTCGATCTGTCTTTCATGGTAATTGGAAAGCTCCGACAGCTTTTTCAGATAGCGATAGAACTCGGTATCGGTCTTTAACGGAGTGTAGTACAAATAATTGCATTGTACATTCACCTCGTCCCAGTGGGTGTCGATCACATCCTCCAGACTGCGGAACATCTGGTGGGTGACCTCTTCCATCTGGTTCAGCCGCTCATGGTAGACAAGGTTCTGGATGTAGGTCTGGCTCATGATAAAAAGGGTCAGGATGACCGCAACAATGACAAAGCCGGTGCCCCAAAGCAGCTTTTTATATAGTTTGTTGTTCACATCCGGTATCTCCTGTCCGTTCTGTTCAGCTCCATGCAGTGTCTGCCCGGCTGATGGTGGTGTATGCACCAAAGAAGGCTTTTGCAGCATCCATGCCCACCACGCCGCTGTCTGTGACCGTGGTCTCCGCAGCCAACTGGTCGCTCACACCGCAGATGGCAACCTGATAGGTCTTGCCCGCATCCGGCTGCACCGGGCTTACCAGCACATAGGGGTAGCCCTTGCCGTTGCCGTAGGCATCGTAGCCCGTGGCCAGCAGGTCGTTGATCTGCTGCCCGGTCAGGGTAACGGTTTGGATGGTGCGGTTCCAGCCGGTGGGCAGGATCACCGAAAGGTCGTAATCCGTAATGCCCTTGGCATACAGCTTGGCCGCTACGCCGTGATGGTTCTGATCGGTGGGGTTGCCGGGGATCCATGTGCTCAGCGACACCAGCGCAAGGTCGCTGCCGGTAGCCTGTGCAAAGCAGCGGCCCACCAGCATGGCGCAGTCCTCCTGCGAAAGCTCCTCCGTAACGGTAGTGATGGTATCCGGGGTGTTGTTCACCACACTATCCTGATCCTCGTCCAGCTGACGGATCACATCCTCCATGGTGGCATTGCCCTTCATGAAGTCCAGCATTTTAAGGCCAGTGGTCACGATGGTGTTTTCCCAGCCGGAATAGATAAAGGGCGCGGTGTTGCCTGCATTCAGGGCATCGGCGATGTCGGCATAGTAGGTGCCGTCCGCTTTTGCGTCCTTGAAGGGCAGCAGGCTGCTTTTCAGCGCCGTTGCGGGCTGCAGAGCGCTGGTGCCTGCAACGGTGGAAAGCACACGCATCACCTTGAGCGCATCTTCCAGCTTCTGGGGGTCCTGCTCCAGCTTTTTTATTCAGACCGTAGAAGCGGTTCACATTCAGCACAAAAAAAAACGTTCTGGGTGCCGTCCTCCGAGAGAAACGGCATCAGCCCGTATTTATCGGCGTTGCCGTCTGCCTCCACGATGCCGTTGGTGCCGCCCATCAGAAACAGGGTGTTGCCCTCGGTCATCCTCTGCCGGGTCACATTGTCGTCAAGAGCGTCGCCGGTGTCGTTCAGCATCCCGATGTCCTTCCACTTCTGGACATAGGCCATCGCCTGCATCATGCCGGGGGTATTGCTGACATTCGCCTTACCGGACAGATAATCCCGCTGCCACAGCCTGCCGTCCAGTGTGCCGAGGAAATCGCGTCCGCAATGTTGCACAGATACTGGAAACCATAGCCCGGATACTGGATCTGCGGCAGACAGAGATCGACCTCTGCTTTCTTGGCCTTTGCAGCCAGTTCTTCCAGCTCAGCGAAAGAATTGGGCAGCTCCCAGCCGTATTTTTTCAGCAGGGTCTTGTTGTAGGTGATGCCGTAGCAGTTGTAGGTCGAGGGCAGCAGGTAGATGGCACCGTTGTCGAACACGTCCTGCAGACGGGACTCCACATAGTTATCCGTAAAATCGTAGCCGGAAAGGTCCAGCAGTTTTGTCGGAGACCAGATCGATCCGGGGGTCGTAGTAGGTCAAGGTGCAGACGTCCGGCAGGTCGCCCGCCGCAAACATATTCTGCAAACAGGTGGTGGTGTTATCGCCGCTGTAGGGCACGACCTCGATGTTCACTTCCGGGTAAACGCTGTGTACCTGCTCAATAAAGGCTTCTATCTCCTTATAAGGTGCCATAAAGGTAATGGCTTCGTGCGCATCGTCTTTTTTCGCCGTTTCGGTCTTACCGCCGCCGCAGGCAGTCAACGCCGCCGTGGCTGCCGTAATGCCGCAGACCTGCAAAAAAGAGCGGCGGGAGATCTTTTTCATCATATAAATATACCTCCCTCACATTATCGGAAAGTGCAGTAGCGCAGTGCTGCCCTAGCTATTCTTACACATCCCATAGAAATCCACACACCCGCAGCCTGTCCGCATGGGCTTTGCGCCGAGCTTCCATAAAATAACATTATTATTGTACCATTGCAACAAAAGTGTTTCAAGTTGTTTTTGAAGACTTTTACATACGAAAGAACTTTTTATATCTGATTCTGCCTTTTGCATGGCATAAAATGCAAAACGACCCATTGAGGAAATAATCGTAGATGGTTAGCATGAATGGAAAAAATGTGCAGGCTCATCATCAACACTAAACCACCCAGTGTGAAGAAGAGCTTTTCACATCCGGCGGCTGCGTGGATCAGCTGCTGCCAAAGGCCCTTTTTCTGCATAAACAAGATCCAGCCCATGGAGGCAATGTAGGCCATGCCGACACCGAGATGACTGAGCATTATCTCCATGTTCTACAACACCGGCACCCGGCTGGGGCTTATCCACGAAACAAGTCATCGAAAAACTGAAACTGCTGACTGATGCGGAGTTTGCCGAGCTGGAATTTCCCCCGGACTGATTATTGCCGCCTGCGGGCGGCGTACATAAAGTATTTTGTTCTTCCAAAAGATATGCTATAATCAAATTAGACAAAATTCCTCTCTTCAAGCGATTTCTCCGCAATTTTCCTGTGGCTCTGCTCGTATCAAAAATAAGGGACTGAATTTTAATTGTCAGAACGGAGGAACCATTATGGCAATCTTTGAAAAGACCATCTGAAACAAAAACTTTGACAAGCTGCTTCGGAAGCTGGAACAAGAAATCCCGGACAGCAGTTGGTCGGCAGATTTAGAGGCAGGCAGTGATTTCAAAGAGGGCGATGCCCGGTGCAGTGTCCGTGTATTTGAACGGTACAGCATGATGGGCGGCAACCGCCTGAGTCTGACACTGACCCTGTTCCAGAATGGAGACAGTCCGATCCGGCTGTCTGCCATCACCGCAGGAGGCAGTCAAGCGGTGTTCTTCAAGGTGAACACCCTCGGTGAAGAATCTTTTCTGGACGATGTAAAGGACCTGATGGAAGAAATTTTGGAGGAGTAAAATGTTTTTTGGATGGTTTGACGCTATATTCAGCTTCATTTTCCCAATCCTGTTCCTGCTTTTTATTGGAATGTTTTTCTTTGCTCTAATTTCAAATCTCCGCACATGGAACAAAAACAACCACTCGCCGCGGCTTACCGTTCCGGCAACAGTGGTAGCAAAGCGCACCGATGTTTCGCATTCCAGCAGTGCCAATGCCGGAGATATGTCCGGTGCGCACGGATACGACACTAGCACATTTACATCGTACTATGTGACTTTTCAGGTGGAGAGCGGCGACCGGATGGAATTTGAAGTGGACGGAAGCGATTATGGTCTGCTCGTGCAGGGCGACATCGGAAAGCTGAGTTTTCAGG
>ENA-OQCD01000599-OQCD01000599.1-human-gut-metagenome-genome-assembly--contig:-NODE-599-length-10177-cov-1.821095_pt1 | contig 10177 bp, 18 predicted proteins | sample MGYA00242755_ERZ504571 | MGnify/ENA primary metagenome ERZ504571 (study PRJEB26092, sample SAMD00036274) | human gut metagenome | host: Homo sapiens | study: EMG produced TPA metagenomics assembly of...
TTCTGCGCAGATCCCTGCTGCACATTTTTTTGTTTTCCTTGTCACTTTTTATGATACCATAAAGGAGAGTAGAATGCGATGATTTTTGTGTGCCCTTCATCCCAAATAAGTCCGAATGTGTGGCAGTCTGTCACTGCCGTTATCAGTGCAGTAGTATATGAGAATTTGAGTGCGATTCTAATGTAGTAGAAATTGCAGAGTGGATAGATACCGCTTTCGTTCATATAAGCCGGCATTCCCAAATGGAGGTCCAGTAGTTTGGTTACAGTAGGATCGTTTATTCCCCTGTTTTTCCATTGGTGAATCATTTTCTGTATTTCACGGATGGATACGTTTTGTTTCAGTGCTTTTATAGCCATAAGAGATATTGTTTTAAGTTAATTCTTGCGAAGTTAGGAAAGAATAAGTTGGTATTACTTCCCGCTAGGGAGAAGTAAAGACACGTTTGTTGTATATAATTAACAATTAATAAAAAGAAAAGTAAGATGAAGAACAGACAGTTTGATACAGAGAAGTTGGCAGCAAGCATCAAAGTGCTTGTTAAAGCTGCCGGATTGCGTAATTCAGAGGTTTGTAAAAGACGTTCGTATGAGTCCCTCTTGTTACTACAGGACTCTTAAAGGTAAACTGATGATTTGAGTTTTTATGCTGTTATTATTCATTTTTCTGATTATCAACTGCCGTGATTGCGGTGTGGAGACTCAGATGGAAGCGGTGAAACGTGAATGGTGGAATGTGGTAATGGAGAATGAATGGGAGTTAAAAACGGTAGATAAAAGTAGATAAAAAAGAAGAAAGACCATGTATCGTAAGTATTTAAAGCGTTGGCTTGATTTTGTTATTGTATTGTGTGTATTGGCTGTCATTTGGCCAATATTGCTTTTGGTCACTTTATGGCTTCACTTTGCCAATAAAGGAGCGGGTGCCTTCTCACTCAGGAACGTCCCGGACGAAACGGAAAAAATATTCAAGGTAATCAAGATTCAAAACAATGACGGACGAACGTGACGCAGACGGTAACTTGCTTCCGGATGCAGAACGTCTGACCCCGGTAGGCGCTTTGTACGTTCTACTTCTATTGATGAGTTGCCACAACTGATTAACGTGCTGAAGGGAGATATGGCGTTGATAGGGCCACGACCACTGTTAGTGCAGTATTTGCCTTTGTATAGCAAAGAGCAGGCACGCAGACACGAGGTACGTCCCGGAATTACCGGTTGGGCACAGTGTCATGGGAGAAACTCCATCAGTTGGACGGAAAAATTCAAACTGGATGTGTGGTATGTGGATCATTGTTCGTTGATTACAGATATTAAAAGTGATTTTTATAAACAATTAAAAAAGGTGTTGCTTCGTGATGGTATTTCGCAAGAAGGACAAGCAACCATGGAACTTTTTTTAACGGAAATAATTAATTATGAAACAACATAACATTCTTATTACATCTGCGGGAAAGCGTGTAGTATTAACCCGCGCCTTTAAAGACACTTTGGCAAAATATGATTCTAAGGCTAAAGTTTTATACGACGGATATGAATCCTGAGATGGCACCTGCGGGATATGTTTCGGATGAATGTATACAGGTACCAAAGATGTACAGCTGATAATTTATGTAGAAATTGCTTCTGCAAATATGTAAAGAAAAAGTCAATAGGGCTTATTATACCTACTATTGATACTGAATTGCTGATATTGGCAATCAATCGCTTAAATTGAAGAGTTGGGGGTGGTTGTAAGTGTTCCTTCGATGGATTTTGTAGCAATATGTAGAGACAAGCGAAACACTGGGCAATTTTTGGAAGCACACGGTATTCGCATACCGGCAGAGGTGGATAAATATAATCCTGTTTTTCCTTTATTTGCCAAGCCTTATGACGGTTCTTTGAGTGCCAATCTGCATTATATAACTAAACCTGAGGAACTCACAGATGATATTCTTAATGACCCCAAGTTGCTTTTCATGGAATATATCGACAAGAAGTGTATAAAGAATACACGGTGGATATGTACTATGGAGCAGATAATGAATTGAAGTGCCTTGTTCCGCGTGAACGCATAGAAATCAGAGCCGGTGAAATAAATAAAGGATGCACGCATAAAGGTAAGTTGATGGAATACCTCAAAAAACGGATGTCACATATTGAAGGTTGTGTGGGGTGTATTTGCCTGCAAGTCTTCTATAATCCTGAAACGGAAGATGTGGTGGGTATAGAAATAAATCCGCGTTTCGGTGGCGGATATCCTCAAAGTTATGCAGCCGGGGCTAACTTTCCTGAATTATTAATACGTGAATATTTTGGAAAGGAAAAGATTGAATACTTTGAAGATTTGGAAAGATAATTTGATAATGCTTCGGTATGATGATGCAATTTTTGTCGGATAAAGATATCGTGGTCTTTGATCTTGATGATACACTATACAAAGAAATAGATATCTTTTTTCGGCATATCATGCCATTGCAGAGAGTATCAGATTAGATGTTGCAGGTGAAATGCTTGATTGGTATCATGCCGGGAAAAATGTGTTTTTGTGTTTACAAGAAAAAGTATAGTGTAGGTTTGTCTGTGACTGAATTGTTAGAGATATACCGGTATCATGAGCCCCAAATTTCTCTTTCCTTCTGAAAGTGCTGCTTTACTTTTACATCTTCGTAGAAAGAGTATCAGATTAGGGATAATATCTGACGGTCGTAGCAGAACTCAGCGCAATAAATTGAGGGCATTAGGATTGGACTGGATAGAAGATGTGGTGATTTCTGAAGAGTTTGGTAGTGAAAAGCCTTGTGAGGCAAACTATCTGTATTTGAAAAGAAATATCCTGATTATTGTTTTACTTATATCGCAGATAATTTGAAGAAAGATTTTGTGGCTCCGAATCGTTTGGGGTGGCGTACTGTCTGTCTGAAAGATGACGGTAGGAATATACATTCACAAAATATAGAAATAGCAGAGGTTCAGAAACCTCAGTTATAATAGACAAATTAACAGATTTTAATTAAAGTGGAGGAAAAAAGGTTATGAGTTACATTCCTGAAAAAACAATTTACCTCTGTCTTGCTCACATGAGTGAAGATGGAATAGAGCAGAAGTATGTGAAGGAAGCATTCGATACCAACTGGGTAGTGCCTTTGGGTCCCAATGTAAATGCTTTTGAGGAAGATCTCAAGAACTTTGTCGGGGGAAAGAATGAAGTTGTCGCACTTTCGGCGGGAACGGCAGCGGTGCATCTTGCATTGATTGGCTGTGGCGTTCAGGCGGGTGATGAAGTTTTGGTACAAAGCTTTACCTTTTGTGCTTCGTCGCATCCGGTTACTTATCTGGGTGCAAAGCCTGTGTTTGTCGGTTCTGAAAAAGATACGTGGAATATGGACCCGGTGTTGCTGGAGGAAGCTATCAAAGACCGTATGGAGAAAACGGGAAAGAAGCCCAAGGCGATTGTTCCGGTGGCGCTCTATGGTATGCCATACGATTGTGAGAGAATTATGGAGATTGCAAATCGCTATGACATTCCTGTGGTGGAGGATGCGGCGGAAGGGTTCGGTTCCAAGTTCGACGGCAGGGTGCTGGGCACTTTCGGCAAGTTTGGCGTGTTGTCATTCAACGGCAATAAGATGATTACCACTTCGGGCGGCGGTGCTTTGATTTGCCGGAATGCCGAAGATAAAAATACCATTATGTGGTATGCTACTCAGGCACGCGATGCTTATCCTTATTATCAGCATACGGCAATCGGCTACAATTATCGTATGAGTAATATTTGTGCCGGTATCGGTCGCGGACAGATGACCGTGGCGGAGGCGCACATTGCTCATCATAAGCATGTGCAGGCTTTGTATGAAGAACTGTTGAAGGATGTGGAGGGCATCCGTATGCATAAGCAGCCTGAGGATGCGCGTTATGATGCCAACTTCTGGCTGTGTACGGCTACCATCGATCCTGATGTGAAGGTTGTCGGTCAGGAGAACGCGTATAAGGAAGTGGTCAAGACTGCGGTGGGAGGAGCTGCCGGGGTGATTAAGGCGGTGGACAGTGCCACCACGGATTGCCAGCCTAATGAGAATGTGGAAGCAATGCGTGTTTTCATGCTTGCCGGAAAGATAGAAGTACGACCTGTGTGGAAGTCGATGCGCAAGCAGCCGGTGTATGCGGATGCGCCTGTTTATACCAACGGGGTGGAAGAGGAAATCTTCAGGACCGGACTGTGTCTTCCTGCGGGCCCTTGTGTAAGTGACGAGGATGTGGCATACATTGTGCAGACAATAAAGGATTGTATAAAAAGGATAATGGATTATTATCGGTATTTGGATATGATTTGGAAATTATCAAACTGGTATTTTTCGAAAGATGCACTGCCGTATTGGTGTATATTCGTTTTGGATTGCCTGATAGTGCTGGGTGCGGGATGTGTTGGTTTATGCTTTGAATAACGGAACACTTTCTTTATTGCAGAACTTTGTACAACTGACAGGGGCTTTCTGCTTTTATTTGTTGTTCTATGTTGTGAGCCTCGGATGTTTCATACGTATTCGGGGGTGATTCGTTATTCTTCGTTTATCGATTTGCAGCGGATGGGTTTTGCCATGATTACGGGCTTGCTGATGATTATAGGCGTCAGGTATCTGCTGAATGAGGATTGTTGGTTGATGGCAGTCGGTATGAGGGATATCGGAATTGCCGCATTGCTGGCTGTCATGATTATGTGGAGCGTGCGGGTTTTTGTGAAATATCTGTATGACTCTACTTTTAACAGGAAACGCGGAAAACGTGTGTTTATCTATGGGGTGAAAGCCGGCGGAGTGGGACTGGCGAAGAGTATCCGCAACCAGGTTGACTCCCGATACGTCGTGAGCGGTTTCGTTTCGGATATGCAGGATATGCAGGGCCGCTTCCTGATGGGGAAGCGGGTTTATCCCAACGATGAGCATTTGGTGGAGAAGATGGAGGACTTCGGAGTGCATACTTTGCTGGTTTCTCCCTTGAAGAATGAGGCGATTCGGAATAATCCCGAATGGTGGAGAGGCTGATGAAGGCAGGTATACGAATTTATATGATTCCTGCCGCGCAGGAGTGGGACGGTAAGAGTGATCTTGACCATCGTCAGCTCAAGGAGGTGGATATTGAAGATTTGCTGCCTCGCGACAAGATAGAAATCGACTTGAAAGCGGTGGAGGAATTGCTTACCGGAAAGAGTATTCTGATAACGGGAGCTGCCGGCAGCATCGGAAGCGAGATAGTGCGCCAGATTGCCAAATTTACTCCGCAAAAGCTTATTCTGATAGATCAGGCGGAGACGCCTTTGCATGATATACGTCTGATGATGGCGCGCAAATGGCCCGACATCGAGGCGGAAACCATCGTGAGTGATATTTGCATGAAGGAACGCATGGAGGAGATTTTCGGTATATATCGTCCCGATTATGTGTTTCATGCGGCGGCGTATAAGCATGTGCCTATGATGGAGAATAATCCGGGAGAGAGTGTGCGTAATAATGTGGAGGGTACGCGTATCATTGCAGACTTGGCTGTGAAGTATCGGGCGAAGAAGTTTGTGATGGTGTCTACGGACAAGGCGGTGAATCCCACCAATGTGATGGGGTGCTCCAAGCGTATCTGCGAAATTTATGTGCAGAGTCTGGATAAGGCGGTGAAGGATGGCAAAGTGGAGGGAGTCACTCAGTTTGTCACTACGCGTTTCGGTAATGTGCTGGGCTCGAACGGTTCGGTTATTCCGCTGTTTAAGGAACAAATCAAGCAGGGCGGACCGATAACGGTGACGCATCCCGATATTATCCGTTTCTTTATGTTGATTCCCGAAGCTTGTAAGCTGGTGCTTGAGGCGGGAACGATGGGCAATGGCGGTGAGATTTTTCGTGTTCGATATGGGTAAGCCGGTGAAGATTGTGGATCTTGCCCGACGTATGATTCAGTTAAGCGGAGCCAAGAATGTGGAGATTAAGTTTACAGGATTGCGCGAGGTGAGAAACTGTATGAGGAGGTATTGAATGAAGAAGAGACGACCAAGCCTACTTTTCATCCTAAAATCAAGATTGCGCAGGTGCGTGAGTATGATTATGCCGATGTGTGCCGGCAGGTGGATGAGCTGGTGGCTTCCAGCGTGAAAGAGGATGATATGGGTATTGTAAGACGTATGAAGGAAATGGTTCCCGAGTTCAAGAGCAAACATTCGGTGTATGAAGTCTTGGATAAGTAGAACCATGCACCGGTGGATTTTGCCGTTATGTCTGTCGGCGCTGTTTGTTTGCACCGGAAGGGCACAGTCGGCAGAGAACACGCGGGTGGATGTGTTTATGGGAGCCGAATTGCATTATCGTGATATTTTTCATAATAAGATATATGAGGTGCTGGTGAACCTGACACCCGGAGTGAAGTGGTATATGGGAAACCGCTGGCAGTTGGCGGGACAGGTCATTGTGCCTGTTTATAATGATTATGGCGATCGTTATAAGAAAGTCCGTCTGAACATGGCTGTGCTTAGCAAGGAATGGGACTGGCACCGGAAGCATTTTTCTGAAAGTGAGCGGAGGACTGTTTGCGATGGAACGCTACGGACTGGATGTGAAGTGGATGTATGCGGCTACGGACTGGCTTGCCTTGGACGCACAGGCGGGATGGACGGGTTTTTGTTCCATGGCGGCAGGATGGGAATGCAGTCCGATGGAGCGTTTTGACGGCTCTTGCCGGGGTACGTGCTTATCTGAATGGGGTGAATACGGAATTCCGGGTGCGCGGCGGTCGTTTCCTGTATGAAGACTGCGGTGTGCAGGGAGAAGCGATGAGGCATTTCCGGCATTGCACGGTGGGGGTGTTTGCCCAATATACCGATAAGGGAAAAGAGAATTTCGGTTTTAAGGTGGTTATGATGATTCCTCCTTATAAACGGAGTAACAGGAGGGTGCGTTTCCGCCCGGCATCCAATTTCCGCTTGACGTATAATCAGGAGGCGGATGCTTATGCGGGTAAAATGTATACGACCGATCCCGAAGAGAATGAACGGGAAGGATGGTTTGACCGCAGCCGGTCGGACTGGGGGGCGAATGGCATGACGCCTGATTTTACAGTTCGGCAGAAAGGAGGCACTGAATGAAAATGAGATATATAATGGGGTGCTTTATGGCATTGCTGTTTTCGGTGCCGGCCGTGGCACAGCAGTATACGGGCATGAGCGGTTTGATACATGTTCCTTCGGCGGACATGGGTGAAGAGGGGGAGGCACGCGCAGGGGTGCATTTCCTGAATCGGGAGTTTACTCCGAATGTGCTGACATATAAAGGCGATAAATATCATACGATGGGTTATTACCTGAGTATCACGCCGTTCAGGTGGATGGAGATTGCGTATACTTGTACGCTTTTGAAATCGACGAAGATTGTTGACGGTGTGGAAGATAAGGAACATCCGGGGTTGCACCGCAAGGACCGTTATTTTTCGCTCAAGCTACAGCCGGTTCGTGAGAAGCCGGGTAAGTGGTGGCCGAGTGTGGCGATAGGGGTCAATGACCTGGATTTCCGTGTAAACTGGCTGAAAACGCAGCATGAGACGGATGTATCGCGTGTGGTAAACAGCTATTTTTCCAATTATTATGTGGCATTGTCCAAGCATTTTCGTCTGAAAGGGAATGTGCTGGGTGTGCACATGGCTTACCGGCACTGGCGGTGGAGTCTGAACTCGAAATGGAACGGGCCGGTGGGCGGTATTACGTTCAGCCCTTCGTTTCAGAAGAATTTCCGGTTGATAGCGGAGTATACGGGCGATGATGTGAACGTGGGCTTTGACTGGAAATTGTGGAAGCACTTGCTGGTACAGTCTTCGCTGCAAAACGGCAAATATTTTTCCGGTGGGGTGTGCTTTTGCATCAATCTGTTGTAAATGATATAACTAAACATAATTTTTAAATTTAATTATTTACTATGTACAATTTTGTAAGAAGAGGAGCTTATATGCTTCTGATTGCCGGTTTGACCATGGGGGTTGCCGGTTGTAGTGACGATGATCCTGATTATGACAATGTGACTCCGCCTGTAGTTGAGGTTGCTTCCAATACGTTGACCGGAGTTATCACAAGTCTGAGCGGTGAGGGAATTTCAGGTGCGAAGGTTTCATTGGGAGAGGGTAATTCTGCCACGACCGATGCCAACGGTGTTTATCTGTTTAAGGATGTCAAGGCGGGTACGTTACCAACTGAAAGCGGAGCCGAAGGTAAGTTGTCACATACAGGAACAATTGACTGTTGCGGATGTGAAAAAGGCTCAGAATCTGGTGTGGAATGCGGCACTTGCTTCTGACGTGAAGAAGGAAGTAGGTGTATCGGCTGATGCACCAAGTGAGGGAAAAGTGGAAACGGAAACATTGAAAGGCAATGAGGAAGCCAAGGTGGAAATGAAAGTTGAAGTCGCTGCCGGTACCGTGGATACAGATGTGAAGGTCATTATTTCTCCGCTTTATAGGGAGGAAGATGTAGTGACACGTGCTGCCGGTGAGACCATGTTGGTCGGTGCCGCTCTTTCTTGTGACAAGGAGGGTGTTTCTTTGAAAAAGGCTATCGAGCTGAGTTTCGAGCTGGATACCGAACTGGCAGGTAAGGTGGAAGTCAAGCAGTATAAGAACGGTGAATGGGTGAAGGCGGACAGCCGTGTCGAAGACAGCCATGTAGTCGTTGCTGCTAGTGAGTTCGCTTCTTATGGTCTGTTCCTCGGTGTGGAATTCTCTGAGAAGAAGAGTACGGAAGCTGTAGAGTTTGAACAAAGCAAATGGGACAACCTGTATGGCTCTAAGGATATGTCTGTGGGTGAGGCTGCTTATACCTATAAGGTGGGTACTGAAATCAGCACTGAAGGTACTGTGAGCAAACTGACTGCTCTTTTGATAGAAGAGTTGGCACAGCGTTTCGGTGCAACGGCGACTACACTCAACGGTTCTTATCCTATCAATGTTACATTGCCGGTAGGTACTATGTTGGAAATCAGTGGTGTGCAGGAAGAATGGGGTGTATCGGCAAGTGCACTCGGTAAGTCGGCTTCAGGTACATGCCACGGTAATGTAGTAATTGAGGTTGCTACTTCCAACCGTCAGCACACAGGTGGTGGTAACTAAACTGTAGTTTGTATTAATTTTTGTGACCGGTCGGGAAGTAAGCATAAGCCGGTCAGTTATATATTAGGGAGGTAATGGCAGTTATCTTCCTAATATTTTTTTATGCCTTTTTCTTGCTGTTTTTTGAAACGTATGACATGATTGCGTCATTCGCTTTTTTTATAACCTCGTTCTTGAATCCTTTTTAAATATATTTCTGTCACTTTTACTGACGAATGACCAAGGGCTTCACATATTAGTTGTTCGGAGAAATTACAATATTTGGCAAAGGTGGCCCAGGTGTGGCGCAGGGTGTATGAACTGACTTTGGCTGATACGCCGCATTTTTTTCGCCAACCTGTCTAAATTATAATTCATGGTTCGTAGTGCCTGTTGGTACTCTGTATACAGCTCTTCTCCGTTTGTGCTTCCGCTGAGGATAGGGAAAAGGTAGGGAGAGTTCTGATTGGTATTCTGATACTTGTTTATCAGTGTCATTGTGGTTTCCGACACTTCCACTATCATTTGTCTGCCTGTCTTATGCCGGCGGTAGGAAAGTATATTGCCTTTCAGGTCGCTTTTATGTAGATGGGCTAAATCAACAAAGGGTATTCCGTGCAGCCGGAACATCAGGTTTGCCCACACTCTGCACTGTATCAGCTCTTTCGATAATTTCTTCAAGGGGATTTCATTCAGCAGCTTGTTTATCTCCTCCACTTCCAGCGCACGTTTGATGTTGTTTTTCACTCCGGTGTAGACGTGATTGAACAAGCGGGAGTTTTCTGCTGTTATTCTTTGGTCCACTGCCTTGTTGTAGCTCCGCGCAGCGTTCTCATATAGGTGGAGACTGTGTTCCAGCTCAGTTGCTTGTTGCGCAGGTAGGTCTCAAATTCTTTCAGGTTGGCCCTGTTGAGTTGGTGGAAGTAAACGACCTTGCATCCGCAGAATTCGCAGAAAGTATTTAAGGTACTTTGATAGATGTGTGCCGTGCTGTAACGCTTCTCTTCTTTCAGCTCTTCAATAGTTTTGTTTATAACTCGTTGAATTTTTTCTTCTTTCTTCATAAAGATTCCGATTTTTATTACGTT
>ENA-OQCD01000600-OQCD01000600.1-human-gut-metagenome-genome-assembly--contig:-NODE-600-length-10153-cov-2.241372_pt1 | contig 10153 bp, 13 predicted proteins | sample MGYA00242755_ERZ504571 | MGnify/ENA primary metagenome ERZ504571 (study PRJEB26092, sample SAMD00036274) | human gut metagenome | host: Homo sapiens | study: EMG produced TPA metagenomics assembly of...
ATCTCATAAATGCATCCCTGCCCTCTGGTGTGCATTTATAAACACCGGCATCCTCCAGAACATGAACAATACATTGCCCACCTCTTTGCGGAGAACATCCTGAATATTATCTTTTGTCAAGTTTCTCGTATTTCGGCAGAAATTCTGCAACCCATGCAGCATGTTTCTCGATCTTTTCATTAGAAGCGATATCCTTGCCGCTCAAAATATACTCTTCCAGAAGTTCCAGTTCTTCTTTCAGACGTGCCGGAAGAACGGCCAGGCCCATAACTTCAATGAGACCAATATTTTCCTTCTTGATGTGATGGTAACATGCATGTGGATGATAAACGCCAAGCGGATTCTCTTCTGTTGTAATATTGTTTCGAAGTGTCAGATCCAGCTCAAAAGTATCTCCCACCTTACGTGCGATCGGCGTGATGGTATTATGAGGCTCACCGTCTGTCTCTGCAAAAACAAATGCAGCTTCGTCTGTATAGCCTCTCCAGTTTTCCAGCACATGTGTCGCCAGATCGATCAGTCTCTTCTCATCTTTACTCCGGATACGCAAAACAGAAAGCGGCCATTTCACGATACCGGCTTCTACATCTTCATATCCTGGAATCGTCACATGCTTCTCGATCTCAGCCTTCGCCATGGCAAATGTATAATGTCCGCCCTGGAAGTGATCATGGCTCAGGATAGAACCACCAACGATCGGAAGATCCGCATTGGAGCCAAGAAAATAATGCGGAAACAGTTTTACAAAATCAAACAGCTTGATAAACGTGTTTCTCTCGATCTTCATAGGTGTATGTTTACTGTTAAATACAATACAGTGTTCATTGTAATAAACATATGGGGAATACTGAAAGCCCCACGGACTGTCATTGATCGTGATCGGGATAATTCTGTGATTTTCTCTTGCCGGATGATTTACTCTTCCTGCGTAACCTTCATTCTCCGGACAAAGCAGACATTTCGGGTAACTACTGGATTTCACAAGTTTGGCAGCTGCGATGGCTTTCGGATCTTTTTCCGGTTTGGAAAGATTGATGGTGATATCGATTTTACCATATTCACTGTCTACTGTCCACTTCTGATCTTTTTTTACACGGTAGCGTCTGATATAGTTGCTGTCCTGACTCAGTTTATAAAAAATAATTCCGTTGCTTTCTCCGGATCTTCTTTTATAAGCATCCCAGAATTCTTTCTGCACCTGCGCCGGACGCGGCATCAGACAGTTCATAAGTTTTGTATCGAAGAGATCTCTGTATACAACGCTGTCCTCAATAATCCCTCTCTTTACAGCTTCATCCAGAAGCTCATCGAGAGTCGCCTCAAGATCAATTTTAGCATACTCTGTCTCGGGTTCTGTATATTCACTTTCCCCAAAGGCATCCAGAAGAAGATTCGTCGCATAGATTCTTTCACATTCTGGTGTTATTCCTGTCTCCACTCCATACTGCACCAGTTTTTTGATACTTTCACTTAACATTACATTTTCCCCTTTCCTGTCGCGCTTTTTCCAAAAAAGGACAAATACACCTGTCCTTTTCTGATTTATGCCAAACGGGTCTTCCCGATTTGTCATCTCTGCTGTTACCCCACGGCTTTTATCCGGCCATTTATCTGCGTCACTCTGTAACGTTTTCTATATAGGTCAGGAATACATTTCCCGCACTTTCAAATAATGCTGTACTGTCATTCATTCCATATGGGCTTGTCTGTCCTGTAGACGGGTCATAAAGATACGTATTATATTCATCATAGCCTACGATCACAACGCTGGAATTCTCTCCGGTTTTGGCCACTACCGGCCTCTGGGCGCTGACCTCATAAAGGACATTATCAAGACTGCATCCGGTCAGATCGATCACAGTTCCTGTATCTCCCAGTCCATCCTGAAGTTCCTTCTTCTTCCAGTTAGCTGTCAGGATCGTATCCGGTACATCTTCTATATCCATCTGGATCTTTGTCTTTTTTATTTCCACGTTCCCAGACATACTGCTGAGCACGGTTCAGGACAACTCCGGTCTGATTATCCGCACGTTTTACGGCTGCTGCCGGATCTGTATAAATCCGGTCAAGAGATCCATATGCATAAACATAATAAAGTTCTCCCTGCGGAACAGTCGTATCCAGTGTCACCGGTGAATCTTCTGTACTCTCGATCTTGGAATAAACAAGCAGCGGGCTGTCCGTCTCCGGCTTCTGGGTCATGGTCAGGCGGATCAGTGTTCCTGCGCGGTTTGTAGTGATCAGAGCCACATCTACCTGACTTCCGGATGCCTTTTTGTTATTCATGATATTATCTTTTTTCTGGACTGTATAAGTATTTCCTGATTTTGCGGAAAGCTCAAATTCCATCATGGTACTTCCAACCGTCACATTTGTGACATAAAGGCCATCCTGATGATATTCTTTCTTTACTTTACCCTTAAAGCTCTCAATGCGGAATGTACTGAGTCCTTCTGTTTCATGTCCGTTGGCATCTGTAAGAATATCCTCATCAGAAAGGATTCCATATACCAGATCTTCATTCATAAATCCCAGAGTTCTCAGTTTCTGCCCGCTTTCCGGCAGGAGATCTCTTGTTTTCAGTGAATCAAACTCGATTTCTCTGATCTTCCTTTATCATCTCCGGAAGTGATCAGCCATGCCGCATGTGCCTTGGTCTCAGATACTACAAAATAATTCTGTTTAATACCATCTTCCAGGATCTCAGAAGTTCCTGTTTCAATATCTACCTGATACAGCTTCTGTGCAAAAAGAAGAAACAGCTGATTTATTTTTTGTTTACATAAGTAAGTGTTCCGAGATCTTCCTTCAGGATTCGTAGGTTCTGTGCTCGGTATGAAAACCTTTTTCTTCCACTACATTACGGTCACTGTTGTAATGATAAACACAGACTCCGCTGTATCCTTCATGAACACCACGGTTCATATAACCATAAAGTACAAAATCCACATCTCCACTGTCTGACACGCGGATGATCTTAATATCATGTTCCGTTCTCACATATCTGGAATCATTATTTTCATCTTTACGGAAACTGAAGATCCTTGTGATCTTACCGCTGGACGGTGCATAAGACCAGAGATCACCATCCTGCTCAAAAACAACGATCTTTCCATCACTGTTAGACGCATAGGTGACATTTTTTATTTCGGATTCCCAGAAGAAGTCCCGCATCGGAAACAACCGTCTGAGAAGGATCAAAAACTTTTGTTGCAGAACGCTTGAAGTCCAACAGCATGATCCTGGTCTCCGTATAACGCATACGATAAAATTCCGTAACATCATAAATTTCTGTTTTATCCTCATCATCCTGTGCAGAAACCTGATAATTCAAAGTAATACTTGCGGTTGTTTCGTTGATATCATCGATCAAAGGCACACCTTCCATATACATTTTGGGTGAAAGTGATCCCCAGCTGATATTGGAAAGGCCTGAAGAGATGGTAATATTATTGAAATTGGTTCCACTGGTCGTATCTTCTGCCTCCAGATATCCCGTCAGAGTATCTGCCTGCTCTTTATCCAGACATTTGGAGGAAAAATCTTTTACAAACTGCAAATACGCCTCTGTATTTAACTGCGTTCTGGAAACAACTCTTGTATAGTAATAAACTTCCCCCTCGCTGGTATCCAGCGTGATCTGAAGAGAATATTCCTGGTTCATACGAAGATCACTGCCAATTTCGATCTCTGTACTTAAATATCCGTTTTCTTCTTTGGTAAGATTCTTGATCTTACGGTTCTCCATAACCTTGCTTCCATCTGAAGTACGCACCTCATACGCAAGGCCTGTTACTGTATCTGTGTATGGATTGATCTCAAATGTCAGCTTTTTCGTCGTATCCAGAGGTGTAATACTGCCTCGCATGAAATCGGTCTGCATCTGCTGCCTGTATCCATACATTTTATTTGCCTGTGTACTTCCCAGCTTTACCATAACTTCCGGAAGCGTGGCGTCATTCATATCTGAACGGTTATCCGTAGACTGACTGTTCATCAGAAGTGATGTACAGGCCACTACTGCTACGAAGATCACCAGAAGTATAGCTCCTTTACGTAGGATCTTTTTCATGTCATTCTCCCTTCTGTGAGATCGACTCTTCCGGATAAAGAAGCCTGTCCAGTGTAGGATTTACATGAAGCGCCTTCATGGAATCCGCAAAACTTTCTCTGTTCTTTTTCTTTCCGGTTTTTACTGCGCGGATCAGGATATTCTTTGGTGTATGCTCCATATCAATAAACTCAAGAAGCTGTGTCTCATAGCCTTTACTTTCCAGAAGCTCTGCCCGCAGGCCATCTGTGATCAGCGCAGCCATACGTTCTTTCAAAATTCCGTAACGCATGATCGGCTGCAGCATTTCATTTTTGATCTGGCGGTTCAGTTCATGCTGGCAGCATGGAACAGACAGGATCACCTGTGCCCCCCATTCCACGGCTTTCGCCAGGGCAAAATCTGTTGCTGTATCACAGGCATGAAGTGTCACCACCATATCTACGGAAGAAACTCCTTCATAGCCGGCAATATCTCCCTGATAGAAATGCAGTTTATCATACCCATAAGATCTGGCAAGCTCGCTGCAGTGTCGGATCACATCTTCTTTAAGATCAAGGCCTATGATGTTCACATCAAAACCCTCAAGCTCTCTGAGATAATAATACATCGCAAATGTAAGATAGGACTTTCCACAGCCAAAATCCAGGATTGTAATCTCCCGGTCTTTCGGAAGTTTGGGAAGAATATCCCGAATAAATTCCAGAAAACGGTTGATCTGCCTGAATTTATCATATCGGGAAGCAACTATCTTTCCATCTTTTGTCATAACTCCCAGATCCACCAGAAACGGAGCTGCGGTTCCCTCTTTCAGAATATACTGTTTCACACGGTTATGCGGTGCGATTTTTACACTTTCATTCTGAACAGCTTTATGATTTTTTGTTTTAATCGTTGCCTTGCCTTTTTTGCTTATGAGGATGCTTCCATCCTGGCTGCGTCCGATTACCTGAAGCTGACGGAATTCTTCCATTGCCTGCTCCAGATAATCGATAATCTCTTCCCTTGAATAATTTTTATGGTAAACCTTCGTTCCCTCTGTCACAGACGCCTGGTAACAAAGTTTCCCTTTCAGTTCCACAGGACGAAGCTTCACCTTGGAAGGTCCCTCACCAGTCCTGCGGCCACTTACAACAGCCTGGATCAGCTGTTCATTGATCTGTTCTTCTAAAAATTCCCTTATTGTCTTCATCATACTTCCATTATATTCATTTTCGTTTTTCTTGTATATGGACAGATGTTGGAGGAACCTGTCATTCATATTCTGTCATTACTGTTATCGCGGAAAATACTGTCGACATCTCCGGCGTCGGCATCTTCTCCGGGAAATTTCCTGATATACCAATACCTGGATAAGATCATCCAGAAATCCGCCCGGCATTTCCTGGGCACTGGCATCTTTGGTCATCTCATCTTTCACCAGACTGCAGATATGATACAGCATAAAAACGATCCGGATACTCGTCATACAGGCGGCTTCCCTCATAGTCCAGAAGCTGACACTGCATTTCCGCCTTCTCCTGGATCTTTCTGGCTGTATCTGGGTAATAGGATTTCATCAGGTCAAACTCTCTCTCCTGTTCCCGCTCCTCATTATAAAAAACAGGATTTCCCTGTGCAGCATAAAACGGATAAAAAGTCTCGATAAAGCATAATCGCTGCTGTCCTCTCTCTGCTATCTCTTACAGTATATGCAGAAAAGATATGACGGTTCCCCTGTTTCTGCAATTATGCCATGCGTTTCAGCATTCCCTGAGTCAGGCGCACGCTATGCTCAATGGCAAGTTTCTCAAATGCCGGATAATCCATGTTTGCGCTGTTATCAGCCTTGTCAGAAATCGCTCTGATGATCAGGAACGGGATTCCGTTAAGAGCTGCTGCCTGTCCGATCGCCGCACCCTCCATCTCAACTGCATATGCGCTGAACTCTTTTACAATGTTGTCCTTTACACCCTGATCACATACAAACTGGTCTCCAGAAGCAATTCTTCCTTCAAAAACCTGGATCTCCGGATTCACTTCCTCGCATACATCACGGGCGATCTTACGAAGACCCTCATCTGCCTGGAAAGAAAATTCTTTCATCTGAGGAATCTGTCCCTTCGGATATCCAAATCCTGTAGCATCCATATCATGATGAAGAACATCTGTAGAAAGTACGATATCTCCGATATTGATGTCGTTATTCAGGCTTCCTGCAATACCGGTATTGATCACAGCTTCCACCTGAAAAAAGATCTGCCAGGATCTGGGTACACATACCTGCATTTACTTTACCGATTCCGGACTGCACTACAACAACTTTCTTTCCTTCCAGAACTCCCTCATAAAAGTCCATGTTTGCTCTTGTAGTGATGGACACATCTTCCATCACTTCTTTCAGTCTTGCAACTTCCTGTTCCATTGCGCCTATAATTCCAACACATTTCATGATCTGTAAGTCCTCTCTTTCAATATAATATCCTGCTGAATTTTCATTTTCTTCTGTTCAACAGTACTTTTCTTTTCTACAACGTTCATTATAACAAATTTTATTTTTATGGAAACTTTTTTAAGAGATGATATAATTGGTAGATATGATACTGCTCTCCGGTACAAAACCATATAGATATTCTCTGTACCGGACGGCAAATAAATACAGGAGGAATTTTTATGACATATAAAACAAAAGGTGTCTGTGCTCAGGGGAATTGAGTTCGAGATCGACGACAATAAGAAAGTACACAATATTAAATTTACAGGTGGATGCTCCGGAAATACACAGGGCGTTGCACATCTTGCAGAAGGAATGGATGCTGATGAAGTGATCAGCCGCCTGGAAGGTATCCGCTGTGGTTTCAAACCAACTTCATGTCCGGATCAGCTTGCAAAGGCAATCCGTCAGGCATTAAACGAAGGCTGATCTGTAAGATCAATCGCCACCCTGCAGAATCTTTTTTCTGCAGGGTGTTTTTTATATTTGTTTCTTCTGTCAGATATCTGTTCTGTCCCATTTATCACACAATGACTGGATATCTCTTGCAAAACGGTCCAGATCTTTGTTTGGGCAGCCTTCATTCTTACGGATAATCGTCATCAGGCGGCGTCCCATAGCCAGAAGCTTCTCATATGCACGGGCGGCTTTGGTCGTTTGGGTGAAGCAGTGGCTTTCACAATGCGGACACCAACAGCTTCGTGGATACATTTGTTCTCCAGAAGATCATATTCTGTTCCGCTGAACGGCGCCGTTGCGTCATATCCCAGCTCTTCTTTCAGTCTCTGGGCAAAAACCTCCGTTACCGTATCATCTCCGTGAGTAACAAAGACATGCTTCGGCTTCGTTTCAAATGCTCTTGCCCAGTTCAGAAGGCCATTTACATCTGCATGACCACTGATTCCGGGCATTCTGCTGATTTCCGCTGCAACCTGCACCGTCTCTCCAAACAGTTTCATCTCTGTGGCCCCTTCCAGAAGTGCCCGGCCAGGGGTTCCTATCGCCTGATATCCAACAAAAAGAATGGTATTTCTTGGATCCCACAGATTATGTTTCAGATGATGTTTGATACGTCCGGCATCACACATACCGCTGGCAGAAATGATCACCTTGCAGTCTTCATCGAAATTAATCGCTCTGGAATCATCGGTAGTAACGGATGTCTTCAAGCCCGGGAATGACAGTGGATTGATCCTTTGTTCAAAAGATCCATTGCTTCTTCATCGTAGCAGGTATAGGCATTTTCACTGAAAATCGTAGTTGCCTCATTGGCAAGAGGACTGTCTACATACACAGTAAAGCCATCATGCCCGTGAACAAGCCCCTGTTCTTTGATCTGACGGATAAAATACAGCATTTCCTGCGTACGGCCCACAGCAAAGGATGGAATCACCAGATTACCGCCTCTGTCAAAAGTTTTTCTGAATGATTTCCGCAAGCATGACTGGATAATCCGGTCGTTCTCCATGACTTCTGTCTCCATAAGTAGACTCCATCACAACATAATCTGCCTCTTTAATATATACAGGATCCTTGATCAGAGGCTGATTAAGATTTCCGATGTCTCCGGAAAATACGATTTTCTCTTTCTTGTCATCTTCGGTAAGCCAGATTTCAATACTGCTTGATCCCAGGAGATGTCCCGCATCCACAAAACGAACCTCGATTCCTTCAGCAGGTTTGATAATTTTATCGTATGGACATCTGACAAAGTTTCGAAGAACACCCATTGCGTCTTCCATCGTATATGCAGGAATAAATTCCGGTTTTCCTTCTCTGCGCCCCTTACGATTTCTCCATTCAGCCTCAAACATCTGGATATGTGCGCTGTCACGGAGCATGATATCACAGAGATTACAGGTTGCTTCTGTGGCGTAGATTGGTCCCTGATAGCCTTTTGCATATAATGCCGGAAGATTACCGGAATGATCCATATGAGCATGTGTCAGGAGCACAAAGTCCAGGTCACCCGGAGCTACCGGTAACTCTTTATTCTCGTAATAATCTGGTCCCTGCTCCATTCCATAATCCACCAGAAACTTCCGCCCTGCTGCTTCCAGATAATAGCAGCTTCCGGTCACTTCGTGTGTTGCACCGATAAATGTTATCTTCATGCACAAGCCCCCTTTTCCGCTCTGCTATATGTTCATAAACGCAATCGACTTACGTTTAAGCAGAAATAATCGACTTTCTGTTTATTAACAGTTTTTATTGTATTTATTATACACGAAATGTTTGGATTTTGACAGTCTTTTTGTGAAATATATGGAATTTTAAGAATTTATCTTTAGAAAGATTGTTAGATTTTTCAGAATTTTAAGATTCCCAGCGAAGGTAATGTAAGTTTACTGGATTTTTTTGGTTTGTTGACATCGCTGGGGATGGGATGAGCTTATGCTATAAAATTATTTTACCAGGACTCCCTTGGTTACTGTTCTAACTGCTTCTTTACTTCCATCTTTTGCTGCATGGTAGCCACGGACTCTGTAGTAGTAGCCGCTTGGAACGATAACTTCTAAGCTTTTAGTTAAATGAGTAGCATTGTTTGTTGTAAAACTCCAACTTTTATACACTGAATAACTACCATTAACTTTTCTCTCTAAATACAGTTCCAAATACACTGTATCACATGCATGATGGCATTGTGTAATTCCAGAAACCCCTACTTTATTACTGGCTAACTTTGAAACCTTGGTAGTTCCATAATTTAAATTCGTCCCTCTAAGCACACTATAAACTGTATCTTCGGAAGAATCTAAATCTGTTTCCAGATCTGTTGCTTCTGTAATGTCTGATGTATCAGATGCCCAAACAGCACTAATATTTGTGCAACATAAAAATTCCTACAAGCATAAATAATGTAATAAATTTAATGATCTTTCTTTCCATTTTTCCTCCTTCCAAACTCACATTCCTATCTTTAATACGATTTTTTCACTGCGTTTTCTCTCAAAATCTCATATTTTCAATCAATTTTTCAAATTCATTTTCTGGCATTTTCCCGCTGACTTGATAGTATACTTCTTCATATTTCCAATATGCTACATAGTTTTTTCTTTATCCGCCTTATCTCTTACCGCTAATAAAGTAATTGTAATATTTTCATCATCAAATACTATTTTTTTATTTGCTTACCATCTAACCCAATCGCAATACTATTTTGATTATCAATATTCTGATCCATATATAATGTTATTACTTTATCATCATGCTGATATTCCATAAATGCAAATTTTTGCATTTTATCAACCTCATAATCTAAATACTTAAATTCTGCGGTCGATACATGAAATACGGAACTTTTATTCCCAATTTTTCAGTTATATCTGATATAGCATCATCTTCACACATATCCACCGAATCATTTCTGACGTCATTATCAACACTAATCTTCGTATCATTCCCCGTCCAAACCTTCACCGAATCAATAAAATAACTCCTGTTAGCCTGGCTGGTCATGCTTGCGGCGAATACGCCTGCTGCACACACGAGCACCGCCGCTGCCACCTTTGCTGCTTTATGCCTTTTTTTCTCAGGGAGGTAGACAATTTTTACTTTTTCAGGTTCATCTTCTTCATAAACGCCATCTGCTTTCATGTCGGTCCACAAGTTTTTTGTAGGCAGCTTTG
>ENA-OQCD01000601-OQCD01000601.1-human-gut-metagenome-genome-assembly--contig:-NODE-601-length-10151-cov-1.624401_pt1 | contig 10151 bp, 14 predicted proteins | sample MGYA00242755_ERZ504571 | MGnify/ENA primary metagenome ERZ504571 (study PRJEB26092, sample SAMD00036274) | human gut metagenome | host: Homo sapiens | study: EMG produced TPA metagenomics assembly of...
CCGAAGTGGGGGGCATACCGTATTCCAGCGCACGGACGAAGTCTTTGTCAATAATCATAGCTCATCATCTCCTTTTTCGCTCAGTCTCATTTGTTCTTCGAAAACGTTCCACTGGTCAATCGGGTCGTTCAATTCGGAGTATGCATTACACAGTTCCTTGCCGTTCACCATCAGCTCGAAACGCTCGGTCAAATCCGGATTGCTGCGGTGTATCTTTGTCAGCGGAGACATTTCTTTCGGATAGTCGGTGATGAAAGTCGGCTGGATGTAAGTACCTTCGCAGAATTCTCCGAAGATTTCATCGATCAGTTTGCCTTTGCCCATTGTGTCGTCAATCTCCATATTGAGTTTCTGGCAAACTTCTCGTATCTGTTCTTCGTTCATGCCTGTCAGATCATAGCCGGTGTGTTCCTTGATAGAGTCCAGCATGGTGACACGTTTGTACGGGGCTTTGAAGTCAATGATGTTGTCGCCTACTTTTACTTGAGTGGTGCCGTTTACATCCAGACAGATTTTTTTCAATCATTTTTTTCTGTAAAATTCCATCATCCAGTTATAGTCCTTGTAGGCAACATATATTTCCATGCAGGTAAATTCAGGATTGTGCGTGCGGTCCATTCCTTCGTTACGGAAGTTCTTACCTATTTCATACACTCCTTCGAAACCACCTACAATTAGTCTTTTCAGGTACAACTCACTGGCAATACGCATGTACAGCGGCATATCCAGTGCGTGTGGTGAGTTATGAATGGACGTGCGGCTGCTCCGCCGGCAATGGATTGCAGAATCGGGGTTTCCACTTCCATATAACCTTTTGAGTTGAAATATTCGCGCATAGAGCTATATACTTTACTGCGCTTGATGAAGATATCTTTTATCTCTTCATTCACAGCAAGGTCAACATAACGTTGGCGATAACGCAGTTTCAGGGTCTTCAAACTTGTCGTAAGCGACTCCGTCTTTGTATTTTACAATAGGAAGCGGTTTGATAGACTTGGACAGTACGGTCAGTCTTTTAGCGTGGATACTGATTTCACCCATTTGGGTTCTGAATACGAATCCTTCTATACCGATAAAGTCACCAAGGTCCAGCAGACGTTTGAACACAGTGTTGTACATTTCTTTGTTTTCATCCGGGCAGATGTCATCACGGGTGATATACACCTGGATACGGCCTTTTGAATCCTGTAATTCGATAAATGAAGCTTTACCCATCACACGGCGGCTCATCATACGTCCGGCTACCGATACTTTGCGAGGTTCCTCATCATCCTTGAACTCAGCTTTTATATCTGTAGAAAATGCATTGGTTACATACTCAGCTGCGGGGTATGGCTCGATGCCCATAGCGCGCAATTCATTCAGACTGTTTCGTCTGATAATCTCCTGTTCACTTAGTTCTAATACGTTCATCCTGTTAAAACATTAACTCAATTTGTTGGCAAAAATACGAAAGATTTTGCAAAGTACCTCATTAAGACGTGTTTTATTTCGATAAAGCCTGTTCTTGAGCCAGTTCGCACACCATAGATATCATGAACAGCACTCCGATTGCACCGCAGGCAATAATCAGGGCGAGATTAATCATACGGGCACGGAAAAGGGTGGAAGTATGCAGATGGGAAGCTGTGTATTCTTTAAAGAACAGATAAAAGGCCCGGTACAGCCGAACTTGCCAGCAGAAAATCTCGGGAATATGGAAAAAGTAAGTTTTGGTGAAACCGATCAGTGCCCAGTGGCAGAGAAACATGACGAGAAAGATATTGACTCGTTTGGAAAATGCCAGCAGCAGTCCGATGGTGAAAACCGCTACCGAACAAGGCATTACAGGTGAGGTCATCATGGGAAAGCTCATCCCCCTTATAATGGAGAAGAGTGGATAGGCCAATGGCAACATACAAAGCAGGACGGCTAGTGCGGTATGTTTGTGAGTCCGGTCAAAAGGGGTGTAGTTTACTTTCAGGTCATAAATCCAGAAGATGGCCATGATTCCCCAAAATCCTGCCAAAAGCATTGTTGTAACTTCTTGGTTCACAATAAATCATGTAATACACGGAAGCTATCCATACATTCAAGAAATATGAGATATAACTTCATCGCTACTTTTATTTTTTTTGTGGGGCTTTTGAATAGAGAACAGGTTAAAATAATGCCGATAAGGGTGATAATAACTTGATAAATCCAGGTACCCGCATTGTAATGAGTGATTGTATCCCAAAAAATATTCATCTTCTTGATAAGTTGGTAGTTATTTTTGGGTGCCAAAATTACGAAAAAATGATGGAATAGCCTATCTTTGTAGCGAATATATAAAAATAAGAGAAGAACGATGAAGAAGTTTATGAGTCTGATGTTGCTGGTTGCGCATGTTTGCTGAACCAGCCGGTGAAGGCACAACAAGGTTACTCCTGATAATGCCGGTTATATAGTAAAGGTAGGGGATATGGCTCCGAGTTTGAAATGGAACTGACAGACGGACAAGAAAGTGAAACTCTCTGATTTGCGTGGCAAGGTGGTGATGCTTCAGTTCACTGCCAGTTGGTGTGGAGTTTGCCGAAAAGAGATGCCTTTTATTGAAAAAGATATCTGGTTGAAACATAAGGATAATAAAGCGTTTGCTCTCTTTGGAGTGGATCGGGACGAACCTTTGGAAACCGTAGTGGCTTTTGCCAAACGTACCGGCGTGACCTATCCGTTGGCTCTTGATCCGGGAGCTGATATTTTTTGCCAGATATGCGGATCGTAAGGCGGGTATCACCCGTAATGTGTTGATTGACAAAGCGGGCAAGATTGTCATGCTGACCCGTTTGTACAATGAAGAGGAATTTTCTTCTTTGTGCAAGAAGATAGATGAAATGTTGGGAGAAAAATAACAGGCAATGAGGGTATCGGTACTATTTGTTACATTTTTATTTTTTGTTCTATCACCGCTTCTGGCAAAGAAAAAGCCTCGTACCGGCAAAGAGTCTTTATTTGGAAAGGAGTATGCCACCTATCAGATTACATCTAATGAATTAAGCGGAGCTTGTTTTTATTTGGTGAGTGGGCACGGAGGTCCTGATCCTGGGGCCATCGGTATCTATCAGGGGCGTCAGTTGCATGAGGATGAGTATGCATACGATATTATTCTGCGGTTGGCACGTGAGTTGTTGTCACGCGGTGCGAAGGTGCATATTATCATTCAAGATAAGAAAGATGGTATTCGTGACGGTCATGTCCTGGCAAACAGTAAACGTGAAACTTGCATGGGAGATCCTATTCCCTTGAATCAGGTGGCTCGTTTGAAGCAACGTTGTGACTGGGTGAATAAACTGTATCGGAAAGATAAGAGCAGTTACAAACGAAGCTGTATTTATTCATGTGGACAGTCGCAGTAAGGGACAGCGAGACAGATGTGTTTTTTATAATTCGCTCCTAAAAGTAACGAAGGGTAGGCGGTTGGCCAAATAACTTGCACCGTACCTTTGATAGGAAATATGACAAGCATCAGCCAAACCGTGGCTTTCGCGGAACGGTGAGTGAACGTAATTTGTATGTATTGCGTAATACGACTCCCGTAGCGGTGTTTTTGGAGTTGGGAAATATTCGGAACAAGCGTGACCAACAACGGCTGGTTCTGAAGAATAACCGTCAGGCATTGGCAAATTGGATTGCGGAGGGAATAGTGAAAGACTATAAGCAAGGCAAATAGAATAGGGGCAACGGATGTGCTTTTGTTTTGCCAGCTTTGTGATGGTTGGGTGAGTTATAATCGGCAGAATGTGACTGGTGTTTGAGCTTGTGAAACTTCGAAATCAAGCCTTGCATATTAGAGTCGTGAAATAAAGAAAGGGAGTGACATTTTTTATCACTCCCTTTTCTTTTACTTGATTTCGATTTCCTCTTTCATGTCTATCTCCTCACCGTGAACATCGGTGAACCGATATTGCAGGAAGGCCAGACTTTGGTCTGGGATAATCTTTATTCCGAATCCGTATTTCATTTGCCATTTGCGCTTCAGGGAAACCAGACCCTGATTCACATATGCTGCGATGTACGGATGGATGTACAGCGTAAATCTCTTTATCTTCAATTTGTTGACCAGGTAGTCAATCTTACTCTCCAAAGTATCCGTAAAAAAGGATGGATGGCTTTATGCTACCTTTCCCGAAGCAGGTGGGACAGGTTTCATTCGTGTTGACATCCATGGCAGGACGCACGCGTGGCGGGTAATTTGCATCAATCCAAATTTACTGAGGGGCAGAATGTTATGTTTTGCTCTGTCTTTCTGCATGTTTTGGCACATACGTTCGTACAGTTTCTGCCGGTTCTCTGCTAGATTCATATCAATGAAGTCAACCACGATAATACCACCCATATCACGCAATCTTAACTGGCGTGCCAGTTCGTCGGCGGCACCCAGGTTTACATCCAGTGCGTTAGCCTCCTGCCCGTTGGCAGATTTGGAGCGGTTTCCACTATTGACATCCACTACATGAAGTGCTTCTGTGTGTTCAATAATCAGGTAAGCTCCACTCTTATACGAAATTGTTTTTCCGAAAGAGGACTTGATTTGTTTGGTAATACCGAAATTGTCGAATATGGGAAGCTGACCCTTGTACAGTTTTACGATTTCGGCTCGTTCAGGGGCGATAAGTGATACATAATCCTTAATCTCATGGAACACTGTTTCATCGTTCACATAGATGTTCTCATAAGACGGATTGAAAAGATCGCGCAACATGGCCACTGTGCGGCTGGTCTCTTCGTATACCAATGCCGGCAGTTTGGGAGCCTTCTGTACTTTAGTGATTGTTTCTTCCCAATGTTTCAGCAAGACTTTAAGCTCTGCATCAAGCTCGGCCACCCTTTTGCCTTCCGCTACGGTGCGTACAATCACTCCGAAGTTTTTCGGTTTGATGCTTTGCAATAACTGTTTCAGACGGGCGCGTTCTTCGCTCGATTTAATTTTTTTTGTGATACCGAAACCTTATCGTTGAAAGGGATTAATACCAAATAACGTCCGGCGAATGACAATTCGCAGGTTAGTCTGGGGCCCTTGGTCGAGATAGGTTCCTTTACAATCTGCACAATAACTTCCTGACCTTGTTGGAGGGTGGTTGAAACCGTCCCTTCCTTTTCAATATCAGGCAGCATAGTAGCTTTTGTGATGGGAAAAAGTTTTTTACGGTCGCTTAAAACTTGCTTCAGATACTTCTGATAAGAATGAAATTGAGGACCTAGGTCTAGATAATGAAGAAAAGCATCTTTTTCAAAGCCGACATCCACGAAACAGGCATTAAGGCCGGGCATTAGTTTCTTTACCCGTCCCAAATACATATTTCCCACATTGAAGGAAGCACTTCTCCCTTCTTTCTGAAATTCCACCAACGCTTTATCTTCAAGGAGTGCGATGGAAATCTCTTTGGGTTGTACGTCTACTACTAGTTCGCTTGTCACTTTTGTATTCTTAAATTGTTCACTTTCCTCATTAAACAAAGAACAAACCTGAAAGACTTTTGTTGCTTTGCAAGGTTTGTTCTTTATTTGTCGTCACAGACAGACTACAAATTATTTTTTGCTTTTATGTCTGTTCTTTCTTAGTCTTTTTTTTACGCTTGTGAGTAGACATTTTTGTGTCTTTTCTTCTTCTTTCCGCTTGGCATAGCTTCAAATTTTATGGGTTAATACTCTTGTTTATTATTTCTTTACTGATAATGTAAATGTCTTAGCTGGTTTAAATGCCGGAATATTGTGCTCCGGAATAATGATTGTAGTGTTCTTTGAAATATTGCGAGCAGTCTTCTGAGCTCTTTTCTTCACTACAAAACTTCCAAAACCACGCAGGTACACATTTTCCTCTTTAGACAATGAATCCTTTACTGTATCCATGAAAGCCTCAAGTGTGGTTAACACTGTCACCTTGTCAATACCGGTATTTTTCGTAATTTCGTTTACGATATCTGCTTTAGTCATTTCGCTAAATAATTATTGTTATACTTATATCTTAATTTTTTGGACTGCAAATATATAGCTTTTCTCCCTCTTTAAGAAATATATTCAGAATAAATTTCCTAAAAAATGTCAGCTTTGGTTTTCTTGCCTTATTTTTGCAGAATTAACGCACGTTTTTGTGCTGATTTGTAACGTTAGACATGGATAATTTTTGGAGAAATACTAATAAAAATGGTATCAAGACAACAAGCGTGATTTGCCTTGGCGCAGGACGAAGAATCCTTATTTTAATATGGATTTCGGAAATTATATTGCAACAGACGCGCGTCGCTCAAGGTTATGATTACTATCAACGTTTTGTAAAAACGTTTCCCTGACGTGTTTTTCATTAGCGGCTGCCGATGAAGACGAGGTCATGAAATATTGGCAAGGATTGGGCTATTATTCTCGTGCCCGTAATTTACATGCTGCTGCGCGTAGCATGGCCGGTGCCGGAGGTTTTCCTAAAACATATAAAGAGGTGCTGGCTTTGAAAGGAGTGGAGAGTATACTGCGGCTGCCATTTGTTCTTTTGCTTATGGAATGCCTTATGCTGTGGTGGATGGGAATGTTTATCGGGTGCTTTCGCGCTGGTTGGGGATTGAAAACGCCCATAGACTCTGCAGAAGGGAAGAGGATTTTTGCGGAAGTGGCGGCTGAGTTGTTGGATAAAGCGCAACCGGGGATTTATAATCAGGCGATAATGGATTTTGGCGCGTTGCAGTGCACTCCTGCTTCGCCCAACTGTATGTTCTGCCCTTTTGTTGATACTTGTGTCGCCCGGCAAAAGGGGGTGGTGGATACGCTGCCTGTGAAACAGCATAAGGCAAAGGTGGCAAATCGTTACTTTAATTATATCTATGTACGCATGGCGCGCATACATTAATCAATAAACGGACAGGGAATGATATCTGGAAGAATCTGTATGAGCTCCTTTGATAGAAACGGAGAATGAAGTGCCCGAAGAAAAAGTTCTATGCTTTATCCCGGTGGCGGGAAATGTTGGCTGAAGGCGAGACTCCCTTAGTCCGGCTGGTACAAAAAGGAGTGAAACATGTCTTATCCCATCGGGTGATTTATGCAAATTTTTATGAGGTTATTCTGCCCGAAGATTCTGCCTCTTTTGCACAGTATCAGAGAATTAGGATAGAAGATTTGCATAAATTTGCTGTTTCTCGCTTGGTAAATCAGTTTTTTTCGCTAATTTTGAAGCCTGATAATTAAAATGGAAGAAGAGAATGTCATTAAATAAAGTGCAATTGATAGGGAACGTAGGTAAAGACCCTGATGTGAGATATTTGGATAATGGTGTTGCTGTAGCTACTTTTTTCTTTGGCTACCACAGACCGTGCATATACCTTGGCAAATGGGACTCAGGTTCCTGAACGTACCGAATGGCATAATATTGTTTTGTGGAGAGGATTGGCGCAAACGGCTGAAAAGTATGTTCGCAAAGGAGATAAGCTTTATATCGAAGGTAAAATCCGCAGCCGTTTTTACGATGATCAGAATGGTATCAAACGTACTATCGTTGAAATCTTTGCTGATAACATGGAAATGCTGACTCCCCGTACTGCTTCTCAGCAGCAAGGAGGATATATGCCGCAAGCTGCTTCACAGCCGGCATCGCAACAGCCTGCCGCCAATAGCAGCGTGACAGATGTATTTACCGTTTTATTTTAAAGAACCGGATGTTTAACTAAAACCAGATTCCTTGGACCCTGACTCGTATTTATGCCGCTTGGCGGATTTGTTTGACGGTGTGACCGTGACTACTCCTACTATAGGAGCAATTATAGCTATTGTATTAGCTGTTATATTATTGTATGCATCAGGCTTTGTGTCTGCTTCGGAAATTGCTTTCTTCTCTCTGTCTCCCGGTGACTTGAGTGAAATAGAGGAAGGGCAGACTTCTTCCGACAGGCGTATCAGTGCTCTGCTGGACGATTCTGAACACTTGTTAGCCACTATTCTGATTTCTAATAATTTTGTGAATGTGACGATAATCATGCTGTGCAATTATTTCTTTGCCAGCACCATCCATTGGGGAAATTCTGTCATACTTGAATTTCTGGTTATAACGGTCATTCTTACTTTCTTATTACTTCTGTTTGGAGAAATAATGCCCAAAATTTATTCGGCACAGCATACTTTGAAGTTTTGCCGTAAGGCTGCTCCTGTCATTTCTTTCTTGAAAACATTATTTTCTCCTTTGTCTGCCCTGTTGGTTCGCTCTTCATTCTTAATTAATAAATGTGTGGCGAAGAAGAACTATAATATTTCAGTCGACGAATTGTCGCAGGCGTGGAGTTGACCGATAAGAATGAAATATCGGAGGAGAGCAACATTCTGGAGGGCATTATCCGTTTTGGTGGAGAGACTGCCAAGGAGGTGATGACACCGCGTCTGATATGGTGGATTTGGAAATCAATACTCCTTATGCCGAGGTGCTGAAGTGTATTGTAAGATAATGCATATTCACGTATTCCTGTATATGCCGAGTCACGTGATAATATCAAAGGTATTCTTTATATCAAGGACTTGTTGCCTCATCTTAACAAGATGGATAATTTCCGTTGGCAAACACTGATCCGTCCTGCTTATTTTTGTTCCTGAAACAAAAAATGATTGATGATTTGCTGCGTGACTTTCAGGCAAATAAAAATTCATATTGCCATTGTTGTTGACGAGTTTGGAGGAACATCGGGCATTGTAACCATGGAAGATATCATTGAGGAAATTGTAGGAGAAATCAATGATGAATATGATGATGAAGAACGCACGTATGTGAAACTGAATGACCGCACTTATATTTTTGAGGCTAAAACTCTTCTGTCTGATTTCTATAAGATAATGAAGATAGACTCGAATATATTTGAGAGAGTGGAAGGAGATGCCGATACCTTAGCCGGTCTTTTACTTGAGATAAAGGGAGAATTCCCGGTGTTGCATGAACATTTGGATTATGAAAACTATCATTTTGAAGTGTTGGAAATGAACACCCGTCGAATCTTGAAAGTAAAAAGTGATTGTTGACGAACCCCAAGTGGCGGAAGAAACGAAGTAATCATTATGCCGTTATATCGGAAAATTCAAGAAAACGGACTGCTGGTCGGGGTTTGGAAAACAGAGGAAACGGTGGAGCAGTTATTGGCTTTGCTTGGCAATATTTCTATGTACGAGAAAGACTTGGAGCATTTTACCTCTGATATGCGGAAATATGAATGGCTGGCTGTACGTGTATTACTGAAAACATTTGTGCGGAGAAGAAAAAGAAGGTGGTTTATCTTCCTTCCGGGAACATATCTGGCAGATGGAAGTGCACATATCAGATATCTCATACGAATGGTTATGTGGCTGTTGCCCTGCATCCGACCAAGAAGTAGGAATCGATATTGAGAGATATGGGGTAAGGGTTCGTAGGGTTGTTTCTCGTTTTGTGCGGCCGGACGAAGAAAAAACGATGAATCAAGGTGATGAAGTGTATGTATTGCTTCTTCACTGGTCTGCCAAAGAAACATTGTTCAAGGTGATGGGGGTGGAAGGTGTAGACTTTATCCGGCATTTGCATATTTTTCCTTTTGTCATGGAAGAGGAGGGGTGTTTGGAAGCGCAGGAATATCGGACAGAGGAACAGTGGCATTTATCGGGTGCGTTATCTGACTCATCCCGATTTCGTGCTTACTTGGACTATAAAAAATGCCAACGTGATTCCCCATCAGGCTGGCACTCAAATAAACTTGGCAGAGTTTATTCTTATAAAAAATCTCTTTTACCTGATCATCTCTTTTGGGATAGCGAAACGGAGAAGATAGCGGATGCTAATCATCCTTTATGTTCAATGTTCCAAGCTCTTTCCTCGAAAGCTTCAGGATGTGAAAGTGTATAGGCAGGTCTTCTGACTTGTTTCCGCTATAAGCACCTTCCCGGAAATGCTTTCCAGTGGTTAATGGAGTTTGCTTATGCGTTTTGTGAAACATACAGCAGCGGGACTGTTCAGGATTCTCACCTGATTCCCTTTTAATCATTTATCTTTGACTAAAGATAAACAAACCAATACATTGCAAATATACTGCTTATCTTTAGAAAACAATTAATTCTTTTGGTTTTTGTAAAGGGAGGAATAGAAATTTTGCCTTATCTTTGTGACATAATTTAGAGTAACTATGATTATAGCA
>ENA-OQCD01000602-OQCD01000602.1-human-gut-metagenome-genome-assembly--contig:-NODE-602-length-10147-cov-2.047904_pt1 | contig 10147 bp, 14 predicted proteins | sample MGYA00242755_ERZ504571 | MGnify/ENA primary metagenome ERZ504571 (study PRJEB26092, sample SAMD00036274) | human gut metagenome | host: Homo sapiens | study: EMG produced TPA metagenomics assembly of...
TCAGCCAAGGTATCGGTTCAAGACTGATGCCATCACGTTGAGATTGTGCCGTTTCTTTTGACGGTACTGCTTATCGCCCTATCGCGCAGCTCGCCAGAAGATCGGCACGAGTGCGTGGATTCGCGGCCGGTCTGGTCTTTTGGGAAGCCGTAAACATCTTCTTCGCCAGAAGCATAAATATCGAAATCGTTGATTCGATGACGATGATCGCCATCAAAACGGCGCTTGTTTTCATCCTCGGATATGCGGTCGCGGCGATTCCGAATGCGTCATGGACCCAAGCCTGTACCGAATGGATTCGATCTCATGTGTCATCGCCGGTGCGAAAGACCATGGTCATCGGTTCCGTCCTAGGGATGCTGCTGGAGGCGGCGTATCTGCTGGTCGGTCTGATTGTCGTTGTTTTTTGGGCAATAAGCAATCAATCATCGATAGCGAAGCTATATGAACTTTCGGGCATGCAGAACGGGTCTCGTATTCTTACCACGATCAGTATGCTCGCATGGCTTCCGAATCTGATGATTTGGGCTGTCTCATGGACTTTCGCGCCGGCTTCTCAATCGGCGATTTAGCCGAATTCACATTATGGACCGGGCAGGGCGACGGGCTCCCCGCCTTGCCGCTTTTCGGTATGATGCCACAGGCGGTTGAGACGGATTGGGTGAGAATCGCGCTGATGTGCATACCATTGGCATCCGCTTTTGCTACCGGCATGGTCGTCATGTTGTTTAATAAGGGATTCCATATCAGAGTAGGTGAATCAGGACGGAACATCGACGTCAAACGCGTTGTGCTGAGTTTTGCTATCCGATTGCTGCTTTTTCGATTACCAGCGCCGTCGTGTCCGTGGCTTCCAGCTTGCTGTTCGCCTTGGGAAACGGAGGCTTGGGATCGAAACATCTTGCGCACGTCGCGTAGACGTGATCGCATCAACCGTAAGGTGGGACAACCCACCGCCATGGGTTTGTTCTCCGCATGGCTGCTGACTTTGGTGGCCGTGAGCATATTTTTCGCCATACGCTGGATGATGAAGCGTATACGCGAACGTGGAAAGAGGGAGACCGCCCCCGAATCCACGGAAAACAGCCGTGAGGAAACACGTGCGCTTCGCACGGTCGCCTCGAACAACAATAACAAGGAGGATCAGGGTGACAACAACGAATCGACCGATACGACGGGCTCTGGTATCAGTCTTCCATAAGGAAGGCATCGAGGTGCTTGCCGAAGCGTTCATCAAGGCGGGCACCGAGGTGGTTTCCACCGGTTCCACCGCGAAGCGTCTGGCTGAGCTGGGTGTCAAAGTGACCGAGGTCTCCGAAGTCACTGGTTTCCCGGAATGCCTTGATGGCCGCGTCAAGACCCTTGACCCGCATATCCATGCCGGTATCCTCGCCGACATGACCAACCCCGACCATGCCTCCCAGCTCGAGAAGTTTGGCATCAAGCCGTTCGATCTGGTGGTCGTCAATCTGTATCCGTTCGCCGACACGGTCCGCTCCGGAGCTGACGAAGCCGCCACCATCGAAAAGATCGATATCGGCGGTCCGTCCATGGTGCGTGGCGCAGCCAAGAACAGCGCCACCGTCGCCATCATCACCGATCCGAACGATTATGCACTCGTCGCCTCCCGCATCGAGAACGGCGAGGGCTTCTCCCTTGATGAGCGTCGCTGGCTCGCAGGAAAGGCGTTCGCCCATACGGCCGCCTACGACGCCACCATCAACGAGTGGACCGCGAAGCATTGGCCGAAGCCGGCGTCCATCGAACAGCCGGTTTCCGAAGGCGAGACCGAAGTGAATGAGGCCAAGTTCCCGGCCACGTTCACCCGTACGTGGGACCGCGCGCACGTGCTGCGTTACGGCGAGAACCCTCACCAGCAGGCTTCGCTGTATCTGGATCCGCTCAACCAGAACGGCTTCGCACACGCCGAACAGCTTGGCGGTAAGCCGATGAGCTACAACAATTACGTCGATGCCGACGCCGCATGGCGTGCCGTGTGGGATTTCGCGCCTCAGATCGCCGTCGCAGTGGTCAAGCACAACAATCCATGCGGTCTGGCCATTGGCGCTACCGTGGCAGAGGCGCACAAGAAGGCGCACGCATGCGATCCGATGAGCGCCTATGGCGGTGTGATTGCTGCGAACAGCAAGGTCACCATGGAAATGGCCGAAAGTGTTCGTCCAATCTTCACCGAAGTCATCGTCGCGCCCGATTACGACGCCGATGCGCTTGAACTGCTCCAGACCAAGAAGAAGAACCTGCGTATCCTGAAGGTGTCTGAGCCTCCGAAGACCAAGACCCAGTTCCGTCAGATTGACGGCGGTCTGCTCGTGCAGTCCACCGATCTGATTGACGCTCCAGGCGACGATCCGAACGCGTGGAGCTGGTTTCCGGCGAGCCGGCCGACGCTGAAACCGTCAGGGATCTGGTGTTCGCATGGCGTGCCATCCGGTGCGTCAAATCCAACGCCATACTTATCGCTCACGATCAGGCAACCGTAGGCATCGGCATGGGCCAGGTCAATCGTGTGGATTCCGCCAATCTGTCCGTCGAGCGTGCCAACACGCTGGCTGACGGAGCCAACCGCACCAAGGGAGCGGTGGCCGCGTCCGACGCGTTCTTCCCGTTCGCCGACGGTGCCGAGATTCTGATCAACGCCGGTGTCAAGGCCATCGTCCAGCCTGGTGGGTCCATTCGTGATGAGGAAGTGTTCGAGGCGGCCCGCAAGGCCGGCGTCACCATGTATGTGACCGGTACCCGACACTTCTTCCACTGAGTTCAGTGGAAGCGTCGACCGGCAAGCTGGGAGCGTCGCGGCGCGATAAATGACGTGCGTCGAACAACTTCGCTGGTTTCGGACGCCACGTTTTATTATTATGATTGCGTTCCGTGCGCGGACGCGCGTTGACATATAACGAAAGGCCTGCGATATGAGTCATCCCTACGTTTCCGAAGACCATGAAGGCAAGCCGTGGTTTGAATGGATTGTTGCGGCAATGGTGGTTATAGCCACAGTGCTTGCGGTCTTAGGCCATGTAAAAGCCGCCACCACGGTAATCGCGGTGACGGCCATCATAACAGGACTAATCAGACTCGTAATGCGCGAGCGTAGTCCTTGGAAAGTCCGTTCAGTTGGCTTCGACGCTTTCATCGGCATCGGTCTGGGCGTCGGACTGTTCATCCTGCTCGCCCTCGTGCCCGTCGGCATCGTCTGACGCGTCGTCGGCTATGGTCTCCAGCGTTCGGAATCCTGCTCGGCTTCCGAAACGTTTCTTGGTGCCGATCATGGACGCGACTATGGCCACAAGCGAGACGATGGCGGCTGCGAGAATCGGGCAGATCCAGAACACCCACAGCTGCTGCAGAGGCTCTTGGGAAAGGCCCTGATTCTGGGCGAAGATGGCGATGCCAGTGGCACGAGCCGGATTCAGAGCTGCGCCTGTTACCGGATAGGAGATTGCGGCGCCGACACCGTAGGCGAGACCCATGGCGATGGCATGGCTGGTATTGGTCTTTCCGGATTCACTGGTGGTGTTGAGCGCGGTGGCGACGATGATGATGCCCGCGACGAGTTCAACGGCGATGGCCAGAGTGATGCTGAAGGACACGCCATAGTTGCCGAGCGTGGCATAGGAGACGGAATTCTTGTCAAAACCGTTAATGACCGGCGTCAGCCAGATTTTCAGTGTTACCTGCTCGGATGTCGGCAGCAGGAAGCGGATGGCGGCGCCTGCGCCGATACCACCTAGCACCTGAACGATAATATAGAGCACTCCGTCAAGCACATGGGTTTTGCCGGACAGCATCGCCGCAACGGAGACCGCCGGATTGAACTGGGCGCCGGAAATCGTGCCGAATATCAGGGTGGCGGCGGCGTACACCAAACCTGTCAGCAGGGCGATGAACGCCATATTCACGCCGTAGATCGCGGAACCAAGCGTGCAAATCGAGTAGATGGCGAAGCAGATGATGAAGCTTCCCACCAGCTCCGCGCCTACGCGAAGGGCCAGTGGCTTGCTCTGTTCTTCCTCTGTTACGGACGTTGCTTCAACAGCAGTCATAGTCTTTCCTCTGTCATATAGTGGACAAGTTGCGGTTTTTATGAAAGCCGCCAAAACGACTGCCATACTACCAGCAGTCCCTGTAAGTATTATCCGGCCACGTTGGGAGAACGATGCCAAACGCATATTCTCGCGCCGCCAAGGCGCACAATCATGACAATGAAGGCATTCGCCTGCAGAAACTTCTCGCTCAGGCGGGCTTCGGCTCGCGCCGTAAATGCGAGGAAATCATCACCGATGGTCGCGTTGAGATCGATGGCGAGCTGATTACCGAACTTGGCACCCGAGTCGATCCGAAAACGTCAGGAGGTCCGTGTCGACGGTTCTCGCGTGCGCGTGAACCCGAACCATGTCACGCTTGCGTTGAACAAGCCAAAAACGCGTGCTGAGCGCCATGGAGGATCCCAAGGGACGCTACACTTTGCGCGACATCGTCGGAGACAAGTACGAGCGTATTTTCCACATGGGCCGTCTGGATTATGATTCGGAAGGCCTGATCCTCATGACGAACGACGGCGAACTGAGCCAGCACGTCATGCACCCCAAATATGAGGTCGAAAAGACCTACATCGCCACGCTGGAAGGACGCATCAGCGGTCAGGTGTGCCGCAGGCTCGTCACCACGGGCGTGAAGCTCGACGATGGGTGGATCAAACTCGACCGCTGCGCTATTCTCGACTCCAGCCGCGAAAGCACGTTGGTCAAGGTCGTGCTGCATTCGGGCAAGAACCGCATCGTGCGCCGTATTTTCGGCTCGATCGGTTTTCCCGTCAGGCGTCTGGTACGCACGCAGATCGGTCCGATCAAACTCGGCGACCTGAAAAGCGGCACGTATCGCGTGTTGTCGCAGGCTGAGGTCCGTTCTCTATCCAAGGCGGTGGGACTGTGATCCGTGTAGCTATTGATGGGCCTGCGGGCGCGGCAAATCATCCACGTCCAAGGCACTGGCCAATATTATGGTTTCGCATACCTCGACACAGGCGCGATGTACCGTGCCTGCGCTTGGTGGTGCATGGCACAAAAGGCATCGATTTGGATGCCGAAACCATCGATGGAGCCAGCTCGTCACCGAAACCGTCGGCGAATTCTTCACCGACGGCCATTTCGACATCAGCGTCGATCCGGACGATCCGAAGGTGTACGCCGATGACGAGGACATCAGCGAGGCCATCCGTTCTTCCGAGGTCTCTTCGCACGTGTCCAAGGTGTCCAACATCATCCCCGTGCGTCACGTGTTGATCGCCGCGCAACGTGCCTACATCGCACGAGAGGCTTCGGTCGATTCCTTCTCCGAAGGCGCCGGTATTGTTGCTGAGGGCCGTGATATCACCACCGTCGTCGCTCCCGACGCCGAAGTGCGCATCCTGCTTACCGCGCGTGAAGAGGTCCGTCAGGCCCGACGTAGCGGACAGGCCGTCTCGGGTGTGGGTGCGGAAAAATGTCGCGGCACGCGACAAGGCCGATTCGAAAGTCACCAACTTCACATCCGCCGCGGAAGGCGTGTTGACCGTCGACAACTCCGATCTCAACTTCGGCGAGACCCTTGACGTGCTCGTCCGTATCGTTGACGACGCCATCGAGGAACAGGAATACCGCCAGTACGTTTCCAACCTCGAAGGCTATGAGCTGGATGAAGGCGATGAGGAGCTGATCGATGGAACGGCGTTCTCTGGTGGCGAAAGCAAGAATGGTCCGAAACCGGTCGGCGTACTTGCCGTGGTCGGACGTCCGAACGTCGGCAAATCCACTCTGGTGAACCGTATTCTCGGCCGTCGCGCAGCGTGGTGGAGGACACCCCCGGCGTGACTCGCGACCGTGTGAGCTACGACGCCGAATGGTGCGGCACCGATTTCAAACTGGTCGACACGGGCGGCGTGGGAAGCGACGTGGAAGGCATCGAATCCGCCATCGCATCCCAAGCGCAAATCGCCGTGCAGCTTGCCGATGCCGTGATTCTCGTGGTGGACGGTCTGGTCGGTCTCACCGACACGGACGAACGCATCGTCAAAATGCTCCGTGCCGCCGGCAAGCCGGTGACGCTTGCGGTGAACAAGGTCGATGATCGCGAAAGCGAATACCTGACCGCCGAATTCTGGAAGATGGGTCTGGGGGAGCCGTATGGCATTTCCGCCATGCACGGTCGTGGCATCGGCGAACTGCTTGACGCCGCACTCGACTCGTTGAAGAAAGCGGAAAGGACATCCGGCTTCCTTACGCCGTCGCATCTGCGCCGCGTGGCTCTGGTCGGACGTCCGAACGTCGGCAAATCCTCCCTGCTCAATCAGCTGGCCCACGAGGAACGCACCGTCGTCAACGATCTTGCGGGCACCACGCGAGATCCGGTCGATGAGGTCGTCACCGTCGATGGCGAGGATTGGCTGTTCATCGATACCGCAGGTATCAAACGTCGTCTGCACAAGCTGTCCGGCGCGGAATACTTCTCCTCGTTGCGTACGCAGGCCGCGATCGAACGTTCCGAGCTTGCCTTGGTGCTGTTCGATGCCTCCCAGCCGATTTCCGACCAAGACTGAGGTCATGAGCCAGGCCGTGGACGCGGGCCGTTGCATCGTGCTTGTGTTCAACAAGTGGGACCTGATGGACGAGTTCGACCGTCAGCGTATGGAACGCCTGTGGAAGACCGAGTTCAATCGCGTCACTTGGGCTCAGCGCGTCAATCTGTCGGCAAAGACCGGATGGCACACCAATCGTTTGGCCAATGCCATGCGTGGCGCCTTGGCATCATGGGACAAGCGCCATCCCCACCGGCAAACTCAACGCGTTCCTTGGCAAGATCCAAGCTGCCACCCGCATCCGCTGCGTGGCGGCAAGCAGCCGCGAATCCTGTTCGCGACGCAGGCGTCCACCAGACCGCCGCGCTTCGTGATCTTCGCCACCGGCTTCTTGGAGCATGGCTATCGCCGCTACATCGAACGGTGTCTGCGCGAGGAATTCGGCTTCGAAGGATCGCCGATTCAGATTTCGGTGAATGTCCGTGAGAAGAAGAAACGCAAGTAACCACCGGAACTGTTAGAAGATGGGCGTGCGCCTGGTTCAGACCATGGCGCACGCCCATCTGCCTTATTGAATCTGGGTCGTTGCCGGCTTTTGCTTTCCTTTACGCACAGCTTAGGCCGACAGCGTCAGAACAGAGGATGTTCATCCTGGTTGCGTGTTCTGAGATACCCCCGTTATGGCTCTGCGCGCGAGCGAGCTTAATGAAATGCCGTCCTGCTTGGGCCTTGGCCCGCGCCTTATGGCCTACGGCGTAGGGGAGTTTGATTTTCCATTCGTCGCCAAGCTGTTTGCGCCCGTCGCTGTTCTTTGGCATGCGCCCGATGCGACCGCGTCTGAACAGCCATCGGAATCGTCGGACAAGAGTGCCCTGCGGGTCAATTCGGTAAGCGTGATGCCATCATGCCGAGCGCGTTCGCGGGCTTCCAAGCCAAGCTCGCGGGGCAATCGAATCTTCCATTCATCTTCGGGAAGCGTTGAATCGAACACATGGGCGAATTCGTCGACGTCGTCGAACTGTGGCTGCGTGTCGTTCTGCTGCAAACCGAATCACCTCTCTGAACCCATGCGTTAATCGCATTAAACGGCAAGAAACATGAAAAATATCGCAGGCTACATATTTGCATGCGCTCAAGACCGTCCTGACGTCCGGCTTCCGGCTCCGATAGATGCCATTCTGAGGGGCTGTATGCCGCAGTTCACTGCCCAAACCTGCCCAAACATAACGAAAAACCCGCCGTTTCAATACTGTGGAAACGGCGGGACGACGGGCTTTCTGGTCGGACCAGCGGGATTTGAACCCGCGACCCCTTGACCCCCAGTCAAGTGCGCTACCAAACTGCGCTATGGTCCGAACGGTGCGAAAAGCACCGAATATGAAGCATAGCATAATCTCTACGGTTTTTCAAATACATCGTGTCAGAAAGCGAGTCGCATCCATTCCGGAGAGTTTGGCTTCGGATATTTGAGGGTTTTCCGGCAATTGCTCCACCGGAAGTTCATGTTGGTTCTGTGTCTAAATGCCCCCGATTTTGGCGGAATGTCGTATTATGGCATAAGCGCATCGAATAACAACGCCCGTTCGAAAGGGAGAGACATTGACTGAGGACGTATTCGAATACTCTGCCGCGAAGATGCGGAAGCACGGAATGACCGACATGGCCATCGCCCAGTTCCGTCGTCTGTACGAGGTCTGGCGCAATGAGGAGGCCAGCAGTTGGATTCGTGAGGACGAGGTCGAACCGCTCGTCAGCGTTCCCAGCTCCATGACGTGTATGAGACCATCAATCACGACAAGGCCGTTGACGCGTTCGCCAAAACGGCGTTCCTGAAGCTTAACGGCGGTCTTGGCACTTCGATGGGACTCGATTGCGCCAAGTCGCTGCTGCCGGTACGTCGCCACAAGGCACGGCAGATGCGTTTCATCGACATCATCATCGGACAGGTGTTGACCGCGCGGACCAGACTTGGCGTCGATCTGCCATTGACTCTGATGAACTCCTTCCGTACCTCCAAAGACACCATGAAGGTGCTGCAGACCAATAAGAAATTCCATCAGGAAGACATCCCGATGGAAATCATCCAGCATCAGGAGCCGAAGATCAGCGCGGAAACGGGAATGCCCGTCAGCTCCCGGCCAATCCGGAACTCGAATGGTGCCCGCCGGGCCACGGCGACCTGTTCTCCACCATTTGGGAATCCGGTCTGCTTGACGCGCTTGAGGCGCAGGGGTTCAAATGACCTTTCATCTCCAATTCCGACAACCTGGGCGCGCGTCCCTCCCGTACGCTTGCGCAGCATTTCGAGAATACGGGCGCACCGTTCATGATCGAGGTCGCCAAACGCACCCCAGCCGATCGTAAGGGCGGCCACATCGTGCGAGACAAGGCCACGGGCCGTCTGATGCTGCGTGAGATGAGCCAGGTCCATCCAGACGACAAGGACGACGCGCAGAACATCGACAAGCATCCGTACTTCAACACGAACAGCATTTGGGTGCGTATCGATGCGCTGAAAGCGAAACTCGCATCCTATGACGGCGTGCTTCCCCTTCCGGTAATCCGCAATAAGAAGACGGTCGACCCGACCGATCCGACCAGCGAGCCGGTCATTCAGCTGGAGACCGCCATGGGAGCCGCGGTGTCGCTTTTCGATGGCGCGACCTGCGTATGCGTCGACCGTATGCGTTTCCTGCCGGTGAAGACCACTGACGATTTGTTCATCATGCGGTCCGACCGATTCCATCTGACGGACCAGTACGAGATGGAAGACGGCAACTACATCTTCCCCGACGTCCATTTGGACGCGCGCTATTACAAGAACATCCACGATTTCGATGCCCGTTTCCCATACGGTGTGCCTTCGCTCGCCGCGGCGAAATCCGTTAATATCGATGGCGATTGGACCTTCGGCAGGGACGTGATGCTGTTTAGCGACGCGCGACTGGAGGATCAAGGCGAACCAAGCTATGTGCCGAATGGCGAATATGTCGGCCCGCAGGGCGTGGAACCGGACGATTGGGTCTAATTTTGGACGGCCATGCAACACGAAAACGATGTTTTTTCGTGAAATAGGCACAAATCGCTTAAAAAACCTCTATCATAGAATGTTGTGTGCGGCTTACGAGGCCAAGCACTTAAAAAGAAACGTTAACGAGACGTGAGGACTAATGGCTGAGGGAAGTAACGGTAGGCGACGTTTTTTTCCGACAAATGGGGCAAGCATGAGCTTGATGTGTTGGCTGTGCTCTCCTCAGCTTTTCCGCAATGGCTTACCTCACGTCAGATCGCGCAACGTGTGAAGGCGTATGCCGATTCGTACGGAGAGCTCGCCGATCAAGCGGCGAAGGCCGCCTTCGCCAAGCAATTCCAGCGTGACCGCGCCAAGCTCGCCGCCATGGGCATCGCCATCGAATCAAGCAGCCGGAATATTCCTCCAAGTCAGAAGGGCAGGATTTCGCTTCCTACCGTCTGCAGCTTGGCGATGAGCCGCGCGTGCGTCTGCTGTTCGGCGACGAGGATTTGCCGATTCTTGCCGCTGCGAATTACCTTGCCGCGCTCCATGTCGATTTCCCT
>ENA-OQCD01000603-OQCD01000603.1-human-gut-metagenome-genome-assembly--contig:-NODE-603-length-10137-cov-4.381019_pt1 | contig 10137 bp, 14 predicted proteins | sample MGYA00242755_ERZ504571 | MGnify/ENA primary metagenome ERZ504571 (study PRJEB26092, sample SAMD00036274) | human gut metagenome | host: Homo sapiens | study: EMG produced TPA metagenomics assembly of...
ATATACGGGGGATCCGCCTTACCCCCTTTTAATCTCACCCTCAATCCGTTCTTTCTCCAGCCCCTCCCCCGATCACGATGAGCACTTCCTGCCCCTTGGGGATACGTTTGCAGTCAGGCCGTCGGCGGTGGCGTTCAGCTCCACCTAGCCGTTCTCGTCCTGTACGAAGCCTTTTCGCCCGCAGCACATGGCCGCACGCGGGGTCGGTGAGAGGGCCGGGATATTCTGTTCGAGCTGCTGGCACGAGAGGCCCAGCTCCAAAAAGTAGGCCGAACCAAAGGCCTATGCTCGTCGAAGTGGAGCTTTTCGCAGCTGGCCTGACGCAGCCGCAGCGGTCGATGGCGGAAAAAGTCCTCGCTGCCCCACTCGTCCCACGGTTTTGTCAGCAGTTCGCCGGGCCGGAACGTCCGGCTGCACTTGCACGCAGCCAGCGCACGGTTCAGGTGCTCTTGTGCGGCCTCCCTCTGCGCCGCATCGGCCAGTTGGCTGCGGCTGAAGACCACCGCGCCCGCGTTGGCAGCTTCGGAGGCCAGAACAAAAGCGCCCGATACAGAAAATCTGCATCGGGCGCTTTTTCAATCGCTAATTAAGTTATTGCTGTTGACTCAGGCGTTTACCTGGGAAGCTGCAACAGCGCAGGCAACTGTCATGCCAACCATCGGGTTGTTGCCGGCACCGATCAGGCCCATCATCTCAACGTGAGCGGGCACAGAGGAGGAACCAGCAAACTGGGCATCGCCGTGCATACGGCCCATGGAGTCGGTCAGGCCGTAAGAAGCCGGGCCAGCTGCCACGTTATCCGGGTGCAGGGTACGGCCCGTGCCGCCGCCGGAAGCAACGGAGAAGTACTTCTTGCCGTTTTCCAGGGCCCACTTCTTGTAGGTGCCTGCAACCAGGTGCTGGAAACGGGTCGGGTTGGTGGAGTTACCGGTGATGGAAACTTCAACACCTTCAGCCTTCATGATAGCAACGCCTTCCAGAACGTCGTTAGCGCCGTAGCACTTAACAGCAGCGCGCTCGCCGTCAGAGTACGGGATGGTCTCAACGACCTTCAGTTCGCCGGTCTTGAAGTCGTAATCGGTCTTGACATAGGTGAAACCGTTGATACGGCTGATGATCTGGGCAGCATCCTTGCCCAGGCCGTTCAGGATAACACGCAGGGGTTCCTTGCGGACCTTGTTGGCGGTACGGGCAATGCCGATTGCGCCTTCAGCAGCAGCAAAGGATTCGTGGCCAGCCAGGAAAGCGAAGCATGGGTGTCCTCATGCAGCAGCATGGCACCCAGGTTGCCGTGGCCCAGACCAACCTTACGCTGTTCAGCAACAGAGCCGGGGATGGTGAAAGCTTCCAGGCCTTCGCCGATGGCAGCAGCGCAGTCAGCAGCGCTCTTCAGGCCGCGCTTGACAGCATGGCAGTGCCCAGGGTGTAAGCCCAGACGGCGTTATCGAAGCAGATGGGCTGGATGCCGCGGATGATCTTATCGCAGTCGATGCCCTTGGCCAGCAGCATCTCGTTGCAGGCGTCGAGGCTCTCCAGACCGTTGGCCTTCAGGCAGGCCTCGATCTTGGGCATACGGCGATTCTGGGATTCAAAAGTTGCCATAATCTATGTTCCTCCCTCTCTTATTCTTCACGCGGGTCGATGTACTTGACAGCGCCCTGCTCAGCAGAGAAGCGGCCGTAAGTGCCGATGTTCTTCTCGTAAGCTTCCTTCGGGTCCATGCCATGGCGGATTGCTTCCAGCATTTTGCCCAGACGGACGAACTGATAGCCGATGACCTGGTTGTCTTTATCCAGAGCGGTCTTGAGGATGTAGCCCTCGGTCAGCTCCAGGTAGCGAACGCCCTTGGCCTTGGTGGAGAAGATGGTACCGGTCATGGAACGCAGGCCCTTGCCCAGGTCATCCAGACCAGCGCCGACAGGCAGGCCGTTCTCAGAGAAAGCGGTCTGGCTGCGGCCGTAAACGATCTGCAGGAACAGCTCACGCATTGCAACGTTGATAGCGTCGCAGACGAGGTCGGTGTTCAGTGCTTCCAGGATGGTCTTGCCGGGCAGGATCTCGCCAGCCATAGCAGCAGAATGGGTCATGCCGGAGCAGCCGATGGTTTCAACCAAAGCTTCCTCAATGATGCCGTTCTTGATGTTCAGGCTCAGCTTGCAGGTACCCTGCTGGGGTGCGCACCAGCCCACACCGTGGGTATAGCCGCTGATGTCCTCAATTTTATAGGCCTTGACCCATTCGCCCTCTTCAGGGATGGGAGCGGGACCATGCTTCGGACCCTTCGTGATCGGGCACATATTGTTGACCTGTGCGGAGTATTCGATCATAATATTCTCTCCTTTGCATTATTGTCGGAAGCCGGTGCCATTTGCACCGCACAAACATCAGCAAGCCTGCGCGGGGGCTGTGCGTTCCGGCCGTCCATTGTCAAGCTTTTCACAGCTAATTTTATTATACGAGGGTAGTGGCCTTTTTTCAAGATGTTAGTCTTTTCTAACCGTCTGTTTTTGATAAATTTTTCTTGCCATTTTCTGCATATTCAGCAAAACGCCGCCCCGTTTTGCTGCGGGGCGGCGTTTTCACCAGTCAAAGAATTCTAAAATCTATTCCAATCGGCAGATTGGAAACGAAAGCGGGGTGCAGGAGCGCAGCACAGCCACAGTGCCCCCCTCCTTTGCTTTATCCCATCAGAAAGCCGAACAGCAGCGGCGCAATGCCGCTTGCCGCTGCCATGCACAACACAGCAGCCAGCACGGTTTTGGCAAAATACCAGGCGTTCTTAGGCGGCAGCGGTTCCGGCTTTTGCTGCTTTTGCCGCGGGGCGCGGGGGCGGCGGGCTGCGGCAGCTCCGGGGCCGTCAGGGCCGCCAGCGCACCGAACAGCAGCATAACCAGCGGAAACACCATGGATACCCGGATGGATACCACCGCCTGTGCCAGATAGCTGCACAGCGCCAGCATGACTGGGGCCACGCCGGGAGTGTTCCAGCTCCGTTCCCCGCGCCGCAGGTGGGCCGCCACCAGCAGCAGCCAGGCGGCCAAGCCAAGAATGCCGGTCGTCAGCAGCTGTTCCAGATATTCGTTATGCGCGGCATAGAACGTCGCCATGCGGGCTGTCATGGCGTCGCCTGCCCAGGCAGCCACGGCGGTATGCATCATGCCGGGGCCAATGCCCACAATCTTGCGCAGCAGGCTGCCGTCCGCCCAGGTGCCAAACGCAGCGCGCCAGGCCACGCCGCGGTAGGTACCCCAGTCATCGTTGAACACCAGCAGGTTATGCAGGCTTTCCGGCAGGGGCAGGTTGGGCATTGCATTGGCCAGCACAAAGGCCAACGCCCCCACCGCCAGCACAGCAATGGTGATAACCCGCCCCGGCAGGTACAGTGGGGCCTGCGCTGCAATGCCTTTGCGGGCCAGCACAAACAGCACCAGCCACAGCAGCAGGCTTGCCGCCATGCAGGGCAGTGCCACCTGCCACGCGCCAGTTTGGCCAGCAGGGCGGTACCGCCCTGGGTGTAAACGCTGGCACGCATGTAATGCATCCAGCAGCCCAGCCGAAGAACGCCGCACTGATGAGCGCCGCACGGCGCAGGTGGCGGGTGGTAAAGTTTTTATGGCAGACCAGCACCAGCACCGCCGCGCCGATGCCCAGGGCAAGCGCCTCTGAATCCACAACGGCCAGCGCCAATGCGCCAAACGCTGCCGGAATGCCGGTCCAGACAGCGGTTCTGGTATCTTTGGCGTTCAGGAACTGGTAAAACACAATGGGCAGCGCTACCGAGAAAAAGCAGCCGTTAAAGTCCTTCTGCCCCAGGGTTGAGAAAAACTGTGCGCGCTCCACCACGGCGGTGTCTGCATACGCGCCGATAAGATCAATGTTAAAGATGTTGAGCACATACAAAACTGCCACAATGCTTGTGGTAATGCCCAGCACCCAGAAAACAAAATCCAGGTTTTCAAGGTCCAGGTAGCTGCGCACAGCCCAGTACCCGGCGGCGGTAAACAGCACCAGCATCAGCCCGCCGTAATAGCCCCCCAGCCCCCAGGTGGACGCCGTGGGCGAAAGCGATGTAAAGGTGGAAATCAGGCTAGTGCCTGCAAAGGCCAGCACACCCCACAGGGTTACATCTCGTCCGGCGTTGGCGTTGCGCGGGCGGGGCGCACGGGCCCCAATGGCCGTACAGGCCACCAGCCAGAGCAGGAACAAGAGAAACAGGGTAAAACAGCCGGTGAACTTGGTCACGCCAAGGTTGGAAAATTTATCAATGTACAGCGGGTACACGCACAGCACCGCGCACAAAAAAGCGGTTGCCGAGGTGCCCGCCAAGCGGTTGATCGCTTGCTGTTGGTCAGAACGCATGGTTCAAATTACCTCCGGGTCTTTTTCCCGCAGGCTTTGCGGCGTGCGGGTAACTGTATTGTATTATTTTACCCGTTCCCCTGCTGCTTTTCAACCGTTGCTACAGGTTTTACAAATAGGAAACATATCCCGCCCGCCACGGCGCTGGCTACCGCCAGCATATGCCGGGCAGGCAGATCCAGCAGCTGGCTGCCCGCATAACTCAGCAGGCTGCCGGCGCTCATGCCAAGGGCGATCAAGCCATAGTTGACCCCCGCATGGGCAAGGCCGAACAGGTCCGTATTTAAGGCGGGCTGCACCGCCGCGCCGCCGGAGTAAAAGCAGGTCAGCACACAGTAAGCCGCCAGCACCCACCACCCCTGCGCAAAGGCAAACCCGATGCTGCCCGCCGCCAGGGCCGCATACACCCCGTACAAAACTGGTTTGCGGCCCCAGTGGTCACTGGCAGCGGGGCAAAGCAACCGCCCTGCTGCGCTGGCCGCACTGCCCACTGCCACGCACAAGGGCGCCCACTGCTCCGGCAGGCCGCGGTCCGCTGCAATGGTCAGAATCTCCGGGCTGAACAGCAGCATGGGCGGGGCTGCCAGCGCCACCCCCGCAACACACAGGCGGTACTGTGTGGTGCGCACCATCTGGTGGGGCGGCAGGTCGTTTGCCGCTTTTGCGTTTGGCTGGCCGGCGGGCTGGGGTGGATTTTGCAGCACGGCGGCGGATGCCCCGCACACCGCCAGCACCACCACACCGAGCGCGACAAACATACCACGCATCCCCCAGCGGTTTTCCACAAACCCACAAAAACGGTTAAAAACGCACCGGAAAGCCCCATAGCCGCACCGCTGACCCCCGTTGCCACTGCCTTGCGGCTGCATACATTTTTGGGCGCAGGCCAGCACCGCCGGGGCCAAAAAGGCGCTGCCTACCCCCGCCGGGATGCTATACACCAAAAAGAACAACGCTGCATTGCCCTGTGGCACCAGCCGCCGCCCCCCATGCTGCCGCCGCCCAGCAGCGCGGTACCCCACAGGGCCGCATAGCGCGGGCCGTGCTGATCCTGCACAAAACCGCCGATGGCGCAGCCGATGCCATACCCTGCCACCAGAATGGCAAAGCTGAGCATGGCCTGCCCGCGGGAAAAGCCGTACTGCGCCATGACCGGCTTTTGGAACACGCCCCACGCCGCCGGAATGCCGGTCAGCAGCTGTACAGCCGCACCGGCAGCCAGAATTTTGGGGTTGCCGTTTTGTTTTGGCATGGTGTTCTTCCTCCTTATCCTTCCAGTTCCACACAGTTTGATACAGCTTCAGTATGCCCCGTTTTTGTTGACAAAAAACGCCGGGACAGATATGATAAAGAGGTATATCTTTTGATCTTTCCGCGGGCCGCTGCCCGCGCAGATAATAGGGAGGAACAATCATGAAAACACAGCCGTTGAAGGGCATGCGCGACCTTTTGCCGCGCGAGCAGGCATTGCGTGATTACATTCAGGGCCAAATTTTGGATACTTACCGTGCCGCCGGGTTCCAGCGCATTTCCACCCCCATCCTGGAGGATATGGAAAACCTGGACAAATCCGATGGCGGCGACAACCTGAACCTGATCTTCAAGGTTCTCAAGCGCGGCGAAAAGCTGGCCGCTGCCCTGCGCTCCGGCGATGAAAAGCAGCTTTCCGATATGGGCCTGCGCTATGACCTGACCCTGCCGCTTTCCCGTTACTACGCTGCCAACCGCAACGAGCTGCCCAATCCCTTCAAGGTGATCCAGACCGACCGCGTTTACCGTGCCGAGCGCCCGCAGAAGGGCCGCCTGCGCGAGTTTGTGCAGTGTGATATCGACATTCTGGGCGATTCTTCCCCCAATGCCGAGGTGGAGCTGATCGATGTGACCACTCGCGCTCTGCTGCGCATCGGTTTCAAGGATTTCACTGTCAACATCAACGACCGCCGCATCCTGCGCGCCATGCTGGAAAAGATGGGCTTTGCCGCTGACCAGCTGGATTCCGTCTGCATCAGCTTTGACAAGCTGGATAAGATCGGTGCAGACGGCGTAAAGAAAGAGCTGCTGGAAAAAGAGTTTGACGCCGCCGCTGTGGAAGCGCTGGATGAGTTCCTGCGCGCCGGGGATTTCAGCCTGGACGCCGTGACCGCCCGCGTTGGGGACGAGACCCTGACCGCCGACCTGCGCTATGTCATCGCCACCGCCGAAAAGATTGCCAACGGCCGTTACGGCATTGCCTATGCCCCCAGCCTGGTGCGCGGCCAGGGATACTATACCGGCATGGTGTTTGAAGTGACCTGCCCGCAGTTCAGCGGCGCTGTTGCAGGCGGCGGCCGCTACGACAATATGGTTGGCAAGTTCATTGGCCAGCAGGTGCCCGCCGTTGGCTTCTCCATCGGGTTCGAGCGCGTCTGCGGCATTCTGCTGGAGCAGGATTACCAGATCCCCGGTGCCAAGCAGAAGCTGGCCCTGCTGTATCTGAAGGATGCCGATTTTGCCGCCGTGCTGGCCAAGGCCGATGCCCTGCGCGCAGCCTATGATGTGACGGTTCTGCCCCAGGCCAAAAAAGCTGGGCAAGCAGTTCGGCACATTGGAAGCCGCTGGTTACAACGCTGTTGCCTTTGCGGACAATGACGACATCAAGGCTCTTGGTCAAAAAGCCGAATAATTAGAATTATTTTGTGGGGTGTGCCGGTTTTGCGGCGCACCCCGCTTTTTTTGACATCAAGCTGTAACATTCCGGTGCCACTTCCGTGTTATACTGGTAAAGGAAGCAGATATTGCTTTTGGCTTACCCCTTACCACACAACACAATAAGGAGCGTGCCCTATGAAACATACAACACTATCCCGCTTTGCCAGCCTTGCCGCATCCGCCGCGCTGGCGCTCAGCCTTGTTGCCTGCGGTTCCACCAGCCGCAGCACCTACTCCGCCGCTGTTTCTAACGATACCGCCGCCTTTAGCAGCCAGGTGCCGGAGACTATGAATCTTACAGCGCCGAAAGCGCCGCAGCCGGGGAAGGCAGCAGTTTTTCTTCAGACGATCTGACCAGCTCGATGCTGGATCCTTCCACGGTGGAAAGCAGCCGCAAGATCGTGTATAACGCCAGCGTGCGGATGGAAACCACCGACTATGATACCACCCGCGCCGCCTTGCAGGAGGCCGTAACCGCCGCGAACGGCTACCTGGAAAGCACTGACCAGGGCGGCAGCAAGGATTCCGGCAGCCGCTATACTTATTACACCGCGCGCATCCCCGCCGAAAACTACCGCAGCTTTTTGACCGCCGCCGGGGAAGCCGGGAACGTGACCTCGCTGAACGAGAGTGCGCAGGACGTTACCGCTGAGTATGTAGATGTGGAAGCCCGCCTGAAAGCCCTGAACGACCAGCGTGACCGGCTGAACGCCCTGGCCGACAAAGCTGAAACCACCGCCGACCTGCTGGAAATTGAAAGCCAGCTTTCGGATGTGCAGTATCAGCTGGAAAGCTACACCGGCCAGATGCGGCTGATGGATAACCAGGTGCGCTATTCCACCGTGGATATTTCCCTGCAGGAAGTGCGGGTACTGACCCCCACCGCCACCACCTTTGGCGAAAAGTTTGTGGAAGCCGTTACCAGCGGCTGGCGCGGCTTTGTGGATGGGGCCGAAGATCTCATCCTGGTGGTGGTTTACCTGTGGCCGGTGGTACTGATTGTGCTTGCCATCCTGCTGGTGGCACGGCCCGCCCTCAAGCGCCGCAAGGCCGCCGGGCGGAGAAAAAGCAGGCTAAGCTCGCTGCAAAGCTGCCGCTGTGCAGGCGCAGCCCGCAGAGCCCGCCAAACCGGACGACACCGTAAAATAAATCGCACCTCTTCTTTCCAACTTATATCGCAAAGCGGGCGCACCGTCCTACAGTAGACGGCGCGCCCGCTTTGTTTTATTTTTACCGGCTGTGCTTACAGGCCGTACAGCTCGGTATATTTGTTTTTCAGGTAGTTGGTGTAGTGGGCGGCATCAAATGCGCCGCCGCACAGGCTTTGCACCAGCCACTGCGGTTCCTTGGCGCGGCCATGCTGCCACACGCGGCTGCGCAGAGCGTCTTTCAGCGGCTGCATGTTGCCTTCGGCCCACTGGCGTCCAGGTCCATGGTTTTGCGCAGGTCATCCACCGCCTGTGCGCTGTAAGCACTGCCCAGCGCATAGCTGGGGAAGTAGCCCATATCGCCCATTGCCCAGTGGATATCCTGCAAACAGCCGTGGGTATCGTCCGGCACATCCACGCCAAGGTATTCCTTATACTTGGCGTTCCAGGCGGCGGGCAGGTCGGCCACGGTCAGGGTGCCCTGCATCAGGGCCTTTTCCAGCTCATACCGCACCATAATGTGCAAAGAGTAGGTCAGCTCGTCCGCCTCGGTGCGGATCAGGCTCGGCTCGGCGCGGTTGACGGCGCGGTAGATCTCTTCCTCGGTCACGCCGTTCAGCTGCTGGGGGAACAGCTCCAGCAAAGTGGGATACAAATAGTGGATGAACGCGCGGCTGCGGCCCACATAGTTTTCAAACAGGCGGCTCTGGCTTTCGTGCAGACCGGTGGTTGCGCCGCCCGCCAGGGTGGTATAATCATACTTGGGGTCAACGTTCAGCTCATACAGGGCATGGCCGCCCTCGTGCGCCACGCTGTACAGGTTGGAGAACATATCTTGCGGCATATAATGGGTGGTAATGCGCACATCGCCGTGCCAGAAGCCGGAGGTAAAGGGGTGTTCCGTTTCGCCCAATACGCAGTGGTCCGGGTCCAGCCCCCACACTTCCATAATCTTTTTGGAAAGCTTGCGCTGCTGCTCAATGGGCCAATCCTGATACAAAAAGTCGGTGCGGATGGCGCTGCCGCGCTCTTTTATGGCAGCCAGCAGCGGCACAATGGTCTCGCGCAGGGCGGCAAAAAAAGTATCGCACTGGGCAATGGTCAGGCCGTGTTCATAGCGGTCCAGCCAGACTTCATACGGGTCGCGGTCAGGGGCAAAATAGTGGGCCTGCGCGCGCAGGGATTCCACAATTTTTTTCCAGATACGGGGCAAAACTGGCAAAGTCATTGCCGCGCTTTGCCTTACCCCATGCCGGGCATGGCTTTCCTGCGTCAGCTTGGTGAACGCGGCGTACTCTTCTGCCGGGATCTTGCCAATCTCGTCATAGCTGCGCTGCAACTCCCGCACTTCTGCCTTTTCCTGTTCGGTTTCGGCATCAGCGGCAGCGCGCTGCAGCAGGGCGGCGGTGTCAGCGCTGACCAGCTGGTCAAAGTAGGCGCGGCTCAGCACCTCCATGGCTTCGGCGCGGCCCGCGCTGCTTTCCGGCGGGGCTACCGTCTCACTGTCATAATCGGCAACGGCCATTGCGTACTGGTAGGCATACAGTCTTTTCTCCAGCTCGCGCAGAGCTTTGATGGAATCTTTCATTGAGTTCTCCTTTCCGCCGGGGCGGCGGTTTTTATTCATGGTTTATTATAGCACACCCGGCGGCTGTTCGGCCAGTTAGCAGCACAAAACCGAAAAACTTTGCCCTGCGGCACATTTTCCCCCAACTGCCCATTGTCAGGCGCGGGAGCGGGCCTGTATAATGGTTATGGCAATACCGCATAATTCTAAGTGCCGATACGGCGAGCGAGGTGCGGCAGATGCCAAGTCAAAAGCGCAGATAATACTGGATGCTGCAAAGGTGAGCGCCGCCAGTGGCGGAAACAGCGAACCGAAGCAGGGGCAGCGGTCGCAGAGTGCGAGGGGCTTTTGCCCCCGAAGCACGATGCGGGTACC
>ENA-OQCD01000604-OQCD01000604.1-human-gut-metagenome-genome-assembly--contig:-NODE-604-length-10134-cov-3.134506_pt1 | contig 10134 bp, 17 predicted proteins | sample MGYA00242755_ERZ504571 | MGnify/ENA primary metagenome ERZ504571 (study PRJEB26092, sample SAMD00036274) | human gut metagenome | host: Homo sapiens | study: EMG produced TPA metagenomics assembly of...
TTCCGGACCGCTGTTCCATAATCGCCATTGGAAAAAAATAAGGATCTTAATGCGGAACCGGCGTTTTATGAAGTGATTTTTCGAAGATTCCGTAAACAGGATAAGTGCAAGGAGTAAGATAAAAAAGTATGATAACCAGCGTATCAAATGCAAAAATAAAAAATGTCATGCAACTGAACCAGAAGGCAAAAGCCAGAAGAGAACAGGGACTTTTTGTGGCAGAAGGCCGGAAGATGTTCCTGGAAGCACCGGAAAACTGGGTTTTTCAGGTGTTTGTCTCTGAGACTTTTTCCCAGGATGGGGAACTGATGGCTCAGGTAGAGAAATATCCTTATGAGATCGTGAAAGATCCGTATTCCGTCAGATGTGTGATACCAAGACTCCCCAGGGAATCCTTACCGTTCTGAAACTGCCTTCCTGGAGCGAGGAAGAAGTACTGGCAGGAGAAAATCCTCTGGTCATGGTCCTTGAAGATCTTCAGGATCCGGGAAATGCGGGAACCATTCTTAGGACCGGTGAGGGTGCCGGCGTGAGTGGCGTTTTTCTTACAAAAACCTGTGTGGATATCACAAATCCCAAGGTGATCCGTTCTACCATGGGCTCCATTTACAGAATGCCTTTTCTATATGTGGAAGATGTGGTATCATTAGAAAAGAAGCTGAAAAGAAAAAAGGAATCCGCAGTTTTGCAGCTCATCTGAAAGGTGAGAATTCCTACGATCATGAATCCTATAAAGGTGGTACCGCATTTTTTATCGGAAACGAGGGAAAAGGTCTTACAGACCAGGCTGCGGACGCAGCAGACTGCCTGATACGCATCCCGATGTGCGGAAAAGTAGAATCGCTGAATGCTGCTATGGCATCGGGGATTTTGATGTATGAAGCTGCAAGACAGAGAAGAGAATAAGAGAGGAGGGGTTTTATGACACCTTTGGCTTGGCTTGGAATACTGGCAATTTTACTGGTAATTGAAGCGATCACGGTAGGACTTACCACTGTCTGGTTTGCAGGCGGTGCTCTTGTGGCGTGCATTGTCTCGTGGCTCGGCGGGGGAATTGTTGTACAGCTCCTTTTATTTTTCGGAGTTTCCGTGGTGCTTCTGATCTTTACCAGACCTCTGGCGGTTCGCTACATGAACAAGGGCGTGGAGAAGACCAATGCAGAGAGCCTTCTGGGAAAAAGGGCCGTAGTGATACAGCCAATCAACAACCTGGCTCAGACCGGGCAGGTGCGGATCAATGATATCGAATGGACGGCACGTTCAGCCGACGAATCGGTTGAAATACCGGCCGGTGCAGTAGTTGAGATCAAAGAGATCCGCGGAGTGAAGCTGATCGTAAAAGAAGATAATAAGGAGGGCTAAAATTATGGGTGGAGTTATTGTTTTGCTTGTAGTCATCGTTCTTGTATTGTGGGTACTTGCATCCTGCATCCGCATTGTGCCGCAGGCTTATGCTGTGGTACTGGAACGTCTTGGCGCTTACAAAGCTACCTGGAGCACAGGTATTCATTTCAAGGTTCCGTTCATTGAGCGTGTTGCAAGAAGAGTAAACTTAAAAGAGCAGGTTGTGGATTTTCCACCGCAGCCGGTGATCACGAAAGATAACGTAACCATGCAGATCGATACCGTTGTATTTTTCCAGATCACAGATCCGAAGCTTTATGCATATGGCGTTGAGAATCCGATCATGGCTATCGAGAATCTTTCTGCTACAACACTTCGTAATATCATCGGTGATATGGAACTGGATGAGACACTGACATCCCGTGAAGTCATCAACACCAGGATGAGAGCTTCCCTTGATGAAGCTACAGATCCATGGGGAATCAAGGTGAACCGTGTAGAGCTTAAGAACATCATCCTCCGGCAGCCATCCAGGATGCCATGGAGAAACAGATGAAAGCCGAGCGTGAGAGACGAGAAGCCATCCTGAAAGCAGAAGGAGAGAAACGTTCTACCATCTTGTCGCAGAAGGTAAAAAACAGTCCGCGATCCTTGACGCGGAGGCTGAGAAACAGGCAGCGATCCTTCATGCGGAAGCACAGAAAGAGCGTATGATCAAAGAAGCAGAAGGACAGGCACAGGCAGTTCTTAAAGTACAGCAGGCAACTGCGGAGGGACTTCGCATGATCAAAGATGCAGGAGCAGACGAGTCCGTTCTTACCCTGAAGAGCCTGGAAGCACTCACAAAAGTTGCCGACGGCAAAGCAACGAAGATCATTATTCCGTCCGAGATACAGGGCATTGCAGGGCTGGCAACATCCCTGAAGGAAATCATGACAGATAAACCGGCAGAGCAGAAATAAATCTGCAGCCGTGAGGAGGATATATTATGAATCTTAAAGGAAGAAATTTCCTGACACTGAAAGACTTCACACCGGAAGAGATCACTTACATGATCGATCTTGCAGCGGACCTGAAAGCAAAGAAAAAAAGCCGGAGAGCTTCATGAGTATTACAGAGGCAAGAACATTGCCCTGATCTTTGAAAAAACAAGTACAAGAACACGCTGTTCCTTCGAAGTAGCTGCTCATGATCTGGGAATGGGTTCCACTTATCTTGATCCGACAGGTTCCCAGATCGGAAAGAAAGAGAGCATCGCAGATACAGCAAGAGTTCTTGGAAGAATGTATGAAGGAATTGAGTACCGCGGATTTGGCCAGGATATTGTTGAGGAGCTTGCAAAACATGCAGGTGTTCCGGTATGGAATGGTCTGACAAACGAGTATCATCCGACACAGATGCTTGCAGATATGCTGACAGTACGTGAGCATTTCGGCAAACTGAAAGGCCTGAAACTTGTATACATGGGTGATGCCCGTTACAACATGGGTAACTCCCTCATGGTTGTATGCTCCAAACTTGGTCTCGATTTCGTAGCCTGCACCAATAAAAATATTTCCCGAATGATGAACTGGTAGCACAGTGCCAGCAGTGGGCAAAAGAGGCAGGTTCCACCATCACTCTCACAGAGGATGTAGAGGCAGGAACCAAAGATGCAGACATTATCTACACAGATGTATGGGTATCCATGGGCGAGCCTGACGAAGTATGGACAGAGCGTATCCATGACCTGACACCATACAAAGTTACGAAACATGTAATGGAGAACGCCGGTGAGAAGGCAATCTTCCTTCACTGCCTGCCAGCATTCCATGATCTTAAGACAAAGATCGGAAAAGAGATGGGCGAGCGTTTTCAACCTTACAGACATGGAGGTTACAGACGAGGTATTCGAGTCTCCGCAGTCCAAGGTATTTGACGAAGCAGAGAACCGTATGCATACCATCAAGGCTGTGATCGTTGCTACATTAGGAGAGCCGGAGAAATAATGGCAGAGTTATTTAATGAAGAAATAATTTCACAGGCAACACATACAAAATGGGCGGGCAAAACCGTCCATTTTGCAAGAGAAATTGATTCCACCAACCTCTGGGGCAAACGTGCCTGGAAGGAAGAAGGAGCGGGACATGGTGAGCTTTTTTGTGGCAGAGTATCAGTCCGCAGGCCGTGGACGTTTTACAAGACGGTGGAGTGCACCGCCAGACAGTGCCATCACCATGAGCATTCTTCTCTGCCCGGAATTTTCTCCTCAGAAAGCGCCGATGATGACACTTGTTATGGGACTTTCTGTTGCACAGGCAGTTGCGGATCTTGGTCTTGATGTAGGAATCAAATGGCCTAATGACGTGGTAGTTTCCCGCAAAAAAATCTGTGGGATCCTTACCGAGATGACCATGAAACAGGATAAGATCGGCTGTGCGGTCATTGGCGTCGGGATCAATGTAAATATGGACAGTTTTCCGGAAGAAATGGCGGACAAAGCTACCTCCCTGTATCTGGAAAGCGGACATCTTTTTGACCGGGCAGAGGTAACCGGACTTGTGATGAAGCATTTTGAGGAAAATTATGAGAAGTTTGTGGAGACAGAAGACTTAAGCGGCCTGAAACCGGATTATGAGAAACTTCTGGCCAATCTGAACCAGCCGGTACGTGTGCTGGATCAGAACGATCCGTACGAGGGAATCGCAAGAGGAATCAACGCCGGCGGGGAACTTCTGGTGGAACGTGCAGACGGCACCATTGAAGAAGTAAATTCTGGAGAAGTTTCTGTGCGAGGACTGTACAGCTATGTGTAAAAAATAGAGAAAATCAGATCGGATAAAAATTTTCCGGCAGAGTTTTTCGGCAATGTTTTTATGATGAATTTTATGTTATAAATAAGGAGTATTTATGTATCAGGATAACATTGTGCTCTGCGGAGCAAGCTCATATGAGCAGAAATATTATTTTAACCAGGATTTTGCGTCCCTTCCGGAAGCAGTAAAGCAGGAACTGCAGATCATGTGCGTGCTTTTCACAGAGGATGTAGGCGGGATCCTGACACTGGAATTTGACGAGGACGGAAGCCTGCAGTTTAAGACAGAAGCACTGGAGGCAGATGCCCGTTTTGATGAGATCGGAAGTGCGCTGAAGATCAAGGAACTCCAGCGTGACAAAAGAGAGCTTCTGGAATCTCTGGAAATGTACTACAAAGTATTTTTCCTGGGAGATATCCCGGACGAGGAACTTAAGAAAAAAGCAGATACAGTTGAGGACTGATCCATGAAGATGCAGTGGAAGATCGGAAATGTGGAGATCCCGAATCCCTTTGTGCTTGCGCCGATGGCCGGGGTTACAGATCTGGCATTTCGAAGACTTTGCAAGGAGCAGGGAGCAGGACTGATCTGTATGGAGATGGTCAGCGCCAAGGCAATTTCTTTTCACAATAAGAATACAGAGGCACTGATGGAGATCGATCCAGGGGAGCATCCGGTATCCATGCAGCTTTTTTGGCAGTGAGCCGGATCTGATGGCAGAGGTGGCAAAAAGTATCGAGGAGCGTCCTTTTGACATTCTCGATATCAATATGGGATGCCCTGTCCCCAAGGTGGTAAACAACGGGGAAGGCTCCGCACTTCTGAAAAATCCTAAACTGATCGAAGAGATCGTACGCAGTGTTTCCGGCGCCATTTCCAAGCCGGTGACTGTGAAAGTGCGTATCGGTTTTGATGATAAAACACCGGTGGATGTGGTGGAAATCGCCAGACGTGTGGAAGATGCCGGGGCAGCAGCCATTGCTGTACATGGAAGAACCCGCCAGCAGTATTATTCCGGACAGGCAGACTGGGATGCCATCCGCAGGGTGAAGGAAGCGGTGACGATTCCCGTGATCGGAAACGGAGATATCATTTCACCGGAAACCGCAGCAGCCATGTTTAAAGAAACCGGCTGTGATGCGGTGATGATCGGCCGTGCAGTACGTGGAAACCCGTGGATCTTCCGGGAGCTGAACCACTATTTTCTTACCGGAGAAAAACTTCCGAAACCAACCGTGGAGGAGTTTGTGAAATGATCCTGCGTCATGCCAGAAACCAGATCGAAATCAAAGGTGAATATATCGGAATCCGTGAAATGCGGAAACATGTAGCCTGGTATACGGCAGGCATGCGGCACAGTGCCGGAATCCGGAGAGAATCCAACAATATTGCAAGTTATGAAGAACTGAAAAAACTTACAGATATGCTTCTTGAACGATAAAGAGGAAGAAACCGCCAGGGCTATTGACAAGGAACAGAACGCGTGCTACAGTCAGTGGGTCGGTCAGAAAACATAAGAGCTTTACAGGAGAAAAAAAGTACAGATGCCAGATAAAATAGCAGTTTTGATACCTTGCTATAACGAAAGTAAGACTGTAGCCAAGGTTATCCGTGATATGCGAAAAGCACTTCCGGAGTCTGTGATTTACGTATATGATAACAATTCCACAGATGGTACAGACGAGATTGCGAGGAAAGAAGGGGCTGTTGTCCGTTATGAATATCAGCAGGGAAAGGGCAACGTAATCCGCAGTATGTTTCGTGATATTGATGCACAGTGCTATCTGATGGTTGACGGGGACGACACCTATCCGGCGGAATTTGCGGCACAGATGTGTGAGAAAGTTCTGAAAAACGGAACAGACATGGTTGTCGGAGATCGCCTGTCCTCTACATATTTTACAGAGAACAAACGTCCTTTCCATAATTTCGGAAACAGCATTGTCCGTGGTTCTATCAACCGCCTTTTCAAAAGTGATATCAAGGACATTATGACCGGATACCGGGCAATGAGTTACCGCTTTGTAAAAACATTTCCGGTCCTTTCCAGAAATTTTGAGATTGAGACAGAAATGACGATTCATGCCATTGACAAGAACATGCAGGTAGAGAATGTGATCATTGAATACCGCGACCGTCCGGAGGGAAGCGAATCCAAACTGAATACCTACGCAGATGGATTTAAAGTGCTGAAGACGATCATGAGAATGTTTAAAAATTATAAGCCGTTGGAATTCTTTTCTATTATAGCAGCGGTGCTGTTTGTAGTCGGGATGGCATTTTTTTATTCCGGTACTGATCCACTTTTCTGGAAGTGGGAACTGTGAACAAACTGCCTACACTGATCGTAAGTGGATTTGTGATCATGACAGCGATTATCTGCTGGTTTTCCGGAATTATCCTGTCTACACTGGTCAATCAGCACAAGCAGGATTTTGAGTTCCAGACACAGATGGTAACCAACCGGTATAAAGACCTTTTCCCGGAAGAAAAAATAAGAAACAGAAATAAGAAAAAATGCTGCGAAAAAAACCTGTGGAAATTTAAATTTTCCTGCGGTTTTTTCTACATTTTCAGGGCCCTTTTTTCGACGTGGAATGCTTGACAATACAGGGGCTTTTCGGTATAATACAGGAATTGTGAATATCCTGAGGTTTTTACGCCCTTTTTTAGGAAAAAGAGCTCTTGGGAATGGTAGCAACAGAAATATCCGAAGCTGTATTTTTTCAGAAAAAAACAGCGCGGTTTTGAAAGGAAGTAAGGCAAAATGGAAGAAGCAAAGAAGAACTTACTCACATACGCAGGACTTAGAAAACTGGAAGACGAGCTGCACGATCTGAAAGTTGTTAAGAGAAAAGAAGTTGCAGGAAAGATTAAAGAGGCCAGAGAGCAGGGAGACCTTTCTGAGAACGCTGAGTACGATGCAGCAAAAGACGAGCAGAGAGATATCGAGGCACGTATCGAGGAGATCGAGAAGATCCTCAAGAATGCCGAGGTTGTAGTAGAGGACGAAGTTGATCTTGACAGAATCAGCGTAGGCTGCAAGGTTAAGGTTCATGATTATGAGTTTGATGAAGACATGGAGCTGAAGATTGTAGGTTCCACAGAGGCTAACAGCCTTGAGGGTAAGATCTCCAACGAGTCTCCGGTAGGTAAGGCGCTGATCGGCGCTCACACCAACGATATCGTTGAGGTTGAAATGCCGTCCGGAATCATGAAATACAAAGTTCTTGAGATCCAGAGAAACGTATAAAACAGGTAACGGAGCGGATCGCACATATCCGCTGAACGATAGATAGATTAAGGAGGCCAACAAGTGGCAGAGCAGAAGAAGCAGGATGTAAACCAGCTGCTTAAGGTACGTCGTGACAAACTGGCAGACCTTCAGGCAAACGGCAGGGACCCGTTTCAGATCACAAAATTTGATCAGACACATCATTCCCTTGAGGTAAAGAAGCTTTATGAAGCACATGAGGCAGAGCTTCTCAAAGACCGCAAGGAGCTTGACGTAACAGGTCTTGATGAAGAGCAGGCAAAAGAGGCTCAGAAGAAGGATTATGAAGAAAGAAGAAGCATCATGGACGCAAGCCCGATTCACGTAGCGATCGCAGGCCGTATGATGTTCAAAACGTGTAATGGGAAAAGCTTCTTTCTGCAATATCCAGGACTTACAGGGTAATATTCAGGTTTATGTGGCGAGAGACGCCATTGGAACCGATTCCTATGCAGATTTCAAGAAATCTGATATCGGTGATATTTTTGGTCTGGAAGGATTTGCTTTCAGAACAAGAACAGGTGAGATCTCCATTCATGCAGAGAAGATGACTCTTCTTTCCAAGAGTTTACAGATCCTTCCTGAGAAATTCCACGGGCTGACAGATACAGATACCCGTTATCGTCAGAGATATGTGGATCTTATCATGAACCAGGACAGCAAGAATGTATTCATCAAACGTTCCCAGATCATCAAAGAGATCCGTAACTTCCTTGCAGGACGTGACTTCATGGAAGTTGAGACACCAATGCTGGTTTCCAATGCAGGTGGTGCCGCAGCAAGACCGTTTGAGACACATTATAATGCGCTGAACGAAGATGTTAAGCTTCGTATTTCCCTGGAGCTTTATCTTAAGAGACTGATCGTCGGCGGACTTGAGAGAGTTTACGAGATCGGCCGTGTATTCCGTAACGAGGGTGTTGACACCCGTCACAATCCGGAGTTCACTCTGATGGAGCTTTATCAGGCATATACTGATTATGAAGGAATGATGGAACTGACAGAGTCCATGTTCCGTTACCTTGCAGAGAAGTCTGCGGTTCCACAAAGATTTCCTACAATGGTATTGAGATCGATCTTGGTAAGCCGTTCGCACGTCTGACCATGAACGATGCCATCAAGAAATATACAGGAATCGATTTTGACGAAGTAGCAGATGATGAGGCAGCAAAGAAACTTGCTGACGAGCATCATATCGAGTATGAGGACCGTCATAAGAAAGGTGATATCATCAACCTCTTCTTCGAGGAGTACTGTGAGAAAGAGCTGATCCAGCCGACATTCATCATGGATCATCCGATCGAGATTTCTCCTCTGACCAAGAAGAAACCTTCTGATCCGAACAAGGTAGAGCGTTTCGAGCTCTTTATCAATACATGGGAAATGTGTAATGCATATTCCGAGCTGAACGACCCGATCGACCAGAGAGAGCGTTTCAAAGCACAGGATGCTCTTGCAGACGCAGGTGATGAGGAAGCCAACCACACAGACGAAGATTTCCTGAACGCACTGGAGATCGGTATGCCGCCAACAGGTGGTATCGGATACGGAATCGACCGTCTCGTTATGCTCCTGACAGACAGCCAGGCAATCAGAGACGTACTTCTGTTCCCGACAATGAAGAGCCTTGACTCTGATAAGAGCGCAGCCAAAGCAGGCGATACTGCAGAGGTAGCAGCAAACGACAACAACGGATTCTTCACACCGAATGAGAAGATCAACTTCTCCAATGTAAAGGTTGAGCCTTTATTTGAAGAAGATGTTGACTTCGATACATTCAGCAAATCTGACTTCCGTGCAGTTAAGGTTAAAGAGTGTGTTGCAGTTCCGAAGAGCAAAAAACTCCTTCAGTTCACACTGGACGACGGAACAGGCACAGACCGTACCATCCTTTCCGGAATCCACGCTTACTATGAGCCAGAAGAACTGGTAGGCAAGACCCTGATCGCGATCACAAACCTGCCACCACGTAAGATGATGGGAATCGAGTCCTGCGGTATGCTGCTTTCCGCAGTAAATAACCTGAAGGATTCTGAGGATGAAGAACTTCATCTGATCATGGTTGATAACCATATCCCGGCTGGTGCGAAACTGTATTAATATGAAATTATAAATAAGAAAAATGAAAGCACTTCTTGGAGGTTGATCTGGGAAGTGCTTTTATTGAATCATAAAAGAGGTAGTGTCTATGGAAAAAAGACCCGTTTAAAGAGTATTTGCGAGAGTCTGAACCAGATAAAGCGTATAAAGGTTATGCTTGGAGTACAGCAATTGGGCTTCAGGCAGTGGACGGACTTAAACCATCTAAATATTTGGTTGATACTGCCATTCAGAATATTGAAGGCAAAATCACGATGAAAGAAGCACAAAGCCTTATTGATAGCTACTATGAAGAAAGACCAGTACATTTGTCTGATGATGAACGTACCGAGGAAGCAGATAAGGTTTCTTTGCGTATTGCAGAACTTCTGTCCGAAACAGGGTTTTCATTTTCTCCAAATGAATATATCTCTATCCATCGCAAACTTTTCCAGGGAATCTACGAACATGCCGGAAAGTTCAGGGATTATAACATTACAAAGAAAGAATGGGTGCTTGATGGCGCAACTGTTATGTATGGTAGTGCTTCAGAACTGAGAGCAACGCTGGAATATGATTTTTCGCAGGAGAAAGCTTTAGCTATAAAGGTTTGTCAATGGATGAAATTATCCATCATCTTGC
>ENA-OQCD01000605-OQCD01000605.1-human-gut-metagenome-genome-assembly--contig:-NODE-605-length-10132-cov-3.018691_pt1 | contig 10132 bp, 12 predicted proteins | sample MGYA00242755_ERZ504571 | MGnify/ENA primary metagenome ERZ504571 (study PRJEB26092, sample SAMD00036274) | human gut metagenome | host: Homo sapiens | study: EMG produced TPA metagenomics assembly of...
AGAAGCAGAGCATGCTGCTAAATTCGCAGAGTTATTAGGCGAAGTTGTAACAGACAGCACAAAGAAAAACTTGGAAATGCGTGTTGCTGCAGAGAATGGCGCAACAGCAGGTAAGTTTGACCTGGCAAAACGTGCGAAAGCTGCTAACCTTGACGCAATCCATGACACAGTACATGAGATGGCTAAGGACGAGGCAAGACACGGAAAAGCATTCGCCGGTCTGCTTAAGAGATACTTCGGTAAATAAGAAATCCGCATAAAATCATAAAATAAAGATTTTTAAAGAGGGAGCCAGATTATATGGTTCCCTCTTTTCTGTTGCATTCAATCTTCCGCACACTGTCTTCGCGTACCTGATCACGAAGCTCTGTCAGATAATCTGAGAATTTCACCTGCTCATCTCCGTAAGTCATCTGCAGATCATATTCCAGCGGGATCCAGGTTTTAATATCGGATTCATTGTGCTGGATCAGAGCTCCAGCTTGTCCAGAGCTTTGTAAATCCTGGATTCCAGAGTCTGCTGTGCTTCCATTTCCTGATATAGTTCTGCCATCTCTTTATCAAATGGCTCCGGAAGGGTTTTTACCCACTCGCCCAGTACATCCGCTTCTTTTCCGAATCTTTATCCGTTTTTTCAAAAGCTGGGATATCCCCGGTAAAAGCTTCCCCCCAGGTCATGGATCAGACACATTTTCATAATTTTCAGAAGATCCGCATCCGGAAACTCATCGCTGACAAAATAAGCCATCAGTGTAATTCTCCAGGAATGCTCCGCAACACTCTCCCGCCTTCCACCGGATGTGTAGCAATGACGCACCGCATCTTTTAATCTCTCTGCAACGGAAAGTACTTCGATCAGTTTTTCAGGTTTCATATCCATTCACCCTCCTCAGTCTTTTAAGAATGTCTCTCGACAATATTTTTTTCGCTGAGTCAAGCGGATATTCGCAATCCGCTTCGCTACGTAGCTCTACACCAAATAACTGCTCCGCAGTTTATCAGGAGGAGCTTGCACTCCTCCTGATACAAGCAAGTCCCCACCCACTGCTTATTGCTTTTCGCAATTGAAGCAGGGGACTTACTTGATTTGATTTGATTAAACTATACCATACATCCCTTCCGGACAAAACATCCAATGCGACTGGCATTCACATTCTGATCGACACCCCACAGCAAAGTCTAAAAAAAATTTGTCCCGGCTAATTTCTAAAAAAACTATAAATTTTATTGCATTTTTCGCTATAAGCGTCATAATGAAATTATAAACAGAAGAAAGAAGGTGATTGCCGATGGATATCACAGTGTCGGACGAGGTCTCACAGGAATATCATGAGCTTGTGAAAAACATCCTCTGCAACAGAGAGTTCCTGAAGCTGAGCCTGTACACCCACCACCAGTGGACCACTCGGCTCATGCACAGTATCAATGTTTCCTACCTCTCCTGGTTCATTGCCAGGAAGCTGGGATGTGACGAGAAAGCCGCCGCAAGGGCAGGACTTCTCCACGATTTCTGTCCTTACGATTTCAAAGCAGAGACACCGACCGGTGAGCATCAGGCGTTCTATCACCCGAAAGCTGCCGCAGAAAACAGTGCCACTCACTTTGATATGACGGACAGAGAACTGGACGCAATTCTCTCACATATGTTCCCTCTGGGACCTCTTCCACGCAACAGAGAAGCCTGGATCATCAGCTTTGCCGACAAAGCCTGTGCCATTGCGGAAGGCTGTCATATCGCCATTGCTCTGGCCAGACGGAACCGGATCGTCATCAATCCGGCCTGATCAGATTTTTTCTGACAGAAACAACAAAAAACAGGGCTGCCATTTCTGACAGACCCTGTTTTTTGGTTTCACATTTCTGTGATCTTTAATTTCTTATCAATTTCCTATTTTACAGTAACTTTGCATTTTGCGGTAAATTTTCCGGCTTTTACAGTGATCACAGCAGTTCCTTTTTTCTTTGCTGTGATCTTGCCTTTGGAATCTACTGTGGCAATGCTCTTATTGCTGGTTGTATAAGTGATCTTTGCAATTGCTCCTGACGGGTAAAGCTGTGGTTTTAATGTGTATGTTTTACCCTTTGTGATGGTTTTCTTAGTCGGAACATTTTTGATTACTTTTAATGCAGGCGCTTTTTTCACAGTTAATGTTACCGTTGCTTTCTGCTTTCCGGACTGTACGGTGATCGTTACTTTTCCGACTTTTTTTCGCAGTGATCACACCTGTGCTGCTTACAGTAGCGATCTTGGTGTTGCTGCTCTTGTAAGTAACTTTCTCCTGAGAATTGGATGGTGTTACAACCGGTTTCAGGGTATATTTCTTTCCGGTTGTAAGGCTCAGTGTCTTCGGTACTTTTGTGAGCTTTGTTGTTCTGATCATTTTTACGGTTACAGTTACTTTTGCGGTTTTTTACTTGCAAGAGTTACTGTGATCACTGCGGTTCCCTCTTTGGAGGTTGCTGTGATCTTACCGTTTTTGTCTACAGTTGCAACTGACTTTTTGGAGGATGTCCAGCTCTTGACGTAATCTCCTTTTGCAAGTCCTGTTGCCCTTACGGTTACAGACTGTTTCGTTTTCAGTGCCAGTTTTGTTGCTGTAAGTTTAACGGTTGGTGTAAGTTTCTCGCCAACAGTTTTTGTTGTCTTCTCGCCACAGAAATCACAGGTGCTTTCCTGTTTCTCCGGAGCAAATACGGTTGCAGAGCTTACTTTTTTCCAGGTTGTGTAGCTATGCTCATGTGCCTTGGCAACAACCTTGGCATCTACCGGAATATAGTACTCATATGGTGTTTTTACGATAGCTGCTGTATAAGTTCCTTCTGCCGGTGCATTAAGTGTTACATTTCCGTTCTCATCGGTGGTTCCTGTTGCTACTGTCTTACCTTCGCTGTCACGGAGTTCTACGGTGATATCCTTCTGTGCAGAAGCCTCCTCACCCCATGCTGCCTTAAATCCTTTTACATTCAGGATAAAGTCTTTCTTAGCCATGATGTCGCATGCAATGCTGTCAAAATACAGATATTCGTCACTGTATCCTGCTGTGTCATTATAGAAGAATACGTTTAAAACATCTCCGCTGTTCAGAACGGCTTCATTACACATGCTTCCATATCCACTGTCACCCAGCGGCATTTTGTTGTTTACAAAGAAGCTTATATTAGCAGTAGTAACTCCAAACGCTTTGCTGATCAAGCCACTCTCATTTACTACCAGGTAATCTTCCGGTGCTGCCTTAAATGCATCTCCGTACATTGCTGCATGAAGATCTGCAAGTGCGTCAAGAACAGTTACCTCTGCCTGTACTTTCTCCGGTTTTACATATCCGTAAAGTGCTGCGTCTGTAGCCTTTACTGTAAGGGCCTGTGTTTTTCCGGCTGTGTTTGCTTCGGTACCGGCGATGACAGTTACATCAGCACTCTGCGGAATCCTGGAATCCTGGCAGTCTTTCATAGCCTTGGCAAGGGCTGTGATTGCTTCTGTCTGCTGTGCTTCTGTTGCCTCGGCGTTATCGGAAACTGCCTGTGCAGCTTTGATTGCTTCGGAAAGGGCATCTTTTGTTCCTTCCGGATACTGTCCTGCTTCTGTTCCCTCTGTGATGCTCTCAAGAAGTGTATTTGCTTCCTGGATCTTAGCTTTCAGAGCTTCGCCTTCTGCTTTTGTTCCCTTTACGGTTACTGTAACAGATGCTTCCTGTTTATAAAGTTTCTGAAGTTTTGCGTATCCAGATGATCTTTTGCAAACTGGCCATATTTCTCACTGGAAAGAAGAGAACTGATGGTGATCTGTGTATTGCTCTCCGGTCTGTTTACAACAAGGTTTTCATGCTGGATCACTGCGTTGTTGGAAGATTTGAAGTGATTGTATCCCTGTCCTTCCATGATCCACGGGTCATCAAAATAATCATCTGTGATGATACCTGCGCCTGTTTTGTCATCTGCATTGTATACCCAGACAGCTTTTCCTTCGTTGTCCAGATACATTTCCTGGAATGCGTGAAGGTTTGTGGTAATGCTGTCCGCGTCGGCATTGTCACCTTTGATACCATCGAAATAATGGGCTTTTGCGTAATCCATCATAGCAATTTCTGCGTCCAGCTTTTCGTTGATATCTTTTACGGAAACTGTGATCGGGATCTCTTTTGTGGCAGTTACGCCTTCTCTTGTGAAGGTAACGATAAGATTTGCTGTCGTATCTTTATCATACGTAAACAGATCCACCGCTGCTCTGTATCCGTTGATCTTCATCAGGTTCGCATCACTGGAGGTTACTGTGATCTCTTTATTATTGAATACATACTCACCGTTTTCATCTTTGATCCTTGTGTAACGAGGAAGCTGGATGTCACCGGTACAGTTCGCTGTATCAAGCTGTGTCTGCGTTGTAAAATCCTTCAGCTGATCTGCTGTATAATATTTATCCAGAATCGCCTTTAATTCTTCCTCAGTCGGTGCCTGGCTTCCGCTTCCCTTTACCGTTACTTTGAAGGTTTTTGTAATGGTTCCGAAGCTGTCGGCTTTTTCAATATACTCATTAAGGAGTATATCGTTTGCCTTAAAGGTAGCTGTCAGAGTAACCTCTGTGTCCTCTGTTTTCGGGTTGATCTTTCCGGTTCTCGGATAGATCGGGGAATCGATGGACGGATTCTGGATAGAGATCACATCCGGATCAGAAGATTCCCATGTTACGGTAGACCATATATTACGCATGCTGGTACCCATGCAGCCCGGAAGTGTCAGATCAGAAGTTACTTCCTCCTGTGACGCATTATTTCCTTTTATGCTGTCCCAGGTAAGCTGGTCAGCCTCTGCCTGCATTTTGCCTCTGAAATATTCCTGATCCCAGCTGACAGTTACTCTGCGGTTCTCAGATACTGCAGACGCGTTGTTGCAGGTAAACTTAAAGGTGCAGTCCAGGCTCTTGGAATACACACCCATGCTGTTCAGATCACTCTTTACATAATGAATGGTTCCGTCAGTGCCGATATAATCCGTATCCTCAGATGTTGCAAGAGAAACCTTTACATTGGATACATCTACATCCAGATTGTACTTTTTGACTTTTGCCAGTACCATGTCCGCAATGTTAGAATCGGTTCCGTAAACAGGACGTAAGGTTCCGAATTCTGCGTCAAAGGCTTTCTTTACTGCGTCTACCGCTGCCTGATCTGCAGGATCGATATTGGACTGAAGGGTGACAGGGAAGGTATAATCGCCTGCCTCATCCGGTACGGTGAAGCTTCCGGATGCTTCTTTATATCCGTCTTTTGTGATGGTATATTTGTACTCTTTGCCTGCCTGGAGCTTGTAGCTTCCGTCTTCCTGCGGTCTGAGAGTTGTATACCAGCCTTCTTTTACTGTGATATCCGCGTCTGTGATGGTTGCTCCGTCATTTCCTGTCACTGCGAAGGTTGTATTTCTGTATACGATCGGAGAAAGCTTTACTTCTATATCTCCGCTTGCAGATGGAAGGATCGTCTGTGTATATTTATCGTATCCGTCTGCGGTTACTGTCAGTGTATACTCGGAACCTTCTACCAGTGTATAGCTTCCATCGTCTGCCGGAGTAAGGGAACTCCAGTCTTTCTGAATATCTACGGTTGCGCCTTCAATGGCTTCCCCTGTTTTTGCGTTTACCGGTTTGATATTTACGGTATAGTTCTTCTTTTCCGGAGCCAGAACGATGGTGAAGTCCTGTGTTGCAAGCGCTGTTGCAGTTCCGTCGTTGATCGCTGTTGTGTCTGTATCAAGGGCGAAAAGTTTCAGGGTTGCTGTGAAGGTGTATGGACCCTGCTCTGCGGTAGGTCTTGTGATACTTCTGCTACCGTTTGTCGCCGGAGCTTTATAGCCAACATACGGATTATCCTTATCAATGTACCATCCTGTTTTATAAACAGTATTCACATATTTTTAATCTCATACTTCTGATAGCATATCCGCTGGTCGGGATCGTAAGGGCAACATTGTAAGTAAGACCATCCTCACTTTTTGTAACGCCTGTACCGCCACTGGTTATGATCTTATTGCTTCCGTCAATAAAGTTTTCTTTCAGATAAGCCTGGGCTTTTGCCTGCTCGTCCTCTGTGCTTCCTTCGCTGCTCTCCTCAGCCTGTGCAGCCGGAACATCAACTACTTCGTTTTCTCCTGCGCTGCTTTGTCCCGCAGCGGTTTCTCCGTCCGAAAAATCATCCTCTGTGACCTCTTCTGTCACTGCCTCCCCATTATCAGAGAAGGCTTCGGCAGTTAATTCTCCGGGAAGTTCTCCGGCAAAGGTAGTAGCCGGTGCACCTACGGTGGTAAGTGTCACAACAGCTGCCATTGCAACTGCCTGCATTTTTTCTGCAGTTCTTTTCTAAGCATCTTTTTACCTCTCTTTCTTTTTCTCGGTACAGATTCCTGTGCCATTTATTACATCTTGTGAAGACCTCCGGTGAATTCAGCCTTCACAATAATGTTCACACTTTTTTATTTCTTCCTCTTGTAACGGATCTCCCCTGCGATCTGCAATCCCATGGGCAAAAGCAGCAGCACTGCGTAAGCCACATAAAATACAAAAGACATGGGAGTAACCGGATTCATAATGATCTCCGGATTATAATAGATCTCTGTCTGGTCCAGAAGAATGGCCGATGCCAACAAAAGTCAGACAGAGAAAGATCATCACAACAAAACTTCTGTCTCTGTTATCAAAACGATAAAATGGAAAAAGCCCGTTCTTCCCCGGAGCGAATAACCCCTGCTCTTCATGGAAACCGTACTTTCCACAAAATCCTCCAGCGTCCAGGTGATCACAATGGAGATCAGGCTTAATCCGTGCAAAAATCTCTCCAGGATATTTCCCTGCCGTACCCCTTTCCCAATACCCTCTCTGGATATCTCAATCTTCCTGGCACGTTCCTTCACTCTCGGGACACACCGTAAAAGTATGGACAGAAACAGGGATAATCTGGGCGATATCCTTCCGAAAGATATACTACTTATCCGATGACACCACAGCGAACACACAGGAAAAAAAAACATGATCACTGCTGCACAGTGGTTCCGCGGACAATTCCATATACCACAGATTCCAGGGTAATCTGGTTTCCGATAAAATTCTGACGGAGATTTGTCACTCCGAAATGATTGTAATAGGAATACCAGGCCGCATACAGAAAGATCAGCGGAATCAGACACAGATTGAAGATCACCGCTCTTTTCCCATTGAGTTTTACGGAATATACAAATGCGCAGACATAAGATATCCCAAGGAATACCGGATGATGAAACCATATGGTACATACGATTGCTGCCGCAAAGTAGATCAGGTTTATCACCGATGGTAACTGTCAAATCTCATCTTCCTCACCCATCATTCCGTATTTGATCCGGATTCTCTCAAGCTTCTCCATCATCGGTTTACACAGGATCAAAAGTGTCAGTGCTGTTGCAACTCCATGTACAATATTTACCGGAAGGCCTGACATATAGATCGCGCCTACAGAAGCCCGGGTAAAGTTTGTTACCATAGTAAAAACAGAGCAGGTGTCAAGAAGCGGTCCCACAATACACAGAATGATCAGAAAACCGATCACTGCCGTGCGGGTCCTCTTTTTCTCTGTCATGATCCCTTTTCTTGCAAGAAGCCCTGCCAGAAGTCCTCCGATCCCGTAGGCAAACATCTGCCACGGAGTCCAGGTCCCTGTCCGAAGATAAAATTGCTCACAAAAGCTCCAAGAGCTCCTGTCAGAAATCCCGCTTCTGCGCCAAAGCCATTCCTGTGATCATAATGATTCACCCAACAGTGGGTACTTAAAATGCGGAAGCATGATAAACGCAGCTCTGGAAGCCACTGCAATGGCACACATCACGGCGATCGTTACCAGCTCTCTTGCCTGGGGTTTCCTTTTTTCGTAACTGAGCAAAAACGGGATTATAGAATAAACGATCAGGATCAGGCTGCACAGATAATATTTTCGATCTCCGAAATGCCAGGACACCATCAGAGTCACCGGCATCAGGATCAGGATCAGTACATAGCCCAGGATCCTTTTTAAAGTCCAGTATTTTACAGATTCTGTCTGCATAATTCGATCACATCCTCATTTGTAATAGCGTTTTCAAAGATATGGCGGCTCATCCTGTTTGCTGCCGTTGTATAGAAACTGTTCTGTGAAAAGAAACGATTTGGTGTATTTGTGGTGATGATGCTGCCATCAAAAAACATACTTACCAGATCTGCGTATTTTGCACAGAATTCCACATCATGAGAAACCATGATGATCGTCACTCCCTGTTTCTTCAGATCCTTCAGGATCTCTGCAAATTCCAGCTTGAAGAAATTATCAATTCCTTTGGTAGGCTCATCCAGCAGAAGGATCTTCGGATCTGTGAGGAGCACTTTTGCCAGCGCCGCTCTCTGCTGCTCTCCTCCGGAAAGATCATAAGGATGATGTTCCAGAAGATGGGAAATATGACAGGTTTCCGCTACTTTTTCAATCCTGCTCTTCTTCTCTTCATCCTTTCCGCGAAGCATTTCTTCCAGATCTTCCCGAACTGTTTTTTTCACAAAAAGGCTCTGTGGATCCTGAGGAAGCATTGCCAGTAAATGGTCAAAAAGTTCTCCAGACTTATATTTCTTCACAGGTTTTCCCTGGATCAAAACTTTTCCGCGATAAGGCTTACAGATGTTGCTGATCGCTTTCAGGGTCGTGGATTTTCCTGCGCCGTTTCCGCCAACAATGGCAAACAGGGAATTTTGCGGTACCTGGAACGTGATTCCTTTCAATACATCCGGCGTGTCTTTTTCGTAACGGAACCAGACTTCTTTTACCAGAACTGCCGGATCTTTTACTTCGTCCGGATCTGTGGTGATCTTTTCCTCGATTCTGGTAACAGCCGGCGTTTTTTCTTCAAACATGTGGCTTAACCAGTCACCGCCCTCTCTGACTGTAAGAGGACATTTTATGGTTTCTTTCTCCGGCTTCAGGTTCTTTTCTTCCTGGAATTTTTTTTACTCCGTAATAAATCTGTACCGGTGTGGGCATTGCCGCAAACATGTCGTTGTTTCCGTTTTTCAGGAAATCACCGATCTTTCTCGGTTCATCGTCTGCAATGATCTTTCCGTCTTCCACCACCACAACTTTATCGGATGCATAAAAAATGTCTTCCAGTCTGTGCTCTGTAATGATGATCGTTGTCCGCAGCTCCCGGTTGATCTTTCGCACTGTATTCAGAAAATCCGTAGCCGCAATGGGATCCAGCTGACTGGTGGGCTCATCCAGGATCAGGATACTTGGCTGCATGGCCATAATGGAAGCCAGGTTCAGAAGCTGTTTCTGCCCTCCGGAGAGTTCTGTCACGTTTTTTTATGGAACCAGCCTGGATGCCGAAATAACCTGGCCATCTCTGCTACACGGAGACGGATGGTCTTCTGATCCATGCCAAGACTCTCCAGCCCAAATGCCAGCTCATGCCACACCTTATCTGTGACGATCTGGTTATCCGGATTCTGCATAACGTACCCAATTCTGGACGACTGGGTCCGAAGATCCGCATCTTTCAGAGGTTTTCCTTCAAAAAATATCTCGCCCTCTGTTTTTCCGTGAGGCGCAAGTACGCTTTTCAGATGTCTTAAGAGTGTGGTCTTGCCACTGCCGCTTTTTCCGCAGACTGTGACATACTGGCCTCTCTCGATCTTTAAGTTAATATGGGAAAGAGCCGGCTTCTTTTTTTTCTGTAGGATAATAGAAGCTCAGATCTTTGATCTCAAAATGTGCCATATGATTTCCTCCGTAATATTAACTGCTGTAGGAAGAGCCAGAAACGCTCCGTAGGCAACTGCTCCTACAACGGTATATGGGCTCATTGCCACCAGAAATTCCGGTGTGTACTGCGCGCTGCTGCCGCCCATGATACAGCAGAAGATCACAATGGCAAGAAAACCCGCCATGATCGCCAGCAGGATCTTATCTCTTTTTTCAAAACGGTACAGGGAAAATGTCGTTCTTTTCCCGGTACCAAACCCACGGCTGCGCATACTGTCTGCCATGATGATGCCGCCTTCCAGAGCCCAGGAGGTCATCGCGGATACGATGGTCAGTCCATGCTCTGCTTTTTCTTTTGTGGTTCCATTCTCTGCGGACATGCCGATGCT
>ENA-OQCD01000606-OQCD01000606.1-human-gut-metagenome-genome-assembly--contig:-NODE-606-length-10128-cov-1.990401_pt1 | contig 10128 bp, 15 predicted proteins | sample MGYA00242755_ERZ504571 | MGnify/ENA primary metagenome ERZ504571 (study PRJEB26092, sample SAMD00036274) | human gut metagenome | host: Homo sapiens | study: EMG produced TPA metagenomics assembly of...
CGGCCTTCAATGCCTTCACTACTTCGGCGGCTGCCTTGCGCGTGGGAACCAGTTGGAATTTCGGCATCTTGGCGCAGGTTGTTGAAACGGCGCCCGGAGCCCACAGTACGTTCACCTCGGTGATGTTCTCCACAGTGAACTCTGCCATCGAATGGCGCCGAGGCTTCGGATACTGTTCGAAAATACGCCCAGATCGCCCATCTGTATCTGCTGTCCGTTCAACAACTGCTCGCGCAGGCAGTCCACGGCAAGAATAAGGATGGCTTGGATATCGCGCGCGAGTATACACATCCGTGGCTGGCAATGTGGTAACAGAACTTGTCCAGTGTCATTACTTGTGAGTACTGGGCGTTGGCATACGCCTTCTTGGCCGCGTCTTTGTCGGTGGGGTTACCACGCATGCAGGTGCTGTAGTTGATCATGATAAATAGGGTTTTAAGAGATGAAAAATAAAAAATGAATTTCGTCAGTGAAGAGGGAGAATACTTACTTTTCTTGCGGATTGCACGTAGGTAACGTGTAAGGCTGAAGGTTAGTAACGTATGGGGTTACATGTTAGTAACATGCTAGGCCGAAGGTTAGTAACGTATCGGCTCCCTCATTGTTGACATTGCAAAGATAGGTACTGTGAAATGCGTGCTGACGCTTTATGACACCTTGTGGCACTTTATGGCTTTCATCCTGTTCCAAAGAGCTTGCAGGGCTATCCGGGGCTGCCCAGATGCCGGTTGATCAGTGTCACTTGGCGGCTCGTGAAGACTTTTTGCGAGGTATGGTAACCCGTTGCGGATAACTCTTCCATCAAAGGGGGACAGCCGTTTATCCACCTCATCAGATGCCGGGTGGCTATCCGGGGATTTGAACCGGGAAAATAGAGCAGAGCCAGGCTACCTTTTGTCATGGATGGGAAATAAAGGAAATCTTTCATATTTATACATTTTAAATTCAGGAATCTTGCAAACTTGCAGAACTTGCACTCTCTCTCACACCCACACACGTACGTGTGTGCATGCGCGCGTGAATTCGTATTCGCCACGCCCCACTTTGACCAGCTGTCCGCGTTCGGTCATACGTTTCAGCAGCGAGTCCACCGAGCCTGCCGGAACTCCTACCTGTTCTCCTTTGTCGATGGCTTCGTTGCGGGTGAAGCGCAGGGGAAGGCAGTCGAACAGGGTTTCGGGAGTCATGTTCGCCGATGGTGCGGTGGGGGTTCCTGCGGGCAGGAGCGAGAGAATGTGGCATGCATGGCGGTACAGAGGTTCCACCAGGGCCAGCACGGCATAAAAGTCGTCGGTGCGGATGGAGAGGTTGAATTGCGGTACGATTCCGTCTGCTATGTTTTCTTGTGGAATATGGGCCGACGGGGTCAGTCCGGGACAGTTCAGCAGGGTACGCACGATGTTTTCCTGTGGTTCACCGCTCCTTTCGCCTCCCGGCAGCAGGGATTCCAGAGAGCGCAGCAGGGCGATAATGCTTATGATGCGGAAGATATTGATGGCAATACGGGTTACGGCGCTTTTCATCTGGTTACCGTGAATGGCGGAGGCTCGTCCGAATACACGGGCAAAGTGGAAGTTGAATATCTCTTTTTGCTCGTGGGTGAGCTTCATGTTGATGTTGCTCACCGAAGCGGTGATGGCGTCCAGCACTTCTTTCCATTGTGCCCCCCATTCCAGGAAACGGGAGTCATAGTCTGTATCCGCTTCGTTGACTGGTCTTCCCATTCTTCAATGGCAGGCATATAGTAGAACAGCTGGCGAGAGAACAATCCGTTTTCGGCCGATGGGATAAGGGGCTTGATTTGTGCAGGCGTGCCGCTGAGAAGTACGCAGAGGAACGTGACGTTACATTCGCGGTATTCGTGATTGGTGCGCCGGTTGTAGGCCAGCCGGTCATGGTCGAAACATTTCCGGAGGAGGTCGCTCCAGTGTCCGTGGTCGCCTCCAATGGCGGTGCTCACGGTGTCGGCCTCGGTTTCGCATATCAGTCCTACGCCTCCGGAGTCCATCAGGTTTTCCTGTATGCCTGTACCGGTATTGTCACCGGCTATGAGGAGCATTTTCAGCTGGGGCTGTTCGGGTTCGGGGGTATTTGCCTTTTCCTTCCCCAAAGTGTCCCATTTGGTCTTTTCCATGCGGTAGGTCTTTATTTTTTCCCGGTAGGTGTCCAGCAGCGCGTTGTGTATGGGTTCTGCCAAACGGCGTACCCAGGTCAGTGCACCTTTGCCGGAAGCGGGAGGCGCGGTGACGAATACTTGCAGACAGGGATATTTGTGCTTTCGTCCGTACACAAAACTTACCAGTTTTGTTGAGGGTGCTTCCCAGCACGGTTGCCGCACCCAGCAGCAGGATATCCCGTTGGGCGGGAGAGTTACCGCAGTCTATGATCTTGCAGGAAGGCGGGCCAGCGGTAGTCGGGGAAAGAGGGAAGTCGGGCAGGGAGGATGGTTTGGACACGACGTCGGACAGGGGGGAGGCTGGGGTCCGTGAAAACGGCATCGGGCGGAGTCCCGTCGGAAGCATCCGGATGGGCATTATAGGATACGCGCGCACGTGTGTGGGTGTGGAGAGACTGCAAGTTCTGCAAGTTTGCAAGTTTCGGGTCCATTTTCACCCCGGCCACCTCTGCCAGATGGAAGACGGTTCCCAGGGAATTTCTGCCTGTTCCTTTGGTCAGGGCATGTCCGTACAGTTTGTCTGCTTCATCGTGGTGGTACTTTTCGGATATGCGGCAGATGCGGTGGAACCGGGTGCGTCCTTCTTCTCCGCAACTGTTGGCTATGGCAAAGGCCAGCGGCATATATTCCTGATAGGTGGGGGCCACATTGACTCCCGCTTGTTCGATGGCTGTTACCAGCTGTTCCAAGATAGAAATAGAATCGTTCATTTTTTAATATTTATGGTTATTGATTTTCGCTTCTCCGTCGTGCGACAGAAAACAGGCTCTGGACAAGTCGGCATTGGCCCTGTCCACTTTCAGCTCGTATTTCCATTCCAGATACTCCCATGCGGTGTGCAGGGCATTGTCGAAGGATTCTTCCACGCTCAGGAAAGGGTTTATGCGGTAAGGGATAAACAGTTTTACTCCCTGATTTCCGGGGCTGACAAAGGAAAGTACGGGGTGCAGCACTTCATCGGCAAAGAGGCGGTCGCGCCACATTGCCGCTTCTTCGGTGGAAGCCAGTTCGTCAATATCTATGACAAAGAGGCCCGAAGGAACTTGCATGCATTGCTCTTTGCAGTAAGAGAAGATACCTGCCGGAGTGACATACGGTAAAAGGGTCTGTTTATTCTTTCGGAACACTTGCTTGTCTCCGAGTCCGGCTCTGACTTTACGCGTCAGTTCTTCCAGTTGCGGATTGGTACTGATGTAGGTATGAAGCCCTGCCACACTGCATATACATGTGGGTATTTTATTGGTGACGGGTGCATTGAAAAATGACATGATGTATTCTTTCATAAAAGAAATTGATTTTGATTTATCTGCACAAATATACGGGTAGGGAATGACGTATGGAAATCGGTTCATAACCGTTTACTATCTGTTTACTATTGGTGCATGCTATTGATTATATATTGATAAAATATGGATTTTGATTAACGATCTGTTGATAATAATTAAAGAATAGAGAAAAGAAATAGTATATGAATGAAAAAACCTGATATGATGATAAATATTTTATGGCGGAAACAATCTGATTGCCCCTGTGGCGTCTTCCGCCATTCAGAACTTTTTTATGGCGACCGGGGTGATGAGGCCGCCGACCAACCGGAAGGTTCTGAGAAAACGGAGAGTACAGAAAAGTGTGATGGATGAGAAGCCGGCACAGGAGCCGGCGGAACTGTCGGATGATGAATTTTACGTATCGGTCTATATACCCGATATAAAGGTGATGAGGGCTTACAAGATACTTTTGGGAGAGTGTACCACGGCACGCGAACTGGCGGTGGTGGTAGGAAAGATGCTGGCCGATGAGAACTGTAGGAATGTAGACAAACACACGGTGGTGAAAGCGGCTTTCATCAAGTCGTTGCTACCTTTTGCCAAACGGCTTGTGTCGGGCGGTACGATAGCCAATATACGGGCGCAGATTAATAATATGCTGGCTAGTAAATAATTTTTTCAGTTATCCTCTTACTCCATTGGCACGTTAGCAAATCGGCAAATTATTTATGTTGCGGGATTATCAGATAGAGATGAAAACACGTCTGATGGAAGCGTGGAAAGCTCACCGGAGTGTGATGGTGCAGATGCCTACCGGTACGGGCAAGACACATTTGCTGGCATCTGTGGTCAGTGAGTTCGTGTCTTCTGCCGGCAGCGGGGTATGGCTTATTGCCCATCGTAGGGAACTGGTGGCGCAAATGGAGGAAACGCTGGCTAAATATGGTATCCGGAGGGAGGATACTCCGGTCAGGGTGATGTCTGTCCAATGGCTGTCCCGGCACTGGAATGAGGCGGGTGATGCTCCGGGACTGATTGTGATAGACGAGGCTCATCATGCCTTGGCCGCTTCTTACACGGAGATGTGGAAGCGTTATCCTGCCGCAAAGAAACTGGGTGTGACTGCCACACCTTGCCGCCTGAACCGTAGGGGGTTCACGGAACTGTTCGAGGTACTGGTTACTTCGTGGAGTATTGCCGAGTTTATTGAAAAAGGCGTGTTGTCTGTGTTCGATTATGTATCCATCCGTCCCGGCAGCGAGGAGCAGCGGCTCATTGACGGTCTGGAGAAACGGGGGGGCCGATGGGGATTATCAGGTGAAAGAGATGGATGCGGTACTGAACAGGCGTCCCGGTATCGAGCGCCTGTACCGCAGTGTCAGGCAGTTTGCTTCCGGCAAGAAGGGGATGGTGTATGCCATCAGCATTGAACATGCCCGGCGGATAGCGGAGTATTACAGCAGGCGGGGAGTGAATGCGGTGGCTGTGGACAGCAAGACTCCTGCTATGGAGCGTAAGCGGATGGTGGAGGAGTTCAGACATGGAAAAATCGAGGTGCTGGTGAATGTGGATGTATTCAGCGAGGGGTTCGACTGTCCCGATGTGGAGTTTGTACAACTGGCCCGTCCTACTTTGTCACTGGCTAAATATTTGCAGCAGGTAGGGCGCGGATTGCGGAGATCGGAGGGCAAGGAGGCGTGTATGCTGATAGACAATGTGGGGCTGTACCGCATTTTCGGGCTTCCTACACAGCGATGGAACTGGGATGCTATGTTCCGGGGACGGATGGCGGGAAAGGGGAGTTTGCCCGGACGGATGAACTGTGATGCTTCCGGTTACCGCTTTTCCGGTGGTGGAAAGGCCGGCTGAAGCCGGTGGGGACTTGGGTGGTGGTTATGGAGCACGGGCGTTTGCTTTCTTCCATCAGAGAGCAGGCTTTGCCGGATGAGAAGGAGCAGTCACCGTCATGCAGTCTGAGGGCATTTGTAGATAAGGAAACAGGTCTTTGGGGATTGGAAAAGGGAGATGAGATGCTGCCGGACGCTTCGTTTAAAGAGATTTTGAGTATCAAAGGACGTTTTGCCGTGGGGAGGCTTCGGAACGGGTGTGTCCGGGTACTGGATGATACGGGGGCTTTGGTGGCCGAACCGGGGCATTGCCGTGAGGTGAGGTTTCTGAAAGATGACTTGTTGCAAGTCCGTCATGCCGGGGAATTCGGTGTCTTATGTGGATTTACGGAACGGCCGGGTGTTATTCTGTCCGCCCGCGTGTCCTCAGATACGGGAGCATAGAATTGTTACAGGTGAACCGTACTTATTACAGCAGGACGAGGCAGGTGTATGCCAATACATGCGGGTTGCCTTCTTCGTCCATCGTGTGGATGGGGTTTTATGTGAAGATGTACGATGGCAGAGTGCCTTCCCGATGCCGCCGCATGGAAGATGGAGGCTTTTGTTGTGAACCGCAGGTTTGTCTGTTGGAGGGGGATGAGGAGCGTGCTTATTACCTGAGCGGACGGTTGCCGGATCAAAGTATTGTGGTGATGGATGAGGAGGGACGGTATTATCATGTGGAGAAAGGGCATGGAAAGCGTTATGTGGCCTGTAACCGTCCGTCGGACCGGAGTGAGGATTTTGATGAGGCGGTGGCATTGCTCCGAAGACAGGCGGACGAGCGTGTGGAGAAACGCTTGCGTGAGGAGAAGTGCGAGTATGAACGGAAACGGCAGCGTATAATCAGCAGGAGTGTGGAGGCCGTACCTTTTCAAATAGGAGTGAAATGGGGGCTGAGGACAGCGGAGCGGATTTTGATTCCACCTGTCTATCGGAGGATATTGCATCCGGTGGGTGGTTATTGCGCCTATCAGGATAGCTCCTGCCAGTGGGGGGTACTGGCTGTAGACGGAAGGATCATTATCCGGGCCCGGTATATGGAAGTGGAGATAGACAGGGATGGAACGGCGCGTCTTACTTTGGTTCCGGGGAAGATGGAAACGGTGAAGCTGACGGACTGATAGGATAAAAGCAGGGGATAACTTTTGTCAAACCGATATTTGGCGATGGAATACGTATCATTATGAAAAGTTTTGTAACTTTGCAGCCGATTTTTAAAAAAGGAGATATTGATATGGAATTACCTGATGACCCGATGATGCTTTTCAGCATGGTGAATATGAAACTTCGTGACTGCTATCATTCGCTGGACGAGCTTTGTGATGATATGAATGTAGACAAGGAGCTGTTGGTGAAAAAACTGAAGGCGGCCGGATTTGAGTATAGTAAGGAAACAACAAGTTTTGGTAGATAGAGGGATCAGCCGTTCCGGAAGAATGTGTGGAACGGGCTGATTTTTTATTGAGGTACCTATTGATTATTTTTGTATAAGTCCTGTTTCCGGTATTGCAACAGGGATGTTCCGGTATGCCGCTTGAAGAAACGTCTTAAGGTGGCAAGATTGGCAAACCGGGTTCTTTGAACGATTTCCTGTATGCTGATGGATGGATTCTCCAATAGTGCGTAAATCTCTTGCAGGGTATAATGTATAATCCATTCTTTGGGGGATTTTCCGCTTACCAGGGTCAAGGCTTCAGTCAGGTATTTGGAGGAAACATGCAACTTTTCGGCATAGAACGCCACTTCTTTGTTTTTCTTTGTAATGCTTTAACAGCAAATCCAGAAAAAAGTATCCGATTTCTTCTTTATGCAAGGTGGTGACTTTATGTTCTTTTACCGTGCTGTAATAGTCTGCATAAAGTTCCAGAAAGGTAATTTCAGCAGATTGGTAATAGATTCTTTTGTAAATAAATAAGTTGGCGAAGTGGCTCTGTTGTATAATAACCGGAAATAGATGGAGAACTGTTCCGCTTTCTCTTGGGATAGCGAATAGACGCAGTGGGTCTGGGTGTAGGTATGAAAACCGGTCGGAAAAACGTTTGATACTTCCATTGATCACGTCATAAAAAAGGACATTTGAAAAAGTACAATAGTCGATGGTGAAAGTCGGGCTGGATTTTATAAATGAAACCAGGAATCCCGGCATGAAAATAAGAATGTCGTTTGCGCAAATAACATATTTCCGGAGGCCAACCTGGATCTCGGCATTTCCTTCGGTACATATACCCAAAACTCCTGCCGGCATATAAGAGGGGTATTTGCTGAAAGGCACTGTGTGCGCATCCATATAAATACTGAAATCTTGGTCGGACAGTCCTTCTTTGGTATCCTGTGGTTTTGGGTTATTATATAACATACTTTGTATCAAATCTAGCTTCACAAAATTAGAATTTAATGATACATTCCACCGGGAGTAGTGGACATAAGGGAAAATAAAACGGAAAAAAAACTACGTGTATTTGATTTTTTTAATATACTGATAGGAAAACAATTTGAGCTTTCCGTAAGTTGTAGGAGAACACGGAAAATTATTCTTTTTTACAGAAAGAAGGGTGAATTCAAAAAGACCGTTTGATTGGTTTTTGAATTCACCCTTTATGAATGGATCGGAGTTATTTTTGCGCCAGTAATTTGGCTATGGCACGGTCGGGTTTCCCGGTTTCTGTCAGGGGAAGTTTGAATACCGGAACAAAACGTTTGGGACGCCAGTAGGGAGGTAATTGATGTGTGCAGGTCTGTTCTATGTCGTCGGGCAGTTGTCCTTCGGCAAGCAGTACAATGATTTCTCCGAATTTTTCGTCGGGGGCGGAGGTGATTAGGAAAGGAACGGACAGGTGTTCTTTCAATGCGGCCTCTACTTGTTCTATCTGCACTTTTACTCCTCCTGTATTGATCGTGTTGTCTTTTCTGCCTAGAATGCGGAATTGGTTCTGTCCGTTTATTCTCGGCAATGTCATTTGGTAACCAGTTCTTTTTCGCAAAATTTCGGGAGCGTATATCACCAAGGTGTTTTCTTTACTCAGACGGATCTGTATGCTCTCGAAAGGGGTGTACCAGTCTGAAGCTTCAGGACCGTTCAGTCTGCGTAGGGCAATGTGTGACAAGGTTTCGGTCATGCCGTAGGTAGACCATACGGCATGGGGGAAATCTTTTAACGCAGCGTTCAGTTGGGAGTCGATAGGACCGCCTCCGATAATGAGGTGTCTGATTTGTTGCAATATCGCTTTCTCTTCGGGAACTTGCAGTGAGTTATAGACTTGCATGGGGATCATGGCGGCAAAGACGGGTGCTTTTGTCAGGTCTTTTAAAGGATGTCCGGAGGGGGTGACAGGCAGCAAGTCCAGTCCCGCTACCAAGGCACGTATTACCACCATTTTTCCGGCAATGTATTGCAAGGGCATACAAAGCAGGGCGGAATCTTCTTTTTGCAGTCCGAGGAAGGAACAGGTGAGGCAGGCGCTTTCCATCATGCGTTCTTTTTCTACATACAGTTCCTTGGGTTTGCCGGTGGAGCCTGAAGTATGTACCGGCAGGGTGTCTGCCGGGGTCAAACCATTCGGAAAGAAAGGAGAAAAGTTCCTGCCGGAAACTTTCGGTTGTCGGCAGGGATATTCATTCTTACCATTCAATTTCCCAGTTGGAGTAGGGGATGCTTCTATCAGAATGGTCTGTTTGTTTCTATTGGTGCAGAATTTTGTCATTGTTTCAGCCAGTTTAGTAAGTCGGGTTCTTGTTCTTCGAGGTGGAACCAAAGGCAGTCCCCTTCGATGTGAAGCGGATAGTCTATATTGTCGGTAAACAGCAAGCCGGTACCTAGTCCTTGGGGGAGGGCGGGCTGCAAGGTGGCACACCATTGTGCGATGGCATTCAGTCCGATATTGGACTCCAGAGCGGAAGTGACCCATGAGCCGATGCCTCTTTCAGCCGCCAGTTCCATCCATTCTTCGGAGCCGCTGATTCCTCCGTGCAGAGAAGGTTTCAGGATAATGTACTGAGGACGGATGGTTTCCAGCAATTCTATTTTCCGGTCGCGCCGGTTGATGCCTATCAGCTCTTCATCCAGTGCAATGGGAAAGGGGGTGGCGGCACAGAGCCGGGCCATTTCATTCCATTGCCCCGCACGGATGGGCTGTTCGATGGAATGGAGCTGGAATTCGGAAAGACGATGTAACTTTTCGAGGGCATCGGCAGGAGAGAAAGCGCCGTTGGCATCTACACGCAGTTCGATTTGGGCTGAGGTGAAATGCCGGCGGATGTGCGCCAGCAGCTCCAGTTCCTTTTCAAAGTCGATGGCGCCTATTTTGAGTTTGATGCAGCGGAAGCCTTGCTGCATCTTTTCCCCGATGCGCCGGTACATCTCGTCAAAGTTTCCCATCCAGATGAGTCCGTTGATGGGGATGCCCTCTTTGCCTTTGCTGAACGGGGTGTGCCAGAATTGCAGGCTGCGTGCCCGGAAATGCAGCAGGGCGGTTTCCATACCGAACAGGATGGACGGATAGGGAAGCAAGGCTTCCCGGTCTATTTCCCCGTTCTTTTCCAGGTTCTTGCAGGCAGTGACCAACACCTCGTCGTATGAGGGGATATCATCACAGCTCAGGGCAGGGAGAGGGGCGCATTCACCCACGCCATAGTGGCGGCTGCCGGTGTCGGTGAGGAGGATGTACCATACATCCCGGGTAGTATATACTCCTCTGGAAGTACCGGCAGGTTGCTTGAAGTGTAATTGTTTTTTATAATTTGGGTTGGAACATTTTTTTTTTTATGTGTAGTTAGTTTGGTGATATTTATTCCT
>ENA-OQCD01000607-OQCD01000607.1-human-gut-metagenome-genome-assembly--contig:-NODE-607-length-10115-cov-2.431718_pt1 | contig 10115 bp, 14 predicted proteins | sample MGYA00242755_ERZ504571 | MGnify/ENA primary metagenome ERZ504571 (study PRJEB26092, sample SAMD00036274) | human gut metagenome | host: Homo sapiens | study: EMG produced TPA metagenomics assembly of...
ATCGCTTTTTCAACAGCAGCCCCTCAAAGTCCGGTTGCTCCAACAGTTTCCAGCGCTTTCCTGATACTTTCATTCGCGTCATTAATGAGTGATAATATTCATTCATATCCCATAAATCACGGGCTATCAATGCTTTCATCTGCAACCTCAGCAGAGGCAGGGCCTTTTTGATACTCTTCTTCATTATATTCCACTCCCATCTCCTTGCCGGTAGCAACCAGTTGTGCCAACATATCCGGAGTCACTTCAAAACGTTTTGTAGAACTCATTGAAAGTCTTGTATTTGCCCAGCCACTCTTTACGATGGGCATCAATAAAATGGAAATGAGCTTTCATCAACGCTCCTTTATCACGCAACTGACGATGGTATTTAGTATAGAGAGTCGTATCAATCGGCACAAAATAATCGGGCATGATCCTCCGCCACCATATACCGTACGGGCCAACCTATGAGTCTTGAACTTCAGTGAATCCGGAAAGTGGATGCTGTCTTCACTCATCATTTCTCCTTTATTATAACGGTCTATCAGGTCTTCATTATACTTTCAATGCTCTCGTAAGGTTTCTGGATACAACGTCCGGCAGGCGTATAATAGCGGGCCACCGTCAGACGGATCATCGAACCGTCCGGCAAATCAATGGGACGCTGCACCAAGCCTTTACCAAAGCTGCGCCGGCCCACAACGACTCCTCTGTCCCAATCCTGAACAGCTCCGGTCACAATCTCACTGGCAGAAGCCGAGAATTCATCGACCAATACAATCAGACGACCATTCTGGAACTCGCCCGTACCTTTAGCAAAAAATTCACTACGGGGATTACGACGGCCTTCCGTATAGACTATCAGTTCCTTTTTGCCCAGAAACTCGTTGGCAATATCGATGGCAGCGTTCAAATAACCTCCGCCATTGCCTTGCAAATCAAGAATCAAATCTTTCATCCCTTTTTTCTGCAATTCAGCTAACGCTTTCTTGAACTCTTCATGGGTAGTGGCGGCAAAACGGTTGATACGGATATAACCAATCTTATCTTTAATCATATAGGAAGCATCCAGGCTGTAAACAGGTATTTTATCCCTTTTCACCGTAAAGGGGAGCAGTTCCTTCACCCCTCGGCGAAGTATTTTCAGATTCACTTTTGAATCTTTAGGACCACGGAGACGACGCATAATATCCTCGGTACTCATCTTTACACCGGCTATCAGCGTATCTTCCACCATGACGATACGATCACCGGCCAGAATACCGACTTTTTCGGACGGTCCGCCCGATACAGGCTGTATCACCAGCAAAGTGTCCTCCGCCATATTAAACTGTATACCGATACCTTCGAAGTTTCCCTGCAACGGCTCGTTCATTCTCTTCACTTCCTCCGGATCAGAATAGGTAGAATGAGGATCAAGCTGCTCCAGCATTTTTACGATAGCTTCTTCCACCAGCTTTCCCTCATTGACTTCGTCTACATAAAGATTGGCAATGGCAAATTCCGCCAGTTGCAACTTACGTGCCGGAGAATTCAGGAATTTACTCTCCTGAGCCTGTGCGGCTACGATAGAAAAAAAGCAGGCAATCAAGCCTGCAAAATACATAGTATATTTCATGGTCAGTCTATTTTCATTCCTTCAGGCAAGAATGGCGTCACATCTTTGCCAAACTGCAACAATTCTCTTACAATCGTAGAGCTGATAGAGGTTAGTTCCGGCTCCGTAAACAACAGAATCGTTTCTATTCCGGCCAGTTTCCGGTTGATATCGGCTATAGTTTCCTCATATTCAAAATCGTGTACGGTACGGATACCACGAACAATGAACTGCGCCTCCTTAGCTCGGGCAAAGTCAATGGTCAGACAATCATAAGCATCGACCTTTACCCGGGGATCATCCGCAAAAAGTTTCTCGATCATCTCCACTCGTTTCTCTGTAGGAAACCAAGTTTTCTTATTCTCATTGATACCGATGCCGATCACCACTTCGTCCATAAAAGTCAACGCTCTCTTCACGACCGAATAATGACCGATGGTAAAAGGATCAAAGGTTCCCGGAAATATCGCTCTTCTCATATTTTTTAGTGATTCACTCACGCAATATCTTCTTCTACAACAAGGTTATCTATAATAAAATTCTGACGTTCCATCGTGTTCTTACCCATGTAGAACTCCAGTAATTCCTTTACCAGATCAGTCTTGCGGAGGGAAACTTGCTCCAAACGCATATCTTTGCCGATAAAGTGCTTGAATTCATCGGGTGAAATCTCTCCCAAACCTTTGAACCGTGTGATTTCGGGATTGGGGCTTAACCGTTCGATTGCGGCAACCCGTTCTTCTTCCGAATAACAATATACCGTTTCATAAACTCCTTTTCTTGCGGTTACGGACACGGAACAAAGGAGTCTGAAGAATATATACATGACCTTTCTTTATCAAATCGGGGAAGAATTGCAGGAAGAAGGTAATCAGCAACAAACGGATGTGCATACCGTCCACATCGGCATCTGTTGCCACAATCACTTTGTTATATCGTAATCCTTCCATACCGTCCTCTATGTTCAGAGCAGCCTGAAGCAAGTTAAACTCTTCATTCTCATATACAATCTTCTTGGTCAGCCCGTAAGAATTCAACGGCTTACCACGCAAACTGAATACTGCCTGAGTATTTACATCACGGCTCTTGGTGATAGAACCGCTCGCCGAGTCACCCTCGGTAATGAAAATGCAGCTTTCCTCCTTCTTGTCTCCTTTGGCATCATTCAGGTGAAAACGGCAGTCACGCAACTTACGGTTATGAAGATTTGCCTTTTTGGCACGTTCACGTGCCAGTTTGGTCACTCCGGCTATAGCCTTACGCTCTTTCTCCGATTCTTGAATCTTCTGCAACATCACATCGGCCACATCCGTATGTTTGTGCAGATAGTTATCGACCTCAGTCTTTACAAAATCACCTACAAACTTATTAACGGTAGGACCACCGGGAGCCATATTGGTAGAGCCCAGCTTGATTTTTAGTCTGACTTTCGAACAACGGTTCCTCCACATTAACGGCAATGGCAGCTACCAATCCGTTACGGATATCGGCATAGTCCATATTCTTGTTGAAATATTCCTTGATGGTACGGGCTATATGCTCTTTGAAAGCACTTTGGTGCGTACCTCCCTGTGTGGTGTGCTGTCCGTTGACAAAAGAGTAATATTCCTCACCATACTGACCGTATGCGTAAAAGCGATCTCGATATCTTCTCCTTTCAAGTGGATGATGGGATATAATCCCACAGCCGTCATGTTGTCGTTAAGCAAGTCCACCAACGTTACGGGACAGGATACGCTGACCGTTATAGATAATGGCCAGTCCTGTATTCAGATAGGTATAGTTGCGGAGCATGGTTTCCACGAACTCCGGACGGAAACTGTAGTTCTCAAACAACAGGTTATCCGGTTCAAAGAAAATATAGGTACCGTTCTCCTCTGTTGTATCTTGTGTGGTATCCGTCAACAAGTCTCCCTTGGCAAAGGTAGCGATACGCACCTTTCCATCACGATAGCTGCGCACCTCGAAAACGTGAACTCAATGCGTTGACGGCTTTCACACCGACCCCATTCAGTCCGACGCTCTTCTTGAACGCCTTGCTGTCATATTTACCTCCCGTATTCAACACACTAACAGCTTCAATGAGTTTTCCCTGCGGAATACCCCGGCCATAATCACGCACGCTGACACGGAGATTTTCTTCAATAATAATCTCAATCTTTTTACCCGCCTGCATTTTAAATTCATCGATACTGTTATCGATAATTTCTTTCAAAAGAACGTAGATACCGTCCTCGGCATGTGATCCGTCACCCAACTTTCCAATATACATACCGGGACGGGTACGCACATGCTCCATGTCACTGAGGTGGCGGATATTATCGTCGGTATATTCTACGGCGGGATTGTTTATCATTTCGTTGTTTTCTTCCATATTGACTTATCACATTTTTTATATATCGTTGTTACAGAATACTCTTTTTTATAAGCACGACGGCGTTTATGCTGCTCGGTCTTGAAATATTCCCACTGGGCCTGCACCTTTCCGTTCAGTTCCAGTTCCGGATTACTTTCGGCATACTTGAATCCCAGTTGCTGATATACGGGGATCAAGTCCGAGAATAACAAAGCATTGACACCTTTGTTCTGATACTCAGGTTTTACAGCAACCAGCAACAAATCCAACATAGGAGGATACTTATGCAGGAACAACACTTTCAACAGGTGATACCATCCCATAGGCAGCAAACGTCCCTTCGCTTTTTGTAACGCTTCGGACAGAGAAGGCATTGAAATCCCCACTGCCACCAGTTTATCTTCGGCATCGGTCACCAAGGTTACCATACGCAAATCTACAATAGGCAAATACATCTTTATATACTGGTTGATCTGTCCTTGCGACAAAGCCGAGAAACCATAAAGCGGAGCATAAGCCTCATTCATCAATTCAAAGATAGCCTGGCCATATTCGGCCGCAATTTTCTTACCCGATGTATATTTCTTCACCTTCAAGTTAAACTTACGTTGAATCAAATCACTGATACGCTTATGCTTATCAGGAATTGCATCCGGAATATAAATTTTATATTCCACCCAATCGGCATCCTTCTCGAATCCCAACTTCTCCATATGCTGTGGGTAATAAGGATAATTATAGATAGTCGCCATGGTGCTCAATTGGTCGAATCCTTCTACCAGCATACCCTCCGCATCAAAGTCGGTAAAGCCTAAAGGCCCCTGAATGGTATCCATACCTTTTGATTTACCCCATTGGGCTACTGCATCCAACAAGCACGTGATATTTCGATATCATCCAGAAAATCGATCCATCCGAAACGGACTTCTTTTTTTATTCCAAGTCTCGTTTGCGCGTTTATTTATAATCCCTGCAATACGTCCTACCACCTTGTTATCCTTATATGCCAGAAAATACTCCGCCTCACAAAACTCGAAAGCGGCATTCTTCTTCGGGCTGAACGTATTCAGCATATCATCGTACAAATCGGGTACGGAATAGGGATTCTCTTTGTATAACTCGTAGTTGAACCGTATAAACGTCTTTAGTTCTTTCTTTGAACTGACTTTTTTAATGGTAATAGCCATGCTGTATTTTTATAAAATTCGGGGTGTAAAGATAGAAGTTTTTTTGCAGAAAACTTATTCTTTTTATGGCTTTTTCACTGTTGGGCAATAAGATAGGCGGTATAAACGACATAACAGCCAACCATCAATGCGCCTTCAAGCCGGGTTATGGTACGTTTGCGGAAAAACCAGCCTACCAGCCACAACAACAGGGAGGAAGCAATCAGTACACTTAAATCGAGGTTATTTATATTCCCCATCGGAAGCGGTGACACCGTAGCGCTGCACCCCAGAACAAAGAATATATTGAACAGATACTACCGATGACATTGCCGATAGCAATTCCCGGATTCTTCTTTAAAGCCGCCGTAACAGATGTGGCAAGCTCCGGCAAGGAAGTACCTCCGGCTACCAATGTCAGTCCGATTACCGATTCACTGACACCCCATGAACGGGCAAGCCCGCTTGCCCCGTCGACAAAAAGCTGTCCGCCGAATATGAGTCCGGCCAGCCCTCCTGCAATATACAACACCGATTTCCATACAGGCATTTCCTTTATCTTCTGCTCCTCTCCTGCCTCATCTGCCCCATTACGGGCGATGGCAAATGTATAACGCATAAATATAAGGAAGAAAGCCAGCAGAACAAACCCATCGGAACGGCTGATAACATTGACCGCTTCCCTGTCCAGCATCATGTCATTGGCACAGACAAACAGTACCAATGAAGAAAGAATGACTAACGGAATCTCTTTACTCATCGTCCCCTCACCTACTTTTATGGGGAGTACCAACGCAGTACAGCCTATAATCATCAAAGCATTGAATATATTACTACCCACCACATTACCAATAGCCATTTCAGCACTGCCATTCAATGCAGAAAGCACACTGATAACCAATTCGGGAGCCGAAGTGCCGAAAGCTACAATGGTAAGCCCGATTACCAAATCAGAAATACGGAAACGTTTGGCAACCGCTGCAGAACCATCTGTCAAGCCATTTGCACCAGCCAAAATAAGAGCCAGACCACCAATCAAAAGGAGTGTATTCAACATAACAAAGAGTACATTTACAGTTTTACACCGCAAATGTACTCTTTTTTCCCTAAAATAACTATCCCTATTTGGTGCGTTTTACAGTATAGATTACTTTTCCTTTCTTATCAATCATGTGCATATCCAGTTCTTTCTTGTCTGCCGTAAAGATAGAAAAGCCCGGTTCGGGACTACAGAACAGAGTGCCTTCCACTGGTTTTACCTTACGGCTCAACGAACCAGCCGAATTTACCACATAGTCGATATCACTGCCCGGCACACGAAGGTGCTGGAAGTTATGAATGTGTCCGCATGCATAGATATCCACCTTATGTTTACGGAGGATAGGATCCAGACGCTTCTGCATATCGCTGCGTTCACTGTCTCTTTCGACGTTTTCAGCATAAATGGGATGATGTCCGATTACGACTACCCAATCTTCTTTGGCAACAGTCAGTACAGAATCTATCCATGCCAATTGCTGATCCATATCTTGTTTACAGGCATCCGGATAAGTTTCGCTCTCGTTACGGTATTTGTCAATCAGAGGAGCGGTATCTATCATCACAAAACGGATGGCAGTTCCTTTCTTCTCAAAGACTTTGGTATAATAACGACCAGGCATCGACCAGCGACGACTCACATTGGTATAATCCAACACAGCCTGCGTATTACCCCGGTATTCATGATTTCCCAAGATCGGAAACCAGTCTATCATCAACTCGGGATGACTGTAAATCAACTCGTAGTTGGTCATCCAGAGCGGATCGTTAACGCTGCGCACACCTTCAAAAATGGTGCACGTCTCCGGCTGCAAATACACACTCGGGACCAATAACATCCGCCATTTCTCCCATCAACTCGGCTATGGGCTTCTGGTCATAATAACCGTTACGTCCCAAATCTGTTGGCCATATAAAAATTCAGTTGTTTCTCCAGTCTTTTCCAATCTTGCGGAGTCTGGGCACACACATTCAGGCAGATAGCCGTACCAATGACGGCAATCCATACCCATGTCAATACTTCTTTCATTTTCTAATCATCATCAACGTTTTCATATACTTATTTTTAGAAACTTATTTTTAAACCTGCATTCATTCTCACGCCATAATATTCTGCCTGCATAGTACGATCCTTCGTCCCCTGGTAGTAACGGAGCGGCTGGTTCAGCAGATTGTTCGCCTCAGCATAAAAGGTCATTTTCACCTTCTTGCCAAAGGTATAACTGGCGTTCACATCCATATAGTTCACAGCATCATAATATCTGTCATAAAATGTACTTGGGCCCATTTCATCGATAAAATCAGATGCAAAGTTATAGCTCAGGCGCACATTCAAGCCTCCTTTTTCAAAGTAAAGAGAGGCATTCGCCGTATGCTCGGGAGACCCCGGCAAACTCAACCCGCTCTCGTTCTCACGTCCTCGAAGTTAAAGTCCTCCACGCGTGAGTGAGTATAAGTATAGGTTCCATAGAAACCCACATACTTCAAGGCCGGAGCAATGAAGCCGAAATCACGCTGATAAGAAAATTCCAATCCCCACAGATTAGCATTTCCTGCATTCTTGGGCTGAGTGAAACGGGTATATTCTGTTCCTTGGTATTCATAGTTGGTCAGTACCTGATCTACGATGAAATCGTCTATTTTCTTATAGAAAAAGCCTGCGCTCACCAACCTACACTCTTGAAATAATAATCGGCACTCAAATCAAAGTTATAAGAAATAGTCGGTTTCAAGTCAGAATTACCAATCTTTATTTCATTATCACCACGGTTGATATTCACACTGGGAACCAAAGCTGAATATTTGGGCCGGCTCAAGGTCTGCGTGTAAGAACCGCGTATCTTGAAATCATCATTACATCCCATTTCACCAAAATAGAAGGAAGGAAATTCACATAACTGTTGGTCATGCGGCCGGTCTTGGTGGTCTTATCTGTCTCATCATCATAGTTACGGCCGGTATAACGAAGGGAAGTATGTTCCATACGGAGTCCCGCCATCAAGTTTATATCGGAAGCGAATTTATGATCAAACCGCACATACCCGGAACTTACAGTTTCACGAGCCTCAAAGTTCTCAGCCAATTCGGCTTGTACCTGTTCTTTATCGAACTGGGAAGCATCATTTAAATTCAATCCACCCACATATTCTTTACTGGCAAATGTTCCTACCTGATATTTGTCGCTCGGCATAAACTTATCCGTACTCTGGTCTACCGTATTTTTCAGGCTGTTGGTCATGAAGGCATCCTCGTCTTTCGGAGTATATTCGTAGAAGTCTATTTCTTTCTCTTTTGTTTTACGTACTACCTTCGCACCGAACTTCAGTTTAGCTCCATTATTTAAACTGGCCTTGAAATTGGCCGAGAATTTCATATCTTCTTCTTTGATGTCCTCCTGTTGTTCCGTCAGTTCCTTCAAGCTGAACTTATCACTCAGTGTCAAAGTAGAACCTGTTCCAGGTGTTGCCAACGGCTGGCGTTCATCACTCAAGTCCATATCAAATTCCTGCTTTTTCAGTTGGAAGTCAAGATAACGTTCATTAGGGCGTTCTTCCGTAGCTTTTGCATAACTGGCATTCCAATCCATACCGATTGCCCCCCATAAGTGTTCTCCGCCCAAAGCGAAATCCATGGTACGCTGACGCTCCAGACGGGCATTGCGATTATCGGGAGTACCTGCTTTGGTCTGGATGCGGACTGTGCCTTTTCCGTTCTCATCCAAATCCTTGATATTGGTACGGTAACGGTTTTCCCAATCGTTACGGTTGTTGAAGATCCCTTTGAAAGTCAATTTATGGTTTCATTGATATCAAAATCAAAAGCCGCCGAATAACTTTGACGTTCACGGGTGACAAAGTACCGGCGCATCTGATAATCGCTGACATATACTTTGCCATCTTCATTTTGTTCCCACATGAATTCAGTATCATAGAACCGGAAGGAGCATTCTGATAAGAAGCGGAGAGCAGCATGCCCAGTCTGTCATTGAAGAAACGATCGCCGTAAGTGAAACCTAAGTTCAACTGGGCTTTCTCGCTGATCCAGTTGTAACCACTTCCCGCTGTAGCATTGATAGTGCGTTTATAAGGAGAATTTTTGGTTACCAGATTGATGGAACCACCGATAGCATCGCCGTCCATATCGGGTGTAACGACTTTGCTTACTTCGATGGTCTGAATCATATCGGCAGGAATCAAGTCCAACTGCACGTTACGGGTATCCCCTTCAGCAGATGGGACACGGTTGCCGTTAATGGTGACGGAACTTAAATCGGCACTAGTGCCGCGGACCTGTCCGAAACGGGCCTCGCCTTGATCGTATTGCACATTGATGCCACTGATACGTTTCAATGCATCACCTATGTTTGAGTCGGGAAATTTCCTACTTGGTCGGCAGATACGATATTGGTGATACCAGATTCATTATTTTTTGTGTATTGATTGCTTTCTTCTGCCCTTGAAAAGCTCCCTTCACCTGCACTTCCTGCAGTTCCACCCCTTCATTCATCACTATATCTTTCTCTAAAGTCTTGCCTTCGGGAACGGTAACTTTCATTTCAATAGGGCTATAACCTACATAGGTCACTTTGACGGTGTAAGTGCCGGGCTTCAGATTGGGTAATGTGTAGAAACCGTTCACATCACTGATCACTCCGGTTTTCAGATTCTCAATAAAGATGGAAGCACCCGGTAGAATTTGTTTTCCATTGTCTATCACACGTCCGCGAATAGTGCCTTGCCGGACAATGTTTTCATTTTCCTCGGCAAATGCATTTCCACAAACACCTGCCATCAGCAGCATAAGAGACACAGCTCTAACAACCTTTTTTCATATACTTTTTTATGCGTTATAAATCTGCCGCAAAAGTAGATGGGTTAAGTTTCGTGAGAGTTACACTCTATTAAAGGTTTCATGACAAACGGATTTCATTCCTGTTACAGGACAGTTCCACACATGTCACCCTCCCCTTTCCTTC
>ENA-OQCD01000608-OQCD01000608.1-human-gut-metagenome-genome-assembly--contig:-NODE-608-length-10098-cov-1.545883_pt1 | contig 10098 bp, 15 predicted proteins | sample MGYA00242755_ERZ504571 | MGnify/ENA primary metagenome ERZ504571 (study PRJEB26092, sample SAMD00036274) | human gut metagenome | host: Homo sapiens | study: EMG produced TPA metagenomics assembly of...
GAGATTTTCTTAATTTGAGATAAAAATATAAATTTTTATAATCATCCATTTTATGCCTTTCAAATGGACTTTGGACAACGCAGACTTCCCTTTTTCTCTCGTTCTGTCCGGAAACATCTGCGGCTGAAACAGCAAAAGCAGAAACAAAAAAGCAGAGACAGTTGGGAGCGATGGGGAGTGTATTTTGAAAGCTGCGCTCCCGCTTATAAATAGAGAAAAAATACGAAATTAAACTGTAGCGTCACTCGGATGCCTATTGACAGTTCAGAGTTTGTTTGATATAATACAAAAAAATTTAATATTCAAACCGTTGAAGCGGAGATAACGCAATGATGCCTTTACAGAGAGCCTGCGATGCTGAGAATCAGGCAAGAAACAAGTTGTCAAATGGACCGCTGAGGGCGCAGTCAAATGTGATTCTCACAGAGTATTCTGCGACGTTGCAGGCAGACGTCATTTGCCGGGGATATGTTGGTATCCTGCTAAGCGCACGGGTCATACCGTGAATCAAGGTGGCACCGCGGATAAATGTTTTATTCGTCCTTGACAGAGTGTAAATCTCTGTCAAGGGGCGTTTTTTTTGTTCTATAAGACTCTTTGTAGCGAGACAGAAGTTCAAAGGAGTCTTTTCTTTGTTTCAGGAGGTTGCAATATGCTGTATACAAAATGTTGGCGGCGCACTGTGCGCCGGATATTGAAATTGAATCATCCTAATCAATCACGAACTTTACTTTACCTGTTTTGGAGGAAAGGATTATGAAAAATTCAGCCAACTTTTGTTGAAGTCAAAGAAATCGCAGCAGCCGGTCATTATAACGTATTGCCGGTCAGCCTTGAAATCCTTTCCGACTTCACAACACCTATTGAAACGATGAAGATATTGAAAAATGTATCCACTCACTGCTATATGCTGGAATCAGCGCAGGCAAATGAAACCTGGGGACGGTATACCTTCCTTGGATTTGATCCCAAAATGGAGATCACTTGCATTGACGGCGAGATGAAGATTGGCAATCTCAAGGTCAAGACGGATAGCCCGTCCGGCTATCTCCGCCAAATTCTTGCCAGTTACAGAAGCCCCCGTTTCGATTATCTTCCTTCCTTTACAGGCGGTCTTGTCGGATACTTCTCTTATGATTATCTCACCTACAGCGAGCCGGCCGTCAAATGTGATGTGGAAGATACTGAGGCGTTTAAGGATGTTGATTTGATGCTCTTTGATAAAGTGATCGCATTTGATCATCTCCGGCAGAAAATTATTCTCATCGTAAATATGCCGCTGGATGAGCCGGAAACCGGTTATAACAAAGCGGTTATGGAACTCCGTCAGCTCGCAGAGCTTCTCCGCCACGGCGAAAAAAAGAATGAACCGGGCGGCAAACTGCTTGGCGATGTTACGCCGTTGTTTGACAAAAAGCAGTTCTGCAGCATGGTTGAGAAGGCAAAGCGCCATATCCGTGAGGGGGATATTTTCCAGATTGTGCTGTCGAACCGACTGTGCGCGCCTTTTGAGGGAAGTCTCCTGAATACCTACCGTGTGCTTCGCACCCTCAATCCGTCACCATATATGTTTTATTTTCAGGAACAGACGTAGAGGTTGCAGGGGCATCTCCCGAAACTCTGGTAAAGCTGGAAAATGGTGTGCTGCACACTTTCCCGCTTGCAGGGACAAGACCGAGAGGCAGAACCGCAGAGGAAGACAAAGCGCTTGAAGCACAACTGCTTGCCGACGAAAAAAGAACTGGCCGAACACAATATGCTGGTCGATTTGGGACGAAACGATCTCGGCAAAATAAGCAAGTTTGGTACGGTACAGGTCGAAAAAGTTCCATTCTATTGAGCGTTTTTCTCATGTTATGCACATCGGCTCTACGGTGCGTGGTGAAATCAGCGAAAACCATGATGCGCTGGACGCCATTGAAGCGGTATTACCTGCCGGAACACTTTCCGGTGCGCCGAAGATCAGAGCTTGCCAGTTAATTGGAGAACTTGAAAACAACAAACGCGGCATCTATGGCGGTGCCATTGGCTATATCGACTTTACAGGGAATATGGATACCTGTATTGCCATTCGGATTGCCTATAAGAAAAACGGTAAGGTATTTGTGAGAAGCGGAGCCGGGATCGTGGCGGATTCCATACCCGAAAAGGAATTTGAAGAATGCCTGAACAAAGCCAAATCTTCACTGAAAGCATTAGAACTTGCACAGGAGGCGGAATCATGATTCTTCTGATAGATAACTACGATAGCTTTTCCTATAATCTCTTTCAACTGATTGGTGAGATCGAACAGATATCAAAATCATCCGCAACGACGAAATGACGATAGAAGAAATTAAGAAATTAAACCCGTCCCGCATTATTCTCTCCCCTGGCCCAGGCAGACCGGAAGATGCCGGAATCATTATCGAGGCTGTAAAAACACTCGGAAGGGACATCCCTGTTCTTGGGGTTTGTCTCGGCCATCAGGCAATTTGTGCGGCGTTCGGTACGACCGTTACCTATGCAAAGGAACTAATGCACGGAAAACAGTCGAATGTAAAATTTGACACAGATTGCCCGTTATTCAAAGGCTGTCCTGATGCTGCGCCTGTCGCACGGTATCATTCCCTTGCGGCAGATGCCGACACGATTCCTAAATGCCTGAAAATCACTGCCCTCACCGCCGATGGCGAAGTGATGGCGGTACAGCACAAGGAATATCCGATCTACGGCGTACAGTTCCATCCCGAATCCATTATGACACCGGAAGGTAAGCAGATGCTGTATAATTTCATAAAGGAGATCTGAGTCATGATTAAAGAAGCAATTGTAAAGATTGTAAATAAAGAAGACCTCACCTATGATGAGGCATACACCGTCATGAACGAAATTATGAGCGGTGAAACCACCCCGACACAGAATGCCGCATTCCTTGCGGCTCTGTCTACCAAAAGCGCCAGAGCGGAAACAACAGATGAAATCGCAGGTTGTGCGGCGGCGATGCGAGCACATGCTACCAAGGTGGAAACCGGGATGGAGCTCTTTGAAATCGTTGGAACTGGAGGCGATAATGCGCACAGCTTCAATATTTCCACGACCTCTGCGCTCGTTGCAGCCGCAGGCGGTATGAAAGTCGCAAAGCATGGCAACAGAGCCGCATCCTCCCAGTGCGGAACGGCAGATTGTCTGGAAGCTCTTGGCGTAAACATTCAGCAAAGCCCCGCAAAATGTATCGAGCTTTTGAATGATGCTGGTATGTGCTTTTTCTTCGCACAGAAGTATCATACATCTATGAAGTATGTGGGCGCTATCCGCAAGGAACTTGGTTTTCGCACCGTGTTCAACATTCTTGGTCCGCTGACAAATCCAGGTACACCTTCTATGCAGCTTCTCGGCGTGTATGACGATTATCTGGTTGAACCGCTGGCACAGGTTCTGATCAGCCTCGGAATCAAGCGGGGCATGGTGGTGTACGGCCAGGATAAGCTGGATGAGATTTCCATGAGCGCACCGACTACGATCTGCGAAATTAAAGACGGTTGGTTCAAATCCTCCGTTATCACTCCAGAAGACTTCGGTTTTGAATGCTGCACCAAAAAGGATTTAAAGGGCGGCACACCCAAAGAAAATGCTAAAATTACGCTTGCAATCTTAAACGGTGAAAAGGGTCATAAGAGAAATGCTGTTCTTATGAATGCTGGTGCCGCACTCTATATAGGCGGTAAGGCTGACAGCCTGAAAGAAGGAATCGTACTTGCCGCAGAGATGATTGATTCCGGTAAGGCGCTTGGGACATTGCACAAACTGATCGAAGTCAGCAACCGTCCCGATTCGGCGGAGGTGACAGCATGACCATTCTCGATCAGCTTGCCGAACACGCCAGGGAACGTGCGGCTGAGGCGAAAAAGAAAATACCGCCCGAAGAAATCAGGCGGCAAGCCTTATCCCGCCCCAAAGGCTCCTTTGCTTTTGAAAACGCACTGAGAAAGCCGGGGGTTTCCTTTATCTGTGAGTGCAAAAAGGCGTCTCCCTCAAAAGGGCTCATCGCTCCCGATTTTCCATATCTGCGAATTGCAAAGGAGTACGAAGCGGCGGGAGCGGACTGTATTTCCGTGCTGACAGAACCGAAATGGTTTTTAGGCAGTGACGAATACCTCCGTGAAATTACCTCCGCTGTATCCATCCCCTGTCTGCGGAAGGACTTCACAGTAGATGAATATATGATCTACGAGGCAAAGGTCCTTGGTGCATCGGCGGTGCTGCTGATCTGTTCTATTTTAAGTGAGGAACAAATCAAATCATATATCAGCATTTGTGATGAACTCGGATTATCCGCATTGGTTGAAGCGCATGATGAAAACGAAGTACAAACCGCACTTCATGCAGGAGCACGCATCGTCGGCGTCAATAACCGGAACCTGAAAGACTTTTCCGTAGATACGGACAATAGCCGCAGGCTCAGAGAACTAATCCCCCGTGATATGCTGTTTGTTTCCGAAAGTGGGGTAAGCAGTGCGGAAGATATATCAAAGCTCCGCGAAATCGGTGTGGATGCTGTTTGATTGGCGAAGTCTTATGCGGGCACCCGACAAAAAAGCCAAGCTTGATGAACTGCGGGGTACAATATGACGAAGATTAAATTTTGCGGACTTTCCCGAACTTGTGATATAGAGAATGCAAACGAATTGAAGCCGGACTACATTGGATTCGTGTTTGCACCGAAAAAGCAGGCGTTATGTAACATACGAAAAAAGCGGCAGAGCTGAAAAGCCGGCTTTCGTCCGAGATACAGGCAGTCGGTGTATTTGTAAATGAAGATCCGCAAAATATTGCGAAGCTGCTGCAGGATGACATTATCGACATAGCACAGCTTCACGGTGATGAGGATGAAGATTATATTGCACAGTTGCGGCTGCTCACGGATAAGAAAATCATCAAGGCTTTTCGCATTAAAACTGTAAAGGATATAAAAATCGCGGAACAAAGTACGGCGGATTATATCCTTCTTGATTCCGGTGCAGGTACGGGGGAAGTATTCGATTGGGGGTTCGTGAAAAGCATCAGAAGACCGTATTTTCTCGCCGGAGGGCTTGATGCCCGCAATGCGGCGAGTGCAGTCAAAGCACTCTATCCATTTGCAGTGGATGTCAGCTCAGGAATTGAAACCGATGGAGTAAAAGATAAAACAAAATGGCGGCATTCATTGCCGCTGTCAGAAAGGAAGCTGGATTATGACAAACCCAAACGGGCGCTTCGGTATTCACGGCGGTCAGTATATTCCCCGAAACGCTGATGAACGCCGTCATTTGAACTGGAAGAAGCGTATAACCATTACAAAAAACGATCCCCGAATTTAACAGAGAGCTTACCGAACTTTTTTCAACGAATACGCAGGCAGGCCTCAAGGCTGTATTTCGCTGCGAAAAATGACAAAAAGACCTCGGGGGGTGCAAAAAATTTTACCTCAAACGTGAGGATCTAAACCACACCGGGGCACATAAGATCAATAATGTTCTCGGCCAGGCGCTTCTCGCAAAGAAGATGGGCAAAGCGCGCCTGATTGCCGAAACCGGAGCCGGTCAGCATGGTGTCGCCACGGCAACCGCCGCCGCACTGATGGGAATGGAATGCGTGGTCTTTATGGGCGAGGAAGATACTGTCCGTCAGGCGCTTAATGTGTACCGTATGCGTTTGCTTGGCGCTGAGGTCATTCCTGTGAGGACAGGCACAGCCACCTTAAAGGACGCTGTATCCGAAGCGATGCGTGAGTGGACTTCCCGGATCAGCGATACGCACTACTGTCTTGGTTCTGTTATGGGGCCGCATCCATTCCCCACTATCGTTCGTGATTTTCAAGCGGTTATTTCTAAGGAAATCAAGGAGCAGATCCAAGAGAAAGAAGGCAGACTGCCCGATGCGGTCATCGCTTGTGTCGGCGGCGGCTCCAATGCCATTGGCAGCTTTTATCATTTCATAGGCGATAAGGGCGTTCGCCTGATCGGCTGCGAAGCGGCAGGCAGAGGTATTGATACCTTTGAAACGGCGGCAACCATTGCCACTGGTAGAGTAGGAATCTTCCATGGTATGAAGTCATATTTCTGCCAGGATGAATACGGTCAGATCGCTCCCGTTTATTCTATCTCAGCTGGGCTGGACTACCCCGGCGTCGGCCCCGAGCACGCTCACCTGCATGATATTGGCAGAGCGGAATATGTGCCTGTAACCGATGATGAAGCGGTAAACGCATTTGAATATCTGGCCAAGACCGAAGGCATTATTCCCGCCATCGAATCGGCTCACGCTGTTGCTCACGCAATGAAGCTCGCGCCGGCAATGGATAAAGGCCAAATCATCGTAATTACCATATCCGGCAGAGGCGACAAGGACTGTGCAGCCATTGCCCGTTACAGAGGGGAGGATCTTCATGAGTAACATCAAAAAAGCATTTGAAAACGGCAAGGCGTTTATCGCCTTTATCACTTGCGGTGACCCTGATCTGGAAACGACAGCCGCCGCTATCCGTGCCGCTGTAGAAAACGGTGCGGATCTCATTGAGCTTGGCATCCCGTTCTCCGATCCAACCGCCGAAGGACCTGTTATTCAGGGAGCAAACATTAGGGCGCTGAACGGAGGCGTTACGACAGATAAAAATATTCGCATTTGTCAAAAAACTTCGCTATGATGTAAAAGTGCCGATGGTTTTCATGACTTATTCCAATGTGGTGTTCTCCTATGGCGCAGAAAAATTTATATCCACCTGTAAGAATATTGAAATTGATGGCCTCATTCTGCCAGATTTGCCGTTTGAGGAAAAAGAAGAATTTTTGCCGCTTTGCCACAAGTATGGCGTTGATTTAGTGTCATTGATTGCACCGACGTCTGAAAACCGCATTGCCATGATTGCAAAAGAAGCAGAAGGTTTCTTATATATCGTTTCCAGTCTCGGCGTACGGGTACGAGAAGCGAAATCAAGACAGACCTTACTTCTATTGTGAAAGTGGTAAGAGAAAATACCGGTATACCTTGTGCGATTGGGTTTGGTATTTCCACACCGGAGCAGGCAAAGAAAATGGCGGATATTGCTGACGGTGCAATCGTCGGTTCGGCTATTATAAAGCTGCTTGAAAAATACGGCAAAGAGGCGCCGAATCATATAGGCGAATATATAAAATCAATGAAGGATGCCATGAGGTAAATTTGTTATATTTATGTACCAAGAAAAAGCAAAAACATAAGTTAGGGCAGTTCTTGCTTAATAGAACTGCCCTAAACGGTTTTACTCACATATTTTACGGAATAATCCGTAACTTCTGCAGAAAGGCCCCTTGACAGACCTTGTATCAACTGGCATAGGAGCTATTATCCACAAATAATAGCAGAGCATAACTGAAACCTGTGACAGGCAGCTTTACCTTCTGTTAAACTTGGATATACCACCGGGGTGTCGAACGGCCTCTTTTTTCTTTACCTGGAATCACTTCCAAGTAAAGAAAAAAGCAGAGTGCATAACCTCTGCTTTAGCTTCATTGATTACTGTTTTTAAGAAACTTTTCTGCTTCTTTATATTCTTCCGGGGAAAGCCTCCTATATACAATAGTACCTAGTGGCGGCTCTTTATCAGCCTGCCATACTTCGATGAGCGATACCCCTTCGCTACGGAAGCAAGTTTTCCGTCAACAAAGCCTCCCATTAAATCAATAGGTTTTTCTTGCATTTGGTTCTTCATAGCCATAATTAGTTTCTCCATGCATTCAAAATCTTTTTTTCTATTTCTTGGATCAGAACAGCTAACACCGATAAAAATAAACTTTTGTCCATCAATGGGTAAATGTTGAATCTTTTCTGATAATAAGGAACTTTTCATTTGAACGGAATTTTTAATTACATCTTCAAATAATTGATCCGCCGAAATATCGAGTTCATCAATAATTAAAACCAATTTCCCTGGACTTGGAAAACTTGATCCTCTTTCTATGGATGAGAGATAGTTTTGCGATAGTCCTACTCTTTCAGATAATTCTTCCTGAGTAAACCCACATTTTTCTCTGAAGAACTTTATTTTCTTCCCAACGGACTTCTTTACATTTTTGGTGTCCACATCGCACCTCACTTTGTTTATTTCTAATACAATTAGTATATTTGTTTTCATGATATTTTTCAAGATATATAACAGATAATTATCTTTATAAACGATTTATTAAGCTTTTTATAGACCTGGCTTAGCAACAGAATTATAATCAATTTATCTTTATTAGAAATATTTATCCTGATTAGACATTAGAGAGAAAGCAAATTGTTATCTGAAAAGCTGTGGAATTTAAGGAACATCTATCATCTAACGCAGGAAGACATAGCGAAAGCAATGGGCATCGATCGTTCTACTTATGCTTACTATGAATTAGGAAGAACGGAACCATCTCTTGATAAACTTATGTTGTTCGCCACCTTTTATCAGGTTTCAGCAGATTTTTTATTAGACTTGCCACCCGTAAAAAACAAGAAAAATCAAAAAAAGTAGAGGCCCTTTTAGCATATCCACCTGATGCGAACCATATTACTCAATCTTCCTATAATTCGTATCTTCGACGATTAAAAGAACCAGCATCACAATCAACATATACAGAAGAATCAGTTGAAAAGGCAGAGAAGGCACGGAATATTAAAAAATCCTAACCATAACAAATAATATGTGCCTCCCCTTGTCAAGTAAACGGTACACCGTCGGAGGAGAAGAGAAAGAATACCGGGCATTTTTTAAACATCCCAGCACGCCGCCTTTTAAACTGTATCTGTATTGCCTGGAGGATCCGGAACAGGTTTTCTCGTTATGACGAATATCATTACGAAAACCACAAGGGATGTTTGTATGCTGTGATTAGCTTTCTTCCGTGGATCCTGGCAGTCCTTTTCCTATTTATCCTGCAGGTCAAGCTTCCGGGTACATAATTTTTCCGCCTATGTGGTATGCAGAGAGCGCCGGCGCCGGATAGAATCCAAATCCCGTGACGTGATAAAAAACTTTTTCATTTTAATCTTTCTTTCATCTTTGTGGGATATACTGTAGACACAATCCAAACAAAAGCTCAAACCAAAAGAGAAGGAAGGCGTAAAATATGAAACTTGAGTTTTTAAAGAAATTAAACGCGAAGGTGATTGCCATTGCGGCTGCCGCTGCGGTTTTGTGATCGGAGGTGGCACCGCCATCGCGCTGGCAGCCGCTTCCCCGGCTCCGGAAACCCGGAGCTCAGCGAACAGGAAGCAAAAGCCGCCGTATTTTCCCACGCGGGGGTCAGCGAACAGGACGTCCTTTCCCTTCGGATTGACAAGGGCATGGAAAACGGTTCCCCGGTTTATGAGATCGATTTTACAACCGCGGAAAAAAGCTATGATTACGACATCGTGAGAAGCTCCGGAGAAATCCTCCATTCGTCCTACGACGTCCTTGGGGCGGAAATCCCAAAGGCAAAGGAAGAAACCAAGGAATCTTCTTCCCAGGCGGAAGCAAGCTCCAGTTCTCCTGCTTCCTCCTCTCCGAGTGAATCCGGTTCTTCCGCTTCAAATCCAACGGCGGCACCGCATCCCAGGCAACGCAAGCTCCCGCCGCTTCATCCCAGGCCGCGCAGCCCAGCAACAATACCTCCTCCGCCATTACCAAGGATCAGGCCAAAAGCATTGCCCTGAAGGACGCCGGCGTTTCTGAATCCGCCACCCAGTTCGTATGGGTAAAGGAGGATTACGACGACGGCCGCCTGGTTTATGAAGTAGAGTTCTACGCCAACGGGACCGAATACGACTATGATATCGACCAGGCCACCGGAAGGATTCTCAGCTCTGATTTTGATATTGAGAACTATTCCCCCAGCAATAACAACGGCGGCAATGGGACGGTCATATCCGTAGACAAAGCCCGCAGCATTGCTCTGGCAAAGGTTCCCGGTGCTTCCGCGAACGATATCCGCATCCATCTGGACCGCGATGACGGCCGCCAGATTTATGATGGCGAAATTTACTACAACCGCATGGAGTATGAATTTGAGATCGACGCTTCCACCGGAACAATCATTGAGTGGAGTGCGGAGCATTGGGACTAAACCATTATATATACAAGAACAGCGA
>ENA-OQCD01000609-OQCD01000609.1-human-gut-metagenome-genome-assembly--contig:-NODE-609-length-10097-cov-1.509629_pt1 | contig 10097 bp, 14 predicted proteins | sample MGYA00242755_ERZ504571 | MGnify/ENA primary metagenome ERZ504571 (study PRJEB26092, sample SAMD00036274) | human gut metagenome | host: Homo sapiens | study: EMG produced TPA metagenomics assembly of...
CTCGTTTTTGCCCAGGTAAGAGGCGATACGGAGAGCGAAGCACTTTTTTGCCCAGCAGAACGTTTCCGCCGTAGCCGGAGTTCACGGAGATAATAGTGTTGTCCTCCGGGAAGTGCATGATATATCTCTTCTCAGCGTCAATGTCGCATTTGCAGTGGAGGCCCTTAACCCAATCGGTGCTGTCGCCCAGGGTATCCCAAACCTTTTGTCCCACTCTGGTCATAATGGCCATGTTCAGCACAACGTAAATAGAATCGGTGAGCTCCACGCCGATTTTGGCCAGAGGAGAACCTACCGGACCCATGGAATAAGGAATGACATACATGGTGCGGCCCTTGTAGCTGCCGCGGGCAATGTCATACAGCATTTTATAAGCCTTTTCAGGATCCATCCAGTGGTTGGTGGGGCCCGCATCCTCTTCCTTTTTGGAGCAGATCATGGTGCGGTCCTCTACACGGGCCACGTCGTTAACAGCGGTGCGGTGCAGATAGCAGCCAGGCAGCTTCTCCTGATTCAGCTTATGCATTTCGCCAGTGGAACAAGCTTCGGCACGCAGGGCCTCCAGCTGCTCCTCGGAACCGTCAATCCATACCAGCTTGTCGGGCTGCACGAGCTCTTTCATCTCGTCAATCCAAGCAAGAACAGACTTGTTTGTTGTCATAATTGTTTCCCCTTTCCGCCCCAATGGGCACGTGGAATGTTCTTACACTTATGGTTCCACATAATTTGGTACTATTATACACGATTACCAGAAATTTATCAATGACTAATCTGTGAATTTCTTGTCAAAATCCAGTGCGTTTTTTGAAGTCTCTTACAAAAATTCCTGCAAAAATCGCCTCGTTAAAAGAAAAATCAACCCTCAATGGACATTGTAGCGCAGGCGTTTTAAATTTAATCCTGCTCGGTTTCCCGCTTTCCACTCGTAAAAAGCCCTGGGCTCCCCACCATGGCGGCGTTGTCTCCGCACAGCTCCTTGGGGCGGCATATAAAAGCTTCCAGCCCCCTCTCCCCCGCACAGAGCCTCCAGACGGCTCCGCAGCAAGGAATTGGCGGAAACCCCTCCTGCGGTCACCAGGGTCGTGCAGTGAAAATCCTCAGCCGCTTTTTTGAAAAATTCTGTACCAGACAGTCCACAACAGCTTTTCGGAAGGAGGCGCCAGATCGGCCACCGGCAGTTCCACGCCCTTTTGGGACGCGTTGTGAATCTGGTTAATCACCGCGGTTTTCAGGCCGGAAAAGCTGAAGTCGTATTCCGCCCCGTCCACTCTGGGCCTGGGGAACGCGAAGGCGCTGTCGCCGCCCTCCTCCGCGATCCGGTCCAAATGAATCCCGCCGGGATAGGGCATCCCCATAGCCCGGGCCGCCTTGTCAAAGGCCTCTCCCGCAGCATCGTCCCGGGTTCTGCCAATAATCCGCATTTTAGTGTAATCCGCCACCTCTACAATGTGGCTGTGGCCGCCGGACACCACCAGACAAAGAAAGGGAGGCTTTAATTCCGGATGCGCCAGATAATTAGCGGCGATGTGGGAACGCAAATGGTGTACCGGAATCAAGGGCAGGCCTGCCGCCATAGACAGCCCCTTGGCGAAATTCACCCCCACCAGCAGGGCGCCGATCAGCCCTGGGGCATGGGTCACCGCCACGGCCTCCACCTCTCCTAGCGTAAGGCGCGCTTGATCCAGGGCCTCCTGAACCACTCCCACAATCGCTTCGGCGTGCCTGCGGGAAGCGATCTCCGGCACCACGCCGCCGTACAGCTTATGCTCCTCCACCTGGGAGGCCACCACGCTGGAAAGGACATTTCTTCCGTCCTCCACCACCGCGGCGGCGGTCTCGTCGCAGGAGCTTTCAATAGCCAATATTCTCATAACGATCCTCCAAACCGTTTGGTATAGATCTCCCCGTCCTCCCTGGGGTTCGTATAAAAGCCGGGACGCGCGCCGATATGAACGTACCCCTCCGACTCGTAAAGCCTTCTGGCCGGCAGGTTGCTTGTCCGCACCTCTAAGGAGAGAAACTCCAGCTTCTCCTTCTCCGCGATTTTTCGCCCCCGGCCCTCAGCAAAGCCCGGGCTACCCCTTGCCGGCGAAAGGCCGGAGCCACCGCAAGATTGGCGATGTAGCCCTCACCGCAGACAGCGTGAAGGCCCAGGTAGCCCGCCATGGCTTCTCCAGACACCGCCGCCAGGAACCGGGCGTTGGGATTGGTTAGCTCCGCCCGCAGCCCTTCCAGAGACCACGGATCGGAAAAGCATTCCCTTTCCAGCTGAGCCGCCTGGGCCAGGTGCCTCTCCGCCAGGGGCTCAATGATGATTCTAACACTCATTTCCGGATAAACCTGCAAAGCCTTTGGAACAGCACCTGAAGCTGCCGCCAAATCTGATCCCGGCACTGCCGGAATTCATCCAGATCCGTTCCGTAAGGGTCTTTGATTTCTTCCTCTCCCAATAAAATAAAGCTTATCCTCCGGCACGCCGGCCTGCTTCAGCACATAGGCTTGAGTCTCCGTCATGACCACGAAGGCGTCGAAAATATCCAGATCCTTCAGGCTGGACAGGTTTCTCGCCTTATGGCCGCTGATATCCACGCCGATTTCCCGGCAGACAGCCACCGCGTTTTCCGGAGGCCGCTTTCCTTCTTTGGCGGCCAGTCCGAAGCTTAAGCAAAACACGGACTCCTCCAGCCCGTTTTCCTCAATCATTTTCCGGAACATCCCCTCCGCCATCGGGCTTCGGCAAAATGTTGGCCGTACAGACAAATACGATCTTCATGATAATAGTGATCCCTCTATGTATTCAGCGGGCCTTCCGCCCGCCGTTATTTTATCAGCCCTTGGCGTCATACCAGGTTTTTCCAACGCTGGCCTCCGCTACCATAGGCACGGTCAGGGAGACCGCCCCCTCCATCTCCTCGGTGAGAATCCGGGCTACCTGCTCCGCCTCATCCTCCGGCGCCTCCACGATCAGCTCGTCGTGAACCTGCAAAATCAGCCGGGCTCTCATATTTTCCCGCTTCAGCCGCCGGTCCACCCGGACCATAGCGATTTTGATAATATCCGCGGCGGTGCCCTGGATGGGCATATTTCGGGCTACCCGCTCTCCGAAGGCCCGCAGATTGAAATTGGAGGCAGTCAGCTCCGGCAGGTAGCGGCGGCGGTGGAACAGGGTTTCCACATAGCCGTCCTCCTTAGCCTTTTCCACCACTTCCTTCATATACCGGTCCACACCGGAATACAGGGTAAGGTAATCGTCGATATACCGCTGAGCCTCTTTCCTGGAAACGTTGATATCCTTGGACAGAGAAAACGCGCCGATGCCGTAAACAATGCCGAAGTTCACCGCCTTGGCCCGGCTTCTCATCAGGGGCGTCACCATCTCCGGGGGCATTCCGAATACCTGGGAGGCGGTGATGGTGTGGATATCCTCCTTGTCCTGAAAGGCCTTGATCATATTCTCGTCATGGGCGATATGGGCCAGCACCCGCAGCTCGATCTGGGAGTAATCCGCGTCCACCAGCACCCAGCCCTCCTTGGCCAGGAAAAATTTCCGCAGCTCCCGGCCCAGCTCGGTGCGGACAGGGATATTCTGCAAATTGGGCTCGGTGGAGCTGATGCGGCCGGTTCTCGTCTCCGTTTGGTTAAAATTCGAATGAATCCTTCCATCCGGGCCGATGACCTTGAGCATCCCCTCGCAGTAGGTTGGATTTCAGCTTGGTCAATGTGCGGTAATGGAGCACCAGCTCTACCGCAGGATGGTCGTAGCGAAGCTTTTCCAGGATTTCCGCGTTGGTGGAATAGCCGGTTTTTGTCTTTTTCCCCGAGGGCAGCCCCAGCTTGACGAACAGGGCATCCCCAAGCTGCTTGGGAGAATTGATATTGAACTCGTAGCCAACTTCCTCATAAATCTGCTTTTGCAAGGCCTCGATTTCCGTTTCCAAACGCTCTCCGTACACCCGGATGCTTTCGCCATCCACAAAAAGCCGATATTCTCCATGCGGCCAGCACCTGAGCCAGAGGAATCTCCATCTCCTCCAGCAGCTTCCGCTGGCCGTTGGCCAGCAGGCTGGCCGCTGCATTTTTACCCGTGGCAGTACCGCCGCCTGCCAGGCGGTTTTCGTTTTCCAGCTTCGGGGCGGCGGTTCCCGCCTCCTCCTGAAGCCGCTTCAGAGAATAGTCAGAGGTGGTTGGGATTCAGCAGATAGCCGCCAGCATAGCGTCATAGCTGACCCGGGCCTCCCCGCCCATCCGATCCAGCCATGCGAACAGCGGCTTGGAATTGTGTACGCACAAGCTCATACCTTCCAGGCTGCAAAGCCCCATAACCGCTTTCTCCGCGCCCTCCGTCACCAAATGGACGGTATCGCTTTTCAAAAAGGCGCATTGAGTAATCTCACCTTCTTCGCCATAGGCAAGGGCGAGGCAGACCTCCGGCTCTTCTTCGGCGGCTTTTAAAAAGGCCTCCGGCGATTCTTCCGTTACCGTCAGTTCCCCGCCGGCCCGGGCCTCCTCCACAGGCTCGTCACCCTCCCGGCGCAGGCCCATTTTATCGATCAGAGAGAAAAACTCCAGCTTGGCCATCAGCCGCAGAGCTTCCTTCGGTCGCCCTCCCCCAGCCGGTAATCCTCCAAATTGAGATCCACCGGGGCATCGGTGCGGATGGTTCCCAGCATCCGGCTGAGCCGGGCGCTTTCCTCCCCTGCTTTCAGCTTGGTTCTCAGGCCCTCTTTGATCTCCAGTTCGTTGATATGGTCGTACAGATACTGGACGCTGTGGTACCTTTGGATCAGCTCCGCCGCGCCCTTCTGCCCGATCCCCTTTACCCCGGGGATACAGTCGGAGGAATCCCCCTGGATCGCCTTGATCTCAATAAGCTCCTTCGGGGTCACGCCGTAGACCTCCATGATTTTGGCCTCGTCGTACAGGGTGACCTCGGGCCGGCCCATTTTGGTAGCCGCCAGCCGCACCGTCACAGCGGGGGACACCAGCTGAAGGCTGTCCCTGTCTCCGGTGGCGATGATGCAGTCATTCCCTGTTCTTTCCGCCTGGGCGGCCAGGGTTCCCAAAATATCGTCCGCCTCAAAGCCTGGACATTCCACCAGCCGGTAGCCTAAAGCCGTCAGCAGCTCTTTCAGGATGGGCAGCTGCTGGGCAAGCTCAGGGGGCATTCCGCGGCGGTTGGCCTTGTAGCCGTCATAGGCTTTATGGCGGAAGGTTGGCTCCTTCCGATCAAAGGCCACAGCCACCGCGTTGGGGTCCACCTCATCCCGCAGTCTTTGCAGCATGGTCAAAAAACCGTAAATACCGTTGGTATATAATCCTTCTTTGGTGGTCAGCACCTTGATGCCGTAAAACGCCCGGTTCAAAATGCTGTTGCCATCCAGAATCAATAATTTCATAGCTTCCTCCAAGGGAGTGATTTCTCAGCGTCCAGAAAACGCCTAGTATATTATATCACCAAATCCCCTGGAACATAAAGGCATAAATGTGAATTTTTCAGAATTTAAAGGAACCAGCGGATTTCACTGATTTTCCGGCAAACAGGCTGAAAAAAAGCCTTGGATATGCTATACTAATAAGGCAGCCTTGTCAGGGCGCTCATGTCTATTTCATCGTATTTATAAAATTCGCATCTGGTAAAAATGAAGCATTGCCCTCTTGAAAGCGGTCCTTCCCCAGCGCAAGGGGAAAAACGCCGGCAGCGGGCTTCAGGGCTGCGAATGGTTCAAGGAACGCCTTCCGCCAAATCCAGGCAAGCGGCAAACGCTCCGCCTCGCTGTCTAAGCGCCAGAAGCTAAAGCCCGGAGCCCTTTCTGGGCTTTCCCCTTTCGCTCCGCCGGCGGACAGGGCTGTCTTCAGCACCGGGCGGCTTAAGCCGTTCCGGCCTTGAAAGGAGTTTTCTTATGGTACAAATCGGAAGCGTGACAATAAAAGGCCCCGCCGTGCTGGCCCCAATGGCGGGAACAGCGGACAGGGCCTTTCGGGAATCTGCGCGTCCTTCGGCGCCGCTTACGTGATCAGCGAGATGGTCAGCGCCAAGGCGCTGACCTATGGTGACAAAAAGTCCAGAGAACTGATGGAGCTTTCCTCTCAGGAACGGCCGGCGGCTATCCAGCTGTTCGGCGACGACCCCCAGACCATGGCGGAGGCCGCCGTCCTTGCTTTGGAGTACCAGCCTGAAATCATCGATCTGAATATGGGCTGTCCCGCACCGAAGATCACATCCAACGGCTGCGGCAGCGCCCTGATGAAAAAACCGGCGCTGTGCGGCCGGATTGTGGAAGCGGTAAAAAAAGCCGTACCCGTACCGGTAACGGTGAAGATTCGGAAGGGCTGGGACACCCGCACAGTCAACGCCCGTGGAAGTGGCGAAGATCTGTGAAAACGCGGGAGCCGACGCTATTGCCGTTCACGGCAGGACCCGCGAGCAGATGTACGCTCCCTCCGCGGACTGGGAAAGCATCCGGCAGGTAAAGGAGGCGGTGTCATTCCCGTGATCGGAAACGGAGACGTTTTCACCGCCGAGGACGCTGCCGCCATGCTGGAGCAGACCGGCTGCGATCTGGTGATGATTGGCCGGGGCGCCTTAGGAAACCCTTGGATTTTCCAGCAGGTCACGCCTGGCTCGGTTCCCAGGTTCAGCTGCCCGCTCCGGGGCCGGCGGAAAAAATGTACGGTATGCTGAGGCACATCAGGCTTTTATGCGATTATAAAGGAGAAGAGCACGGCATGCGGGAGGCCCGGAAGCACGCCGGCTGGTATTTGAAGGGGCTGAAGGCGCGGTCAGGCTTTCGGCGGGAGGCTGGTTCTCTAAAAGCCTATTTCCGATCTGGAAAGCCTTTGCCGAAAGGTATTAGAGGAAAATCAGCAGGACAAAAAAGAGGTTTTTTTGTTGATGGAACAAGAGAAGCCGAATCATCGGATAAAAATAGTAGCGCTGCGGAACCGGCCTGGGCTGTGCGGCCCCGCGGCAGCATGGTTCAGCGGCAAATGGGGAATTCCGGAGGCTGAGTACCGCCGGAGCATGGAGGGCATGCTCCAAAAAAGCGCAGCGGTTCCCCAGTGGTATGTAACCCTCGGCGGGCAAGGGGAAATCCTCGCCGGCGCGGGGTCATTGAAAACGATTTTCACAACCGGAAGGATCTTTCCCCTAATTTATGCGCTTTGTTTGTAGAGGCTCCCTGCCGCTGCCAGGGGGTCGCAGGAATGCTTCTCGACTTCATAAGAAAGGATCTGGGAAAGCTGGGAATCCCTGTTTTATATCTGGTCACAGGCCATACTGGCTTCTATGAAAAATACGGCTGGCGCTTTGTCACCATGGCTATGGGCGACGATCAGCAGCCGCTCCGGCTGTATCAGTCACCCGCTTTTTCACCGTCCCCGCCCTCCGCTTTGCGCTGACCTCAGCACGGATCTCAGATTTTTCGGCCTTCCATGATCTAGGTTTTTTCCTGGAGCATTCTCACCAATTCCTCCACCAGCCTTCTCTGCTGGCGGGTTAAGCCCTCCACAGAAATCATTTCCTCGTCGTCAAGTCCCAGAAGATAATCGGTGGAAACCCGGTAAAGCCCCGCCAGCTTAATTAAGACATCCTGCGATGGCGTTTTTACGTTGTTCTCATAGCCGCTGATACTGGTTTTTGAAAGATTCAGACGGTTGGCTACTTGAGTTTGGGTTAAATGGTGCTGCTGCCTGAGATTTTTTAACCGATATCCGAAATCAAATACCATACAGGAATTCCCCTTTAATGCAAATTTTTCCTATTTTACAACATAAGTGTAAACGAAACCGATACACTTAAAGGGTACTTATTAGAGAAATATGACGACTAAAAGTTTACATTCCCTTGCCGTTATGCTATTATTATGATATATGATAAAATGACGCTACAGATTCGGCAGGGGGGGAACTGATATGTCCGGAAGGCTATTGGAAAAAATTGGCGAAAGAGGAGCATTGCTTCATCTCCGACTTAAACCGCGCCTGCGACTATGAGGAAATCATCCGTTATTTAAAGGGACTGGATCTCTCCCAGTATAGTTTAGAGGAATGCTCCTACGCTTTCTCCTATATTTTCCAGGAAACGCTGCTGTTTAATTCCTACGAACAGGTTGACGATTTTTTTAAGCTCAAAGCAGTAAAACAATTGAGTCAAGCCCCCTGTCAAAAGCCGCGGGCTTGAGTAAGCCCTAGAAGAAGGAAGCTTACCTCTTTCTCTTTGGAAAAATCAAGGTTATTTTTTACTTTTTTGTCAGGGCTTTTTCCCTTTACTCCTGGCCAAACCACGGGGGCTTGAAGCCTTAAAACGGCAAAAAGCACCTTCTGGAGAAGCAAAGCTTCTCCAGAAGGTGCTTTTGTTAGCTTTAGAAAACAAGGAGCAGATAATCATACGGCTCTGACTTCTTCGCGCCCTAAAGCTACTGGACACGATAAAATCAAAATATCAGGACCTGTTGCTGGATTTTTTCCCAATTCAACAAAATATTGAATGTTATAAAAGATATTAACCACATCAATACAGGAGGTCTTACTTTTTACTGAATCAAACTTTGCCTGTAACTCATAGTGATCAAAAATCGCCTGGTAGCAGGCAATTTGCTTCTCATACTTTTCAGGTTCCGCAAAATATCTTCCATAAGCATCACTGCTTAACACAATGTATTTTCTTCGCCGGGTCTTTTTGGTTTGTAGCCGGCAGTCTCATCAAAATTTCGTCAAAAAATATTTTTTCATGCCTCCCTGCATCAAAAGGAGTATAGCCCTCAAAAACCGCATTTTTCTTCTGTTATGTCATTTTCATCACAATAATTTTTTGAGGTAACCCGGGTATCTGTTGCCATATGCTTTAAAAGTGATACTGTTGAACCGGTCAAAAGATTGAGCGCCACCAAGCCGACCGCAATGCACGCTATGATACCGGAAGCCTTTCTCCGCCACTTCTTCATTTTTCCCTGACGAACCCAAACCAGGCTATACCAAATGCCCAAGGCTGACAACAGCAGGGGAGACACATACATGGGCAGTGCCCATCGATCCCAGTGCAGCGCTACACAGCTTAATATGATCCAATAAATGAAGCTGAAGAATTGGCAAATACTGACCCTTTACCGTTTTCCTGCTTTTCCCTGCCAGATAATAAATTCCTATTACCATAAAGGGAATTAATAATATTCCGCCGTAGTCCACAAAGGTTCTGCAGTAAAACAGCAGGTTCCAAAAACACCCAGACCGTCCGCACCCAAATGCGTAGTGCGGGCTTCTCGAAGGAACGCCTCTCGTACAGCAGGAAAATTCGTAAACAAAACAGGGGAAATCAAAAAAATAAAGAACAAGCACAGAAAAACCGCCAAAGCGCCTTGCTTTAAAATTCTCCAATAATCTTTATCCCGAACACTGGTATAGATTACCACGATCGCGATAAAAAACACACAAAATAGCCCCTGTATATTTGATCGTAATAAACAATGCCGTAATCAAGCACAAAATAATCAGACGCTTATAATCTGGCTGTTCCATATATTTCATAGCAAATAAAAATGAACAAAAAGCATAAAAAAAACACGATAGGTACATCCGGCGTAACATAATGGCCGTTCAATACCATCAGTGGATAGCATGCGAATAAAAAAACGCAGCCGTCAGTCCTGCCGCCTTTATGAATTCGGGAACAAACCAAAATAAGAAAGCGCAGCGCAGCCCAGTCCAAAGCAGCCGGTGATTACGCGCGAAAATAAAAATAAAGCCAGTGAAGGTGTCCTGCCTCGATCGCTTCAATCGACATTCCAACCACATAGGTCAGAGCCTTGTAGATCAGCATATTGATCATGATCAGCAAATGATCCGGCCGAAAGAATACGGAAGGTTCAAATGTATGGTCTTTAATCATTTGTATCGCAGGCGTTACAATAGACCATTCATCTGGGTGCAGTCGAGCAGGCAGACCCCACATGGCGCCGCCAAAATAAAACACACCTCCCAGCAATAAAACAGCTAAAAGGGCCGCGACATATCTTTTGTCCTTATCCTGCAGCTTCATAGAATCCCTTCCAATCAAAGTTTATTTTCCAGGAGACTTACCGCGGCGTCACGTCGTTAGGATC
>ENA-OQCD01000610-OQCD01000610.1-human-gut-metagenome-genome-assembly--contig:-NODE-610-length-10094-cov-3.238587_pt1 | contig 10094 bp, 14 predicted proteins | sample MGYA00242755_ERZ504571 | MGnify/ENA primary metagenome ERZ504571 (study PRJEB26092, sample SAMD00036274) | human gut metagenome | host: Homo sapiens | study: EMG produced TPA metagenomics assembly of...
CTCCTCCGATTCTTTAAAACTCGAAGGGTGATGTCTTCGAGGTTCCTATGGGGGTGGCGCATAAGTATAGTTTTCCGTTTTGTTTCATAATTTGCCTCTTTTCTCGCTTGACCGCGGGGAGTTGTTTTCCACTTGGCCGTGGGGGAGTTGTTTTGCTTGACCGCGGGGGATATTCCGCTTGACCGCGGGGGTTTGTTTAAGTTTGGGAACTTTGAAAACCGCAAAGGGGCCGCAAAGCCGCGCCCCTCTGCACACCCCTTGGGCTTTTTTTAAGTAGTGCAAGGGATTCGCTGTTCTTATTTGTTGACTTGTGTCTGTATGCTTCGGTATTCAGCGCGCTACTCTGTGCCGATGTTGTTTTATTTCTTCACTTTCTCTGTGGTTCACTTCCGGCAAGGTGTCTGTATTCTTCGATACTCAGCGCGCTACGCTGTGCCGATGTTGTTTTATTTCTTCACTTTCTCAGTGATTCACTTCTGGCAAGGTGTCTGTATTCTTCGATACTCAATGCGCTACGCGTTGCGATCTCTCGCTTTGAATCTCAGGCGAGGGGAGGCCGCTGCTGGTGGTGGACGTTAGCGGAGCCCCCGTCAGCGGAGGTGAGGATAGCTGCTGCCACCGAGCGCACTGTTTGAGCGAAGCGAGTTTGCGCGAATGGCAGCAAACCGGCGCCGCAGCCGAGCAGGGGGCGCAGCGTGTCACCACCAGCAGCCTGCCTCCCCTCGCCGTCCCTTCACCAACCGAAGTTCCACAGCCACCATCACCTCCCAGCCATCCAGCGCAGCGCCGAGGCCCAAAACCTCCCGAGCAGCCACCCCAATCTCTCACAACCAAACAACCAACCAGGCAGCCACCCTAAGCCACAACATCACAACATTCACACCATCCGATACAACTCCAAAATATCCTCAGTATAAACCCCAGGCCTCTCATAAACCACCAGCGGCCGTTCAACCTGGATCCTGGAATTCCCGCCCTTACAGGCTCGATCAACACCATATTCGGCTCCTTATCAATAAAAGGATACACCAGCTGCATCCTCTTAGGCTCTAGCTTATACTTCGTCAAAGTCGCCATCAGCTCCACCAGTCTGAAAGGCCTGTGCACCAGAAAAAACTCCCCGTCCCTCAGAACCCGGGCACCTGACAGGCCACATCATCAAAAGTACAAAGAATCTCATGCCTTGCAATCGCCTTGGGAACATGCGGATTCGTTAACCCATGCTGTCCGATCATATACGGCGGATTACACGTCACCACATCAAAAGAAGCCGCCCCAAAAATCCCGGCAGCCTCCTTGATATCACCCTCAACGATCCGAACCCTGTCCTCAAGGCCATTAAACCTCACACTACGGTCAGCCATCTCCGCACACTCATGCTGAATCTCCAGACCCGTAAAATGCTCCCCATCCGTACGGTCAGAAAGCAAAATCGGAATAATTCCCGTGCCAGTCCCCATATCCAGTGCAACCTCACCCTTCTTCACCCGGGCAAAACCAGACAACAGAACCGCATCCATCCCGAAACAGAACTTCTTCGGATCCTGGATCACAAACAACCCATTCTGAAGATCATCCACACGCTCACCACATTTAACAAGATCACTTCTCATTCGGTTTTGAATCTCCCTTTTTAGCCTCTTTCTCATCGTGGTCAGCAGAACCTGCACCACCCTTACCTTTTTTCTTCTTGGGGCGGAACTTCAGATCACGAACCGGAAACTCCTGGATCTCCTTCTCATCGTTAACATCCACAACAATCTTAACCATCTGACGGAGAACATTCACACTCTGAACTGTACCGGTAATACCCTGCGGTGTAGTCACTATATCACCAATCCCGAAGATTCCGGTTCAGCTCCTCATAAGTTTCCTGCTCATTCTTAAGACAGCACATCAGACGTCCACAAACACCTGAAATCTTCGTCTGGTTCAGAGAAAGATTCTGCTCTTTCGCCATCTTAATGGAAACCGGTGCAAATTCGGAAAGATACGTATGGCAGCAAAGCGTCCTTCCACAGATACCAATACCACCAAGGATCTTCGTCTCATCACGGACACCGATCTGACGAAGCTCAATCCTTGTCTTAAACACAGACGCCAGATCCTTAACAAGCTGACGGAAATCAATCCGCCCGTCCGCTGTAAAATAAAACAGCACCTTGTTATTATCAAACGTATACTCCGCATCGATCAGCTTCATCTCAAGCCCATGTTCACGGATCTTCTTCTTGCAGATCTTAAAAGCCTCTTTCTCCTTCAGACGGTTCTCAGCCTCATGCTCCTCGTCCTCTTTTGTCGCAACACGGAGAACTTCCTTCAGCGGATGCACCACCTCGTCCTCCTTCACACTGCGCGGCTCCAGAACAACACGGCCATACTCCACACCACGGGCAGTCTCCACGATCACATGATCGCCGACCTTCACCTTATAGTTCTTCGGATTAAAATAATAAATCTTACCAACGTTACGAAATCTAACTCCAACTACCATTTCCATTCTATTTCTCCCTAATTGTCAGGAACAGGAGCTCCAGGGCAAGTTCGAGATTAACATTGGCACGGAGACGCACCTTGGTCTTCTCCAGTGCTTCAAGGATCTTTTCGATATTCTCATAAGAACGCTCGCTGGCCTGCTCTCTGATAAAATTAATCTCCTGTTTAAAAACCAGGTTGTCAATTTCCCTTGTTGCCTTAAACATCAGAACATCGCGGAACCAGAACTGAAAAATATCCAGGTAATCATTGATATTATTCTTATCAGCAGTCAGAGTCTTAATTGCCTCTGTCAGCTCATAAACTTCCATGGAATTGGCATATTTCAAAATCTTCAGTGCATTGGCCGTCATATCCGCAAACTCCTGGGAAGTAGCGGCCTCCTTCGCCTTGCCAATGCTGCCCTGTGCATAGGACGCATCGATCTCAGCCTGATAATCCGGCACCTGAAGATGCTCCATCAGATATTTTTTCACAAGACCATCATCCACTACTTTCAGATCCAGACGCACGCACCTGGAACGGATGGTAGGAAGAAGGCTGTCGATATTGCTGGTCAGCAACAAGATTACCGCATATTCCGGCGGCTCCTCGATTGTTTTCAAAAGGGCATTCTGCGCCTGTACTGTCATCATCTCCGCATCCGGAATGATATAGATCTTATACGGACTGCAGTACGGCTTGATATCCACATCATGGACAACCTGCTCACGCACCTCATCAATACTGATACTGCCAGGTTTCTCATGTGTCACTGTGATAATATCCGGATGATTCTTGCCGATCACCTTCTTACAGGAATCACAGGTCATACACGGTTCAGATTCTCCTGATTCACACTGCAGTGCTGCCGCAAAAGTCCCCGCAAGAAGTTTCTTGCCGGAGCCCGGTTCTCCCGTAAAAATATAAGAGTGGGACACCTTCCCTGTCTCTATCGCATTCTTCAAATGCCTGATTATATCGTCATGACCGATGATGTCATGAAATCCTGCCATAAGAATCACCTCTTTCTGCCTTTTGTGTCCTCCGTCATACCCGGCGGACATCTTTCATCTAATTATAACATAATCTTCTGTATAAAAAAAACTATTTTTCCCTATTGTACAGATTTTATATAATTTCCAATTTCCTTCACACATTCATCCAGATTATGATTCTGAAAGCGCTTCCATATACCAGCTTTCAGAATATTTTCTTCTGAAAAATCATTCTGGTCCGCCAGAAAAACGCCTGCACATCTCCTCATACTTCGGCACTTCCTGAGTTCTCTCACGGGCAAGGGCACGCTCCAGACGCTCCCCGTCCTCCACTTCTATATAAACAGGACGCATCACATCATCCCCATAATACTCCCGAAGTTTCACAAAGACTCCAGCGTACCGATTCCCAGATAGCTGTCATTTCCCACGAACCTGCCCGTCATCCGCTGTAAAATATGTCCACGGACCATAAACCGTCTGATAAGTCCTGGCCTCGATCAGCTTCCCGTTTCTCCGGAACTCCTTCAGTTTATTTTCATCCACAAAAAAATATTCTCTTCCGTTCTCTTCTCCATCACGGATCGGCCGGGTGGTATAGATCACAAGCCGCCTCAGTCCCAGCTCCTGGTCCGCCTCCAGCTGCCTGTAAATACTATCCTTACCGGAAGAACTTTTCCCATAATGTAAAAAATCTTTCCCACTCTGTCTCCTCTGCTTTCCGCGCATTACTGCTCACACTTCAGCCCAATCCAATATATCCCATAGCCAAAGCGGACAATCCGTTTGCTGCCTTCCCACAGATCAGCAATACACAGAATTTTCACTGTCAGTTATCACTGTCATACATCTCATGTTTCATTCTTCACAACGCACACAGTCTCACTTGTCTGGTCACTCAGGCCCTGTACCTCAAAGCCCTGTTCCAGGTATCTTCTCACATTTTTTACGAAATGTCCAGAAATCTGTTCCCCCGGAACGATCAGCGGGATCCCCGGCGGATAAAGATACGCAAACTCCACAGATGTCCGTCCGATACACTCATCCAGCGGACACCGCTCACTCTCCGCATCCATAGCCTGGGAGATCCGCATGACCTGCTTCATTTTTCCGTTTTTTCAAAGGCTCCTTCGCCACAGCCTCTTCTCTGTATTTTTAACGATTCACGGCGGTCGATCTCTTCAATAGCATCACAAAGCCGCTCAAAGCCCTCCGCCGTATCACCCACAGCCGCCAGCGCCAGCACATAATTCTCCGCCTCCATCTCCATTTCCAGATGAAACTCCCTCCGGAGGATCTGATGCAGCTCCCGGCCGTTCAGCGAACTGTTCACAGTAGAAAGCAATATCTTAGATCTGTCAAAATCAAAAACTCTCTGGCACTCACAGGCCTGCGGCGTTACCAGCCGGATATACTTACACCCGGAAAGACGCCTGCGTGCTTTTCCAGATTCTCCGTAAACACACGGAACATCTCATCCCCCTCACGCTCCAGCTTATCCATGCACGCATCAATGCTGCTCATAAGAATATAAGAAGGACTGCTGCTCTGATAGATTCCCAGAAAAACGCTTCAGTTTTTCCCGGCTCACACGATCACTGCACAGGTGGATCACCCCCCGTCTGGGTCAGACAGGGCAGCGTCTTATGCACACTGTTGATCACCACATCCGCACCAAGCTGCGCCGCAGACACCGGAAAATACTCCGAAAACCGAAAATGCGCCCCGTGAGCCTCATCCACGATCAGCGGCACACCATAGTGATGCGCGATCTCCGCGATCCTAGCCACATCCGACACGATCCCGTCATAAGTCGGCGAAGTGATCAGCACCGCCTGGATCTTCCGGATTTTCCGCCAGATACATTTCCACGCGGCCGGGTGAAATCCCTCCGTTTCATCCCCAATTTCGATCCTCATGTGGATAAATATACGTGGCACTCCAGCTCCCGCAGATAAATTGCATGGTAAACCGCCTTATGGCAATTCCTTGCCACCAGGATCTGACCACCCCTTATCTACAGCCGCAGACACCGCCGCCAGAACTCGCCCCGGAACTTCCGTTAATAACTGTAAAAACTCTCCGGCACACCATAAAGCCGTGCAACATCCTCCTGGGCCCTTTTCAGAATATCCTCTGCATGATGCAGGTTATCGAACCCGTTGATTTCCGTAATATCCCTCTCTACCGGAAAATCTCCATCCACAGCCAGTGGATTTCTCTTATGCCCGGGCATATGAAATGGGTAAAAATCACTTCTGCCGTATGCCTCCAGTTTTTTATATAATCTGTCTTCCATAATTCTCCCTTTCGTCCAGATAATAATAAAGAGGGGCTATCATCAAAACGATATTCCCCTCTGTTTTATCACATCTCAGTAAAGTCAATCCTCAGATCCTCATAAATTCCAACCTTAACCGAATCCTGAAATGTATACTGTTCCGTATCTTCATTCTCAAAATCATATACCATTATCTGATTCTTCGTCGGATCCACGATCCAGTATTCTCTCACACCGGCAGTCCTGTATTTAAACAGCTTCGTGTAGTAGTCCATACGCCTGCTTGAAGGAGAAACGATCTCAATGATCCAGTCCGGAGCTCCTTTACAACCTCTGTCATCCAGTTTATCAGAATCACAGATAACGGAAACATCCGGTTCCACGTAAGTATTTGTTTTCTCATCCAGATACACTGCAAACGGTGCAGCAAATACTTCACATTTCCCTTTATTGTCATCTATATAGTTGCCTATTTTTCTGGACAAAATGCTCGAGATCCTCTGATGTCTCGTATTCGGTGGCGACATATAATAAATTTGTCCATCGATCAGTTCCGCTCTTTCGCCCTCCGGCAGAGCATAAATATCCTCTATCGTATAAACTTTTTCTTTCAACAGCGGCATATTTCCACTCCTCTCAAAAACACCTGGTAAAATGTACACCTTTATTTCGCTCTGCATTCATACGCGCATACAGCAGCTCCATCTGAAGATTTCCCGATACACTCACACCTTAAACCGGTATCCCACACCCCAGATTGTCTCAATATACTGAGCTTGGCCGTATTAAACTCGATCTTCTCACGGATCTTCTTGATATGAACCGTAACCGTGGCGATATCACCCACAGACTCCATATCCCAGATTTCCCGGAAAAGCTCTTCCTTCGTAAATACCCTGTTTGGATTCTCCGCCAGGAAAGTCAGAAGATCAAACTCCTTGGTAGTAAATGTCGTCTCCTCGCCATTGACCCATACACGTCTGGCTGTCTTATCAATCTTAATGCCACGGATCTCGATCACATCATTCTTATGCACATTGGAACCAACCAGACGGTTATAACGCTCCATATGAGCCTTCACACGGGCAACCAGCTCACTTGGGCTGAACGGCTTGGTCATATAATCGTCTGCACCAAGTCCAAGTCCACGGATCTTATCGATGTCATCCTTCTTCGCGGAAACATGATGATCGGCGTATTTTTCTCCTCACGGACCTGTCGGCAAATATCGAAACCGTCCACCTCCGGAAGCATCAGATCCAGAATGATCAGATCAAAATCCTCCTTCATGGCACGTACAAGACCTGTATCACCACGGTTCTCGATCTCCACTTCAAACCCCGAAAGCTCCAGATAATCCTTCTCAAGATCCGCAATCGCTTCCTCATCCTCTATGATCAAAATTCTACTCATTAATCGGTACCTCCTGATATTTTCTGAGAACAAAATACATGATCGTTCCAATTCCCAGCCTGCTTGTAGCCCAGACCTTTCCTCCATGATCCTCCATGATCTTCTTTACGATGGAAAGTCCGATACCGCTTCCTCCTTTGGAAGAATTTCTGGAAACATCGGTACGGTAAAAACGGTCAAAAATATACGGCAGATCCTTGGCGGCAATTCCTTTACCATTATCCTCGATCTCCACCTGGATAAAATCACCCACATCCTTCACACGAAGCTGGATGATCCCCTTGGGCTTCTCCATATATTTAATGGCATTGCTCACAATATTATGGATCACACGGCGGATCTGCTCTCCATCTGCGATCACCTGGACATCTTTCTCCACATAATTGGCATACACAAGCTCAATTCCCTTGGTTTCCATCTCAAGTCCAAGTTCCTCCGCACAGTCCGAAAAATAATCCTCCACATTCAGCTTGCTGAACGTATACGGAATACGGTTGGTATCGATCTTGGAATAAAACGTCAGCTCATTGATCAGGTGATCCATCTCATTGGTCTTATTATAAATAGTACGCACATACCGGTTCATCTTCTCCGGTGTATCTGCCACACCATCCATAATCCCCTCCACATAACCCTTCACCGCAGTGATCGGTGTCTTCAGGTCATGGGAAATATTACTGATCAGTTCCTTGTTCTCCTTATCCATCAGGATCTTCTCTTCCGTGGACTCCTTCAGCCGTTTACGCATCTCCTCAAAATCCTGGCAAAGCTGGGAAAATTCATCCTTCCCCTCAACCTCCAGCACAAAATCCAGATTACCCTCTTTGATGTTCTGGGTTGCCTTACGAAGCTTCACCAGCGGAACCGCAATACTCCTGTAGATCCAGAGACCCACAGACAGCGCTGTAAAAACAAGAATGATCGTTGCCGTCAGAATCATATCCTTGGCCATCAGCTTCACCTGACTGCTGGAAGACTGCGCCAGAGAAATATCATAGACCATCTCATTGGAATCAGCAGCCTGACTGCTGCTCTCCTGTACATGTTTCACCTGAGTCCGGCTGAAACCGTAAAGACTTGCTGAAAAAAGAAGCAGCGGCAGCAGGATCACTGCGATAAAGCCCACAATAATACGTGTTTTTAACTTCATCTATATCTCCGTCCTTTATTAATCAAGCGGATATTTGCAATCCACATTTACACACGTATTATAACATAAACTATATTACCCATCTCTAAATTTTCTATAAAAAAGCCCCCGGTAGTGCGAATACCGGGGGCTTCAATCTTTGTTCTTTTGGAACTATTATTATCTCTTACAGATATTTCTTCAGAGTCTCAACCTTGTCCAGATGCTCCCATGGAAGGTCAACATCTGTACGGCCAAAGTGACCATAAGCAGCAGTCTGTTTGTAGATCGGACGGCGAAGATCAAGCATCTTGATGATACCAGCCGGACGAAGGTCAAAATTCTCACGAACGATCTCAACAAGCTTGGTCTCAGAAAGCTTACCAGTTCCGAAAGTATTCACACTGACAGATGTCGGATGTGCAACACCGATTGCGTAAGAAAGCTGAATCTCACACTTGTCAGCCAGACCTGCTGCAACGATGTTCTTAGCAACATAACGAGCTGCATAAGCTGCGGAACGGTCAACCTTTGTGCAGTCCTTACCGGAGAAAGCACCGCCGCCGTGACGGCCTGTTCCACCGTAAGTATCAACGATGATCTTACGTCCTGTCAGACCACTGTCACCGTGAGGTCCGCCGATAACAAAACGGCCTGTCGGGTTGATGAAATATTTGGTATCCGCGTCAACCATATCAGCCGGGATGATCGCATCAAAAACATATTTCTTAATGTCCTCATGGATCTGCTCCTGAGTCACATCCGGATCATGCTGTGTAGAGCATACAACCGCATCGATTCTCTTCGGCTTTCCAGCCTCATCATACTCAACAGTAACCTGTGTCTTACCATCCGGTCTTAAGTATTTCAGAGTACCGTCTTTACGAACTTTTGTCAGCTGCTGTGCAAGCTTATGTGCCATGTTGATCGCATATGGCATATACTCCTCAGTCTCGTTGGAAGCATAACCAAACTGAAGGCCCTGGTCACCGGCACCGATGGAATCCAACTCATCCTCGTTCATGTTATCCTCTTTCTGCTCAAGCGCCTTGTCAACACCCATAGCGATATCTGTGGACTGTTTGTCAAGAGCTGTGATAACTGCGCAGGTATCTGCGTCAAAACCATAATCAGCATTGTCATATCCAATCTCACGGATCGTATCACGAACGATCTTCTGGATATCAACGTTAGCCTTGGTTGTGATCTCACCCATAACAAGTACAAGACCTGTAGTAGTAGCAGTCTCGCATGCAACACGGCTCATTGGGTCCTGCTCCATCATAGCGTCAAGGATGGCATCGGAAATAGAGTCGCAAACCTTGTCAGGATGTCCTTCAGTTACAGATTCAGATGTAAATAAAATTTTCTCCATGTTCTTCTCCTTTTGTAATAAAACAACGGTCATAGACATAAAAAACAGCCCGTACAATCCGGACTGTTTAAGTTCTGTAAACAATCCTCTTATTGTTCGATTGCTCGCTCAGGTTGGCACCTTCCAGAATATTCCGGGGTTGCCGTGGCTTCTCAGATCCTTTGTATCTCCACCACTCTGAATAAAAAGGCTATCTTTTATGAAATTACTGCAACACATACAATATACTTCTCCTTACCAAATGTCAAGAAATTTTTTTATGTAAACTCTCTTTGTATAAAAAAAGACAATATTCCCATTCCCTGTTGTTTATCTCTCATCCGCCGTTACAGTAAAAATATTCGTAAAACGGTTCTCCATATCCAGCGAAAGACCAGACATCTCTGTCTGGCCTTTCTGATGATCATTCTTACAATGATTCAT
>ENA-OQCD01000611-OQCD01000611.1-human-gut-metagenome-genome-assembly--contig:-NODE-611-length-10066-cov-1.719891_pt1 | contig 10066 bp, 10 predicted proteins | sample MGYA00242755_ERZ504571 | MGnify/ENA primary metagenome ERZ504571 (study PRJEB26092, sample SAMD00036274) | human gut metagenome | host: Homo sapiens | study: EMG produced TPA metagenomics assembly of...
CGACTACGTGGTTCTGCCCGCGCCTGACCGGACAGGGTGCGTTCACCGATGTGTACAGCGTTATGGCAAACTGGGGTGCCAACCATGGCGTGACCGTTTACGGCCATGTGGGTGCTGACCTCATTACGCTGGCCAGCATGCTGCGCATCCCTGTTACGATGCACAATGTCCCTGCCGAGAAGGTCTATCGCCCCCACGCATGGGCCAGCTTCGGCACACAGGATCAGCAGGCTGCGGATTATGCTGCGTGCAAGCAGTACGGGCCGCTGTATAGATAACAGCCTAAAAAGGTTATAGCGTTATTTTTGATAGTAAAGGGGTTGCTTATTGTGGCGAATAAGCAACCCCTTTGTTGTGGCATGGCGGACATATCATTATATAGATAGTAAAAATTATATATGGGGAAAGAAAAAATCTCCCCAAATGCTTATATAGCTGTTTTACTGCGTACTAGCAAGAATATATGATATAAATTTGAAACAATGAGAATATTCTATCTTTTACGTTTTAATGTTTCGCCCAGTTGATTTCTTTCAGTTCTGTAGGAATATGTGTGGTAATATACGCTGATAGCTGCACCTACGGCAACAGAGTTGTCTTTTTTTGCTGCCAGGAATGATGGTGCAACGCGAACCAGAATAAGAGAGTGTGTTACTACTTTTCAAAAATGTTCATACTGTTCCAAATCTCTGCACGTAATCATAGAGTCTTCCAGTTAAAATCAGAACTTCTGGATTAAATAGATTAATAATAGTACCGACCATAAAACCGATATACTGAGTTAAGAGTTTGAAATGCCACTTTTTTTTGAGAAAAAAGTTCGTAGACCATTACGGTCTGTTTACTTGTTTGAAATGTTTCAAGATTTTCAGCTTCAAACACACGGGCTCGAATCAATGATTCTAAGCAAGTCTTTTGGCAGAATTGGCAACGACATCCGGAAAGAGAAATCTTGTCTGCTGGAATTCCGGCAGCTAAATTTGGGTCGGAACATTCGGTTTTCAGGCGCTGCAAAGAAAAATCGGGTGAAAGAATATGACCAATCTCTCCAAAAAATCCGTCGTTACCTCGTAGTAGTTGCCCCGCCATGCTACCACTTAGGCCAATGCCAGTGCCATGGTAGACACAGAGGATATTCTGCGGGGTAGCAAGAGCCCGGCGTATGGGATCTTCAGTAAGAAATAGGCATTCTTTTTCGTACAAAAAGCAGGCTTCGGCATTATGGCACAATTCTACTTTAATGTCTAAGTTCGCCAGCATTGTGCGGACATCAGCGCATAGTATATTATCCAGTCCTTTTTCGTTGAGGCAGGGAATATTAGGGCATGCACAGATTTTTCGTTGTTTGGTATCAATTGCGCCGGGAAAAGCAATGCCAATTCCAACAAGAGGTAGCCCGGTTTTTGCGCAACCTGTAGAAACGCAAGTAAAATCTCGTTCAATGTTTCTGCTAGTGTTCCAGATCCTGCGAAGAGTTTAGACAGAGATAATTCTCCGTCTCTGAGTTTTCCAATTCATTTTGTGTGTGTAGCAAATCGTGATCCAGCAAGGAACCTAATTCTAATGCTCGCAACTTTCTTCTTGGAACTGATTGAAAGGCAAAATCCACAAGACTTACCTTGATTTCTCGAGTGCCCACGGCAACGCCCAACATATAGCCAACGGTGGGATCAAGAAGCGATGTTTCTTTTGAAAGATAACCACTGTTTTTAAGTTCTTCACAAAGTTTGTTGTACGGTTGGCCATGAGAAACCTGAAGCAGATGCAAGTTTTGTCTTATCGCTTGTTCGTTGCCGTCGAATCTCATCAAGTAACGGTAGTTATTTTCTGATAGAAGGCCTCGGTATTTGCTCTTTCTGCCATTTGGTGTCTCCTTGTATGAAAGTGGTAAGAATAATAGAAAAGAGCGGCAAGGATACATCATGTCATGTATTTGCCGCCCATGCAATCAAGATTTCATGCAGAGTATTGCTAAAAGAAAAACAGCTTTTCAAGGATGCTTTCATAAGTCGAAAAGTAGTCCGGGTTGAAAATAAAAACAACGATCAAAAATAAAAAATAGAGAGATGATATAGATTGTTGCTCGGATATACATCTTCTTGCCATCTGTTGAACTCTTGCTCGTGTTCTTTGCTTCGGGCTGCTCTGTCATGGAAGTATGTATAGGATTCCCTACTACTGAAACAGAAGGCTGAACCTCTGCTGTGTCAGATTTCGTTTCCGAAGACAGACCCTGATTCTGACAAGGATTGGAATTGCTTTTTTCTTTTTCGATTTGTTGGCTTTTTTGTTGGACTTCCCATGCTTTTTTGCCATAGCGGACTCCTTCCTTTAACTACACAATGAAGCGTACGAAAACAGGTGGTTCGCAGTCTCTAGTTTTCCAGTCTGGCGTGGTATGACCTTGCGATCAAGCCGTAGATATCCCAATTTCCGAAGTGATCGGGATATTTGTTTTGACGGGTGAGGATGGCGGTGAAGTTCTTTTGATTGCTTATGAGTAAGACCTTTTTTTCTTTATCCATATTATAACATATAGTCTCTACGGAGTCAACGGTTTTGATAAAAATAATCAACACATTTACAAAAAACAGTGAAATTTCATACAGGCACATTGACTAAAGCCATTGCACGGATGTGCAACAACTTTTTAATCGTCGTGCTTCTAATGCCGCTTGCATGAATATCTAGCTTTTCGGTATGCCATAAAAAAAATGTGGGGCTATTAGTATCTGCGTTCAAATTATAAAAAAAGTCTCTGAATTATTGATGCTTTTGCGAGGTAAGCGTATAATGTAAATACCAAGATAGGAGGCGATTATATGCTGGATGCAAATATGATAATTGGGAACAACATTCAGGCTGAACTGAAAAAAGAAAATAAAAAAGCAAGTTGATCTGGCAGAAGAAGCTGAAGTCTCCAAGCAGACAATGAGCAAAATTATGAATGGTGCAAAAGCAATCAATGCGATTGAACTTCATAAAATTTCCGAATACCTCCATGTGTCGATAGATTCTCTGATGAAGATGCCAAAAAAGCCGATGGACATGAATGTGATTCATGCGTTTATGGGGCGTGTTAAAACAGAGGAAGCAAGAAAAGGAATCCAACTTGCGGATGAACTGTCTGATATGATTCTGTTCCACACTAGGGTATGTGAGAATGGCAAAAAAGATGGAGCAGCCCTGGGAGTATAAGTGATGAATAATGTTCTGGAAGATAGCCTTTTTGTAAGCCAGAACAAGAAATTTGATGAAATCCAATCTATTATCAAGGATAATATCTTTGCTGTTATACAGAACTATGCCAGAAAGAAATTGCGCGGGAGCGGATTTGCTGTCCAATCCATGATGATGAATATGGGCGTTGATTTTCTTAAAGCGGGATAACGATTTTGTGTTGCGTAAATACGGCACTTCCACTCAAGACCATCTTGATCGCAATGAGTACACTCAGTAAAATGTAATGAACAACGCACACGATGAGTATAAATCATTATATCAGGTGATTTACTTAACAATAAGCCGCTCTCGGCTTTGTAATATTACTTACTTAGATGAGGTAGTCCTTAGTAGTTACTAAGCAGTTGTATCGGGGATGCGTTACACTGAAAATGACAATTAGCCCAACTTATAAGGCTTCTTTACTTATTTGATAAGTAAAGCGGACATTGTGTTTGGAAATGAATAAATAATTCGGTAAGGAGATGTAATTTTTCGGTATGGTGGTAGATTCTCTCCATGCTGATGGCTAGTCCATGCCGATTTTAATTAAAGAAGTCGGAAAAATCAAAGTGTCGTAATGTTGTTGAGGTGGTTTCACAAAAGAAAATCGCCCGTTTTGCGGTAAAAAACCATTATGTAAAAAACTTTTTTTTACATAATGGTTGATTTTTTCACGAATCCGGTAGTATATAATAATAGCAGAAGGGAGAGATGAAAAGTGCGTTTTGATGAACTTTTTGAAATGAGAAAACTGACAGGGACAAAATTAAAGGACTATATTCGCAGCAATGGATTCTCAAAGGTATCGTTCTGTAAGAAAACAGAGATTTCTCGCCCTACTTTGGATAAGATTTTGAATGGCGAGATAGATAGTAAAAGTACATTCGATAAACATTTGAATAAAATTCTTACCAGTTTGAGCATTGACCCGGATACTTTGATGGGATTTTCACCAAGAGTGCAAAGTGTAGATGCCGTGTACTCGCAGAATGCTCCGATAGATTATCAGATGAATGATAAGGCAAAGATGGAGTATGACTTGTTGCAGGATATTCTAAACCTTTGCAGTGTTTATTATTAAAAGGCGGAAGGCTATGAGTGAGCGAATTACAGCAGCAACTTAGATGAAGTTATCAAAAGGAACGAAGTCATCGAGGAACAGATGAAGCAGAGTGCTTCACTCATCTGGTCAAAATACAATCCGATGCAGATAAATTCTCCGATACAGTTGGCGTTACAGATTTTAAGGCCGTATGGTTTGATACAGCTTCCGATTGATAATCTCTATTTAAGCGGAGCAATTTTTGTTCGGGATGGAAAACGAATCCCCTTGATAAATACGGCACTTCCGAGAGCAAATCAGTATTTTACTGCGTGGCATGAGATTTATCATCTATTGTTTGATGAAGTTTCTTTTGACCATTTAATTGAATCCGAAATCCTGATGGAAGAACGAAAAGCAGAATACTTTGCTGCGCTTATGCTTCTGGGAAACCTTATGCCGTACTTTGAGGTCTTAAAGGATATGGAGTTCCAAGCAAAAGCGTTTCAGTGCATGAACGCTTTCCAAGCTCCCTATAAGGCGGTGCTGATTTCTCTGTATGAAAGTGCAGTAAAGAATGAGAATACGGCTATTGCGGAAGAAGTTAAGGAAAACTTTGATGTGCAGGTTGAAGATATTGCACAGAGATTCCGCGATTTGGGATTGGATGATTCCCTTGTACGGCCTCGTATGTAGTAAAATGTAAGTCCGCTGCAAGAGAAAAATCAATAAGACGATTCGCAATGAGCCGGAAGTGGAATACCATAAAGACAATGAAGCATTTCTGAAAACGGTTCTAAGTGAATTTAAAATGCTGACGGGAGAGGCCGATGCTTAATATACCAGAGTATAAAGAATATGCTGGGGAAACCAAAATAGCACTTATGGATAACTCATCACTGGCATTTATGCACGAGCTGAGCCAGAGAAGTTATCCATCTGATAGAATCCTCGGAGTATACGATTTGATTCTTATCCCGAAGTGGGTAATGGAAGAAATTGAGGATTCTACATACAGAAGCACCTATGTTGAACAGCTTCAAGCACAAGGGTATCCTATTCGTTGGATTGATGAAACAAAGTATGGTACTTTTGTCAATGATGAAGATGTGAACCTGTACTACATCGTTGAAGCTGCGGTGTCGCGTGTGTCAGAGTTGATGCGCTTTCTTCGTAGGAAAGTAAAAACCGAAGACCTGATTGACTTGCCTTCCGCAGAAGAATGGATGAACCGGCTGTACGATGAATGGCCGATCCATGGAAGAACGCTGTCAACGGGTCGCGTCTAAAAAGAAACGCAGGAGAAATCTCATTGACGATTCTTGCTGAAGTATTCGCGTGGTATCACGATGAAGTGGACAGTCTGACAATCTATACGCAGGATACGGATGCGCATGAGTTCCAAACGAATGCAGAACGGATGCTGACGGGAAATCTGAATTTACTCCTGCGCTGGATTCTCCGATTTCGGTGGCCTTTAAGTCAAACGACTTTATTTTGTGCCAGATGTATCGTGAGGGAGCCTTAACTTTGGATGAGGTGCGGCAGCTTCGCCGCGATGATAGAAAATTGACTTATACACGGCAGCAAGCTGATAAGTCAATCATTTGCCGTAAAGAAGTCGTAACGAAAGATCAGTTCATTGATTTGATTCAAGACGCGACAGTTCAAATCCTGTTTTGACAAGAATATTATGGCATAAGATCAGCCGATTCTTCTAATGGAAGATCGGGGCTGATTTTTCACGTTATTTTATAAGGAATGTGCAGGACGATGGGCTACTTACAGTGATTTTTGACTTTGCATATCCGATTAGTTGATATCGATTCATGATGATTTTGAAAACCGAGGAAAGAACAATAAAGGATAACTACTTATTATCTTTGCTTAATGGAGAAATCTATATGAACAATCTTGAATTTCAAAACTCATTGGATAGAATCAAAGGGCTTACTGTTGCTATTGTGTACATCTTTGAGGGGGAGCAGGCGGCTGGGTTTGCACATTACCATATATGGAAAGGAGATATTATTTCCAAATGCTTAATGCCATTGCAAATGTCGGATGCGACCTTTTATTTTAGATGTAAGAACATTTGTGGAGAAAGCTTTCTCCAACACACTTCCACACATTGATTTTGTTATCAATTTAAAACTGCGGAAGCACAGATTTAGATCCGATGGCCATTGTCCCCTCAACATGTGCTTTTTTGGGAATACCATGTATCCCATGCGGGAGTTTTTTCTGTTTTTAGCTGGGGGAAAATAAGTATCACTCAAAATTTGCTTGCAAAAGAATGTGGATTGCTTGTTTCCCCGACATGCGAAGCAAGTGATCCAAATGGCATTTTCCGCCCTTTAAATTGGGGAAGTAGCTTGGGCGTTGTTAGAGGCAAATGCCCTACCGCCCAAAAAGGAATATATCAAAAATTCATAAAGGGATTCGATATAACGACACCAGCTATATTTAATCCACTTACAGAAAATTTCGATTTTCTTCCTACTATAGTTTATGTGCCTAAGAATCAGGATATAAACTGGTTCTTTGGGGAAACCGCTAAAGAAGAAAAAATCGGATATCAACGAGAGCTTGTTTACGATCTGTGCGATTCTCTGAAAGAAAAATATATAGAACTAATTCGCATTATAGGGGTAAAAACCTTTTGCCGAATAGATGCACGTATTATGGTAAGCAACTACAATGATATTGATGCAATTCTTTCTAGTCCAATATCAGACAGAAATTTGTATTTTGTCGAAATAAATGTCATGCCGACAGTTAATACAAACAATAGTTTTGGATTTTCCTATGCAGGTTTCAGAGATAGTCCTTCACAGGCGAAACTTTTGCGCCTTCTGGATAGCAATTATCCCCAAATGGATGTTCATACGTTTGTTTTGGCAACAACACTCCTTGCATACTACATATAATCATATCCAAGTACTAAAAAACACAGGATTAAACCCCGTATCTTCAATGAATCGCTTTTGCATTCCTGTTACAGATGTTAGCGTTGATGAAATTGTTACCTTTTTAAGAATATCGCATTCTTTCATACGACTTATTTGCAGAAATAGCTGCCCGGTTCCAAATTTGTTTGAATCAAAAGCTTGTTGCACTAAGTTATAGACTCCGTACCTTTCGAGCAAAAAACTTGCCGAAATCCGGGGATTGTCTGTATGCAACTACGATGGTATTCATGACATACCGAGCAGATAGGAACGGAAGGTTGAGTCGCATCATTCCATCGCGGATTAAGTTGAGGATTCGATAGAAGTCTTCTTCTGGAATCTTTATATAATTATAGGAATATGCTATCAATCGGTTTGTAAGAAGAGCAAGGCGTTGAACTACTCTCTCTTCAGAACGCGCATAGTCTAATCCGGCATCAAATGACGTAATAGCATCTTCAGGGAATCCACACATAAGCTGAGCGACACCCACATTATTATATATGTGGGACATACCGACTAATCCTGGAACATCGTATGTGGCCTGCTGTTTTAATTCTCGAAAAGCACGAATAGATACATTATCTGTTTCGAACTGCCTTACCAGTATATTGTTTTGACAGTATATAGCTTGATCCATCATCTGATTCTTTTCAAGAGTATGTTTTGCTTGTTTTAAAAAGATCAATTTCTTCGTTCATGCTTTATATTTGGAATAAAAATGCGCATATCGGTATACTTGCGCGAGAAGCAATGGATTTCCAACATCTCTTGCATAATCTAATGCATCAAGTATGGAAGTGCCACCATTGTCATGACAAAAAATCTGGTTGAGCAATGCTGTTACTAAAAAAGGTTTCACAGAGTTTTTGCTCGCCTCATTTATTATACGGATATATCCGCAGAGATTGAATCATATCCGTAATATCATCTCTTACGATTTTCTTCTCATCGCATACTAAGCTTGCACGCTCTTTCATCAGAGATGGCGCAAAGCGATGTACAATAGATTGTTGCTGCCAGACTTCATTCAATAAAATATCTCTTTTTGTATTTGAACAGGTATTAAAGCATTGCCGCGAATAGGAATCTATGAAATCATCAACGTTCTCTGCGCCACTATTAACTACACGATATATCGTACTTTCTCCACTATTCCGTATCAGTTTTAAGCAAGTCCCATCGGGGCATTCAGACAATATCTTCTTTGCACGCTCAAAATCGTTGTCCCGAAGTATGACTATTATTGTTGGGCGTAGAATGCTTTCTTTATGTAAGTTAACTAGTTGAGTCAAGTAACGTGAAAATACATTTCCTTCCTCAATAATGATAGGATCGATGACATCAGGTCCTGCAGCTTGATGCGACTCAACTGAAAAAGTTTACTAAGGCACAAATAACATCTGCAATATTAAGAGCTGTAACTTGTCCGCCAAAAGCACGTTCCGATTACTGTGCCAATAGATGGAACGTGACGACTAATCCAAAAGATAATGTGGCGTAGAAGCCTCGAATTTTTATATTAGAGTCAATCAGATTTGGCTTTCCTTTGAATGACTTAAAGTAATCGAGACCTCGACCTGTCGCAAATCGCTGTTCTACGACATATACAATAAAAAGCTTCTTCATTTTCCCGAAAAAAGTCCAGTATGTTTTCCATCTGTTCACCGTATAATAAGTAGTTATCCTTTATTGTTTAACAGTAGTAAAATGTAGGAACAACACATCCCTACGTAAAAGTATGTGTGATGGTGATTTGAAAAATAAGTAGTAATACAAAAGCTACCACAAAGAGTGGGGGAGTGTAAGCTAAAGAGACATGGACAAAGAACGAACTGAGAAAAACGGATACTTATTTATAACTCTGTTATACACTTGATTGCAATAAAATCTCAATAGGGAAATTAAAATTCGATTTTCAGGGTATTTCTCGGATGCATAGTTGTCAATATGCGTTTTTGCTGCTCAAAGCTGGCATGAACATATCGTTCGGTTGTTTTGACAGAACTATGACCGAGAATCTCTTTTACTTCGTAAATATTTCCGCACTGTTCCCAAAGATAAGTGGCGAACGAGTGCCGGAACATGTGGGGAGTATAATGGGCTGCATCCGTGGGGGTATAACGGCAAATAATTCGCCGGACGGATTGTTCTGATAGGCGATGCTTATCTCGATTCAAAAAGAAATAGGGATCAGGAGAGTCAATTGTGGTGCGCAGAGCGGAGTATGAAGCCAATGCACTTATTACTGGAGGCGAGGAAATATAAATGCAGCGCTCTTTACTGCCCTTGCCTTTGATTAGGACGACTTGATTCTGCAAATTCAAATTTGCCGAAATGTCTTTCTAACTTTCCCTATTTTACAGGCTTTCCAGTCCATTCATTAGTGAAATGATATGTATTTTCCCTTATTTTTGCCCTTATGAGATAATCGTAAGGGAAATAAGGGAAAGTTTCATTTAGTCGTTGCCTGCCACTTTATCAAGTAACTTTGCGGATTCCCGCTTGGCTTTTCTTGTAGAGTGTGCATAGACATTCATGGTGGTACTGACATCTGAGTGTCCTAAAAGTTCCTGCACATCCTTGGTGCTGCTCCGTTTGCCAGAAGGTTGCTTGTATAGGTGTGCCGCAACTGGTGAAAATGAAATCCTTCAAATCCTTCCAGTTTCTGAGCAATCTTCCTGCAAATAGTTCCTAACGTGCTTGGCAGTTCCAGACTTCCATCCGGTCTTAAGCAGACAAAGGATATTTCCTTATAATCCTCTGAACACTCTCTGTTCCGTCCAGATGATAGAACTCATAGTAAACTCTGTTTTTTGTCTTTTACTTCTCTGTAGTAGTTTTTGTG
>ENA-OQCD01000612-OQCD01000612.1-human-gut-metagenome-genome-assembly--contig:-NODE-612-length-10046-cov-2.155963_pt1 | contig 10046 bp, 17 predicted proteins | sample MGYA00242755_ERZ504571 | MGnify/ENA primary metagenome ERZ504571 (study PRJEB26092, sample SAMD00036274) | human gut metagenome | host: Homo sapiens | study: EMG produced TPA metagenomics assembly of...
CCCTGATTATATTGGTTATGTATGCTGCGAGATGGGCTTGCAAAATGTAGATGTGTTGCAGACTTGGATACAGACAAGCCGAAAGCTGTAAACATTGGAGAACTTTCCGGGAGCTTCGTAGTTCCGAGAATCTCTGGCCATTACTATGCCTTTCGTGAAACCTTATAGCGAAGATTGTTAATCCCCCTATATCTCATGGTATCCGGATGTTACGTATGTTCTGCTTTATGACAAAGCATACGTTGCTAGGCCTTGGGTGCGTTTTCTTGCCATGGACGCATGCTTCCGGCCGCTTCGGCACGTTCTGTGTCCCTAAATGTTGCACGATTCGAAATTTGCCCCGAAAATCGGAATCGTGCAACAAAATTCGTCGTTTCCTTCCGTGGGCCCTCATCTCTTGGCAGGTTCTTGCGGCATGGTGTCCGCTGCAAGTTTGGTGTTTGGACGGTGAGGCGAGAGGCTCAGTGGCGGGCGCAGGGCCTGCCGATCGCGATCGTGGAGGAGATCGCGTTCGAGAACGGTTGGATCATGCGCGGCCAGCTCATGGAGTCCGCGGAGCGTTACGGCAAGAGCCCGTACGGCCAACACCTCAAGGGTATAGCCGACGGCGAGATCATGCTCGTCCCCAACCAAAAGAACTGACGGGGGTTCGTTTCCGAGGGCTTGTTCCCGGAGTCCTGTCCTCGTGACGGGCGTTCCGGCCATTTGTTTTTCAATGTTCCTGTGACAGTCCTCATAACCAAAATCCGTGTGGCCAACTTTGTGTTGGTCACACGGATTTCTGTTTATCAATGGTTACTCATCGGTGTTTGAGCGTTGGGTGCATCGGTCGATCGCCGCTTGGTGGAAGTCTCTTGGCTGGATAAACAGGTTTTTAAAGCAGCTTTCTTGTTGATGCCAGGATACTGGTCAGACGTTCTTTCCGTCAGATGCTTCCTTCTCTCCTTGATTTGTATCTTGGATTTGCCAAGCTGCGAGCGAGTTAAATCCATCGGTAAGTTGATTGCAGACGTAAACAAACCGTTCTTTCCAATCGGTGGATGTGCAATCTCCTAACAGTCTGCGAAGTCTTTTTTGATGCATCGCCTTTCCCATTAGGACGATGCGCTGCACCTCCTCCAGAACGGAAATCCTGCACATATTTCAGGTATTCGAAGGGTGATGTGTCGGCTCCTTGTGATTGGAAAAACGAGATTGCTAATTGTATGGATCCAATTTTCTCGTCGGTGTTTTTTGAGAGCTTGCGTAGTTGCTTTCCGTCTAGGGTATCTGCAAGCGCTTTTCGTCAAAGCCAACATCGCATTGTTGAATGCTTCAGTGTTGTCCACTGTTGGCACTGCAAGCGTGTTGATCTTTTTTGAGAGTGTGGCTATCCGGCTCTTTCCAGATACTTACGCCTAGCTGCTCTTTGCGTTTTCGGAGGCTTTTCTGAAAGCGGACATAAGTTCTAGAACGGGCGCATCGCTGGCGTCCGTGGGTATATTGAAGTGATCTCGCAATACCCGGTTGGGATTTGGAGTGCCGGATGGGGCGATATTAAAGGATTTCCAGTACGGCAATTCCTTATGAGGCAATCTGCTGCCTAGATCTCCTAAGTATGCTTCGACAAGACCATCGGAGTTCGTGCTGATGTCAAGCTGCCATAGGGTTCTTCCATTAATTACGCAGGCAATGGAGCGGTCCGATATTTGATACTTATCCGGATTGGTTGAATATCTCTGTAGCACTTCTGATTGGAAACAAACTCGCTCAAATCTATTTGGGTGATTTGGGCCAGAGCCGGGATATCCAGAAAGCTGGGATGGATTGCAGCTGGCGGCAATAGGTTCGCCATCTGGGTCTAGTCCAATGATGAAATTCGGATACTCTGCCGTTGTCTCGTCATCAAAAAAAAATGCGGAAATTGAGTGTTTTTCGCGCCATGGATTATGTATTTCACCCGAATAGTGTCTATTTACGCTTTTCCGCAAAGGTTTTTCGGGTTCCTTCATAAAAGTATATGAACACCAGTCTCTGCTGTTCTCCTGCCGGACATCATCATCACAAGGAAGACCGGCATAGGTATCATCCGTGCATAGCAGCAGTTCTTTATCGCAGTAGTACAGGAAAGTGCGTAATTCCAGCGCTCTGACTTCTAGTTTCCAATTTGCCTCATCGTCTTCGGAAATGTCCAGCGTAAAGCGGAGTAATGGCAACTCTTTCCCGGTCACGTCAGTGTATTTCCACTCATCTTTTACCCTGTACGCATCCCAAAACCAAAGGAAAGACGGCAAGATGTCTACTTCCGGCGTTGTGCTTCCTAGAGCATCGCGCACTTGCGTGAAGAAGCCGTAGAATGGAGCTTTCTCTGATCGAGGCCATAGCAGGGTTCATAACCAGTTGTGCTTCGCTCTGATACGCGCAGGTCAAATTTGCCTAATCCAGGGATGCTGAAATTGTGCAGGGCTTTGGCGACGGAATCGCTCTCATTGTCGATGAGCGCACAATGCGTGGTCTGGGTATATTCCGCCTTATCGTGCCTGTTGTCGCATTCCTTTCTTTCGAATCGATCGATGACAACCCAGTCTAGGGGAGTTGAAGTTGCCGTTCTCAAGCGTTCCTCGAAGACTTTGTGGTTGGTTGGTCTAGATCCCATTTATCGCCAAGCGTTTCATATACTTGTTTCATTTTGCTTCTTTTCTAAGGTATCGGGATTCGTTAGCGGAATATTAGAAAAGAACCCCTTGTGCTTCTTCCATGAAAAGATATGATAAGGAATCATATTCTGATTCTTTTAAATCGACCATAGCGGGAATAATTGTCTGCGCGAAAGCTTGAAGATTGCAAGCCCCTCGTTGAACGTTTGCAATTCCATTATATATCAAATTGATATTCTTCTCCCTCTTCGAAATTGAAATCTGCATTCACAGGATATGACTCGGGCATTCTTCCCAAACATTCGCAGGGTATTGCTTTTTGAATTTTAGAGTCCGGAATATTGTAAACAGTTACACTGTCGCGGTTGTCTACTTGAACTCGCTGTATTTTTAATCCAGCCACTCTATGGATAAAGGTGTCACGTCCAGTCCTTCATGCATTGCAATATTTTCGGACTCATACATCTTCTTGATATCTTCGGTCGAATCCGAGAATATAATTTGTGTCGTTCCATTTGTGGCAATTAGATGTTTTTCGTCGATGGTCCAGTGCCAAAAAAGGAAGATATGCTGATTCGGAGAATAAAGATGGCGGTGTTCGAACAACTTTTGCTGCTTTAACAGCAATCGTGTTTGCCTTTCCTGCAATCAAAGAATTGAAGCTGTAGGGGTGTTTTTGTGCATTCAGCTGAGACGTCTGTGAAAGTGTGAGCTTTGCGGGTATAGATGACCATTGCGTGTTTTCGTCTGAATGGGAAAGAAGATAGTCCCATCCTTCGTCATTAATCTCTTTCTCCAATAAAGCGGGCGAAGGATAGTCGGTTATTGCTCCGCCATGTCCGCACCATAATGCCTGGTAAAACGAATCAATCTGGTTTCTTCCATCGTTGGACATAACCTGGTGCATTGTCTGCAATGATTGCGCTACTTGATTCCCATTAAGAGATTCTGCAGCGTTAGTTCCGTCGATAAAATCTTGCGCTGTCTTTGCTGCTAAGGGTTTTGTAAAAAGTCCGCGCCCATACTGAGGTATGGGGTAGTTGACGATTTTATAGATAGTTTGTTCCCGATTTTGCTTTGCAAGCATCCCTAAAGTCATGGTGTTGCTGATGAGGGAGTTGATGGTTTTGCTCTGAAGCTCAAGAGTGCTCTTATCGGTAATTTCACTAAAATCTTCGATTGTGAGAATGATTGGATGGAAAATGTCTAATAGCTTTGCATCCTCAAATATCCAATTAATATCGGACGTTGTTCGTATATATAAATATCTTTCTTGTTTATTCCAGTCGATGACCATATCTGGAATAAAAGTATGATTGAAATAGTCGGTATATCGGATATTTGATTCTGGACTGCACCGTTCGATGTAATACCGTGTCTTATCTTTTATGGATTGAATTGTTTCGATTTCATCGCTGCGCATCATAGGACATCATCATCCTTCTTTTCCCGTACGATATTGTGCTATTACTCCCATTTCCTCTCTGGAAATAGTTAGAAAAATCTTCCTGTTCTTTTTGAAAGAACTAGGAGCCATATGTCTTTTGGACAAACTATTGAGAAAACTCTTCCTCTTGGGAAAGGGCTTTTTTCCGCTTCTTGAGTATCTGAAATATTCAGAGATCTCAATCGATTTTCTTTTGTCTAGGATTGCTTTCTTGATTTCTTCTGGTGAATGCAGCTGGTTCCATTTTGTAACCCTAAATGGAGACCAGGTGATCCATAGAAAAACGTCAGTGAATTTCGGATCTTCTTTTCTGGCTACGTAGCATTTTGCCAAAAAATCAGTGAACATGGACGATTGGTCACTGGCGCTGGAGTAGTTCTTAACCTCTGCGAAGAAATTTTCTCCTTCTCGGGTTTTGTCGGCGTCATCGCCTTGTCCAATGAACGTTCCACCTAAATCAAAGGAGAAGGTATTGTTGTCGCCTGGCCATTTGTAGGTTAACTTTTTAACGGCTGTGCGATCGGGGTTGAGACCCATTGCACTTTGGCTCTTAATGTGCGTTCGAGCCATCTTTTTAGCTCGATGAGCGCCTTCCTCACCTTTACGTTGTATTTCTTCACCCGAGGCATGAGATAACTATATCTCTTTTTTATGAAGTTATGGGGATTGCTGTGAAGACAACGTGGATAACGATATATCATCATGAACTCATACTGACAGGGAATGCTCTCTTTGTCATAGGGCTTGAACTGACCGGTCTTACCGGACACGAGGTAGAACGTTGTGAGGATGAGGCTCTAGAACAGGGACATTCCATGATTCATGTGCGTTTGAGGTTGGGTTTGGTCTGTTCCCTGTCGAGGAAGAACCATGCGGAGATGGGGGTGTGGGGTGGGACATCTATGCTGCAGGTTTCGTATGGTCGTATCGTGTTGGCATGAGACCGATGGATCACTTAGATTGTTATTGAGTGCGGTTCCCGTCTTCAATGAATTCTGTTATATGCTAATCGCTACTTCGTGTTGCAGCCAACTCCATCGGATTCGTAGGTATCCTATATCCGCAGTAGCCATGTCTCGCCGAGTTGGCTTGACTGTGTGAGGTTGTGCGAAGGCTGAGGATAGTTATGTATTACGGTGCTCGGTCTTTTAATGACGAAAAGGAGCTTACCTAGTCGGGGCATCGCGGTGCTTTGTGTGGACGTGCTCATGACAGATTGTGCGGTAGCGCTAACACTGGTTAAGTGTGGCATGGAGAAATGACGTGTGGCTTGCCTCGTGCTATGTACCGCACGGTCCATTCGACGATTGTTCTTCGCCGGGCCGGGGATGCTTGCGTGCTGGATGCCTCCGACGCTCAGGCTGGCGTCCCGGTTATTGACATGTTTTATCAGACCCGATACGCTATGTTTTTCCGTCGATCTGCGGCAATTGACATACGGGTAGTGTAGGTTTGTTCCTACAAGGCCAACTTGAGTGGATAACGGCTGGGTTCCTGAATGGGAGTAAGACTTTAGGTCGAGAATTCCTTTGCCCCTGGGGTTGGCCTTGTGTCATTTCCCCATCCTTTTTGTTTTATCCTTCATTTGGATGACGTGCTGTGGATTTTTGGAGATTTCATCGACGATAAACGCGACTGCCTGAGCTGTCGCATATTTCGATGCTGTGCCAGTCGCGGAGTTTGTCGTCGTAATTGTGGATGTTGGCTTGAAATATCGGGCCATAGGTGATTTCGTATTCTTCGACCACTAAATGAGTGCCAGTGTTTCGAAGTTCGTCGATGGATTCGAGATTGAGACGGACGGGTTCCTTGCCGTTGGTCATAACCTTTTTGATACAGTCCGCCAGCATAATGACAGGGTCAGCTTAATCTCATCATGTCGATAGTTGAAAACAAAATATGTAGAAATACAGTTCTTTGCTGACGTAAATATGCAAACACGAACGCATCCAACAAGATTTTGCCTTGTGTAATAAAGCGGCATATTCTTGAACATAATTATCTGAGAGCAAGTATGGAAAGGGATTGTTGTGACTGATTTTTTCAATGTCATAATTGGTGGGCATAAAAAATACGCGTTTCCTGAAGACAGGATTTTTGAAGAAACACAGAAGAGTGTCTCTGCTCTGTTTAAGGACGAGGATGGGGATCCTGACTTTCATAAGCTTCAGCAGCTGCCTACTATCATGACTCCTGAATATGATGAGGACCGTCCGGCAACAGCACGCATAGGCTATCTGGGACAAGATAACTATGATCCTTATCTTGAAACAGTGGTTGCTTCGTTTCCTGCATTTAAATTAAACGCATTCCTGCCGCGAAATGGTTGGTTGGGACAAAGAACTCGCTGGATTGTGCTGCGTGGCGATCCGTATCGTATGCTCGGTAATTTGCAGCAACAGCAAATTACTCCTGTGGATAGTCCTTTCGTGATGAAGTTTCCGGAAGTTGCAATTGAGGGGAGAAGAATCGGTGTGATGATGCCATTCGGGGGGTGGTTATCTCACGGCCGGTAATGACCCAGTGTACAAAGCGATTAAAGATGCAGCTTCAGCGTGTGATTTTAAATGCGTTCGAGCGGATGAATATGTATCTCCTGAAGACATTAAGAAAAAATATTTTAGAGCTTATCGAGGGCTCTAAGGCTATTATTGTCGATTTAAGTGGATCGAATCCTAATGTTTTCTACGAAATGGGAATGGCACATGCTCGTGGACGTGTTGTGATTCCGATATGTGAAAAGGACAATAGTCAAACATTGCCGTTTGATGTGAGTCAGTTTCGTACAATTTTCTTTCACAAGGATAATGATTGGGGTCTTAAAGGACTTACCGATAGTCTGATTCAAACATTGAAAGTAATTTGATGATTTCGCTTTTTGGTCAAGCAATTGCAATTATTGGTTTTTAACAAATGGATGTTGTAGTGCTTAACAGAGCGGTAAAAGTGTCTTAATTTTTAAAGTGGTTCTTGGGTAATGATTCGCATTGCGGCATGAGGTTCTCGTCACAAGTACGGCTGTTTTTGGCTGGACGTAAGCGGACTTCTGGTAGGTGAATCATGAAGTCCGGTGAGCATTATGGCGAGGGCTCCTACGGTCGGCATCTGAAGGGAATCGCCGACGGCGAGATTATGCTAACCCTCTAATCAAACGATTTGATGCAGTTATTTTATCGTTTGTTGCTTGAGCGGCGAATGATTCCCAATCTAACAACCTTGACTTTTGAACACTAAAAGGCCATAATGCTCCTTATGGATTGGGAGTGCCCGATCGGCGAAGGTCTTGGAAAGAAATTCCAAAGGCTTTTCGTTCAATTTTCTTGGGAATTGCCATACACTATTTTGTTTTTCTATTCCGTAGGGTCAAACTGTGGATAGATTTTCAATCCATAACCTTCAAGTTTTCCATCATGTGAAGTTCGCATTTTTGGTAGGAGCATTTCCCAAGCTCTGTTATGCTGCTCGGGATGCAAATAATGAACGCCTATGGGTCTTGCCACAAGATCGGCGAGTTGAAGCCCGGGCAGATTTGCTTTCTTGCTAATACAATGGAAATCAAACATGCCTTTTATCCCGTTGAGGTTGGATTGCTCTACCATTTTTTTGAATTCTTCTTCAAGAGTTCGATCTTCGTTACGTCTGCGGCTTTCGAATATGATTGGAATTTTACGCCCGCGTTGCTCGTGCTCTTGTATTTCGAAAAACGCGCGTTCCACTCCAAATTTTGTACCAACGGAATATGGATTGTCTGGCGTATTGAAATGTGAGTATTTGCGTTTATCGATAAGGGAAGACATGATTGTGTATTGGGACTCAATCATGATTTGATTGAGCCTGTCGAAGAATATCACGAATTTTCGTCGCGCATGAGAATATTGAAATCTCCTTCACGTTTTCGAATTTCGCGTTCATGAAGGATGGGAATGTCGGAACCAGAGAAATCAAACTTGAGACGTAGAATCTCTGGCACCACGTGAGTATAATAATGAGTTTTTTCAAAGATACAGAATGACAGTACGAATACGGGATAACTGGCGTTAATTGAATTCAGGCTTTGATCGCCGCTTTCGTCAACAAAAACGATATAGTCACCAAAGTTGCTGTTGTATATCCTTATCCCTTGTGATTCTGGTATGTTTTTGAATAGTACCAAATTCTACTTGCTTGTATGGGCATTTGTAGCATAATTAAAAGGGTGATAGAAAAATTGGTGACAGGCTTTTAAACGCAATGGCAGAAGGGACTGTAAATGCGTATTAAGAGAGTAAAAATTAAAAACTTCCGTACACTTTACGATGTAACAATTGATTTTCATAATATTACTACGTTTATAGGGCCAAATGGTTCTGGAAAATCAACAGTACTGTATGCTTTGGATTGGTTTTTTAACGGATCCAAAGATGGCGAATTGACAGAAGAAGATGCTACTTATAATCATGCTGACGAACCGATTGAAGTGTCGGTCACATTCAATCAGCTTACAGACTCTGATAAACGAGCGCTCGGAAAGTATTCTCCGCAAGGCGCAGATGAATTTACTGCTTGGAAAACTTACGACAAAGGCAAAGAGATTCTGTCCGCAAACTCAAAAGGTAACCCTCTTTTTAACGACATTAAGAGATTGGCAAAAGCAGGTGATAAAAAAAAGACGCTTATAACGATCTGCAAAATAGACATCCAGAATTGAATCTCCCGAAAGCAGCTACTGCGTCTTCAATAAATGAGGCAATCTCAGCGTGGGAACAATCACATAGCGATCAGCTTGAAGATATACCTGAAGAAGTGTCAACTTCTTTTAATGGTTTTAACGGCAATGCGCGATGAAGGATATTTTCAATTTCACTCTTGTAAAAGCTGATTACCGAGCAAGCGAGGAGTCTGAAGATTCCCGAAACAGTATTCTCGGTTCAATTATTGGGAGAACCGTCGACCGCAGTGCAGCGGATGAAAGAATTCAAGAGCTTTATTCAGGCATTGAAGAACAAAGAAAACGAATATATGACGAGATATATGGCAAAAAAAACTCGATGACCTATCCTGCAAGCTGAATTCTATTATAGAGGGATATTCCGTAGGTAGAACAGTTTCGGTTATCTCAGAAACGCAAGAAATCAAACCTCCAAAAACAAATTTTGGCATTCGTGCGCATGATGGTGAAGATGAAACGGAAATTACGAAACAAGGGCATGGATTTCACGTATGCTTCTGTTTCCGCGCTGCAGCTACTTGCAGAAACATCCAGCCCGAACAAGACTGAAGGCACTCTCTGTCTTGCCTATCGAAGAGCCTGAACTGTATCAACATCCTATTCAGGCATTGACTTTTGCGCGAGTGCTCAGAATTCTGGGTGAAGATAACGATAGTGGCATTCAGATTATGTATGACACTCATAGTCCATATTTTCTTGAGCCACAACATTATGATCAAATCTATCGTTTTATTCGGAAGCATGGAAAAAATACAACAGTCAAATTATACAATGTGGTGGAGAAAGAAGTCGACGAAAAGCTTAGGGCATCAGGACAAAAATCGATTAAAACATCCATGGGACATATCATTTGCAATGATTTATCCTCTGCACTTTTTTCAAATGTGGTCATCCTAGTAGAAGGTTCGTCTGACAAGGCGATTCTCGAAGAAGTTGCTAACCGATATTTTGAGGATAATATACAGCTTTCTTCTACCATGGCATTGGGAAAATATGGAATACAAATCCTACCAGCAATCGGCAAGCCTAATATTCCTAAGCTTCATGCTATCCTTGATAAATTTGGTATTACTTCGTTAGTGATGTTTGATAATGATCAATCTAAAAAAAAACTGGCGATGTAAGTGGTATGGCTAAAGAAAATGACTGTTATGTCTCAGTATTTTAGAATTGAGGAAGAATGTGTTGATTGTCGATGGCCGCAAGCGGGTCTATATTCCAATAATACTATTTTTGTCGTTGAAGATAATCTCGA
>ENA-OQCD01000613-OQCD01000613.1-human-gut-metagenome-genome-assembly--contig:-NODE-613-length-10033-cov-1.673935_pt1 | contig 10033 bp, 11 predicted proteins | sample MGYA00242755_ERZ504571 | MGnify/ENA primary metagenome ERZ504571 (study PRJEB26092, sample SAMD00036274) | human gut metagenome | host: Homo sapiens | study: EMG produced TPA metagenomics assembly of...
CTATTCTGTAGAGCCGATGGAAGTAATCAAGAAAGAAGGTAATCTGTACACATTCCAGTGTAAACACAGTCTTTCTAACTCCGGCAGCTTTAAGGTTGCATACCGTATGTACCCGAAGAACGTAGATCTGCCTCACCGCCAGGATTTCTGCTATGTTCGTTGGTTCGTATTAATTCATTGAAATCACTTTTTCTGTTTTTTAAAGCGATTTCATAATAATATAATAAGAGAGCCGGTCAGATTTGGAACCGGCTCTCTTTTCTATTATTCTCCTTTCACACATAACAGGTGTTGAAACGTCCTATTCAAGGGAATCCTGTGTGAAAGCTATCTTCCTTGTGATATAGAAAGGGAATGTATCAAAACTATGGTCTATCCCATCATCAGCTGTAGGGGCAGGGTTTGCCTGCCCGAAGACACAAAGTCAACTGTTTTCGGGCGAGCGAACCTTGCCCCTACGAGCTAAACGACAGCATTATCCACGTTTTGAATTCAACCCCTTTCCGTTTATAAATCTTGCTTTTCTCTTATTTTAAGAGCTCGCTTAATTTTGCTTTAATATCTTCACCGCGCAGGTTGCGTGCTACGATGGTACCTTCTTGATCAACTAAAACAGTGGCAGGAATAGAATTTACGCCATACAGTTTTGCACCTGCGTTGTTCCAGCCTTGCAAATCAGACATCTGCGGCCATGTGATATCGAGAGCAGTGATAGCTTCTTTCCATTTATCCAGATTGTTATCCAGAGAAACGCCCACGATACCGAAGCCCTTATTCTTGAATTCTTTGTAAGCGGCAACTACATTCGGCATTTCTTTGCGACAAGGTCCGCACCAGCTGGCCCAGAAATCAATCAATGTATATTTGTTCTTGCTTATGAAATCAGATAACTTCACTGTTTGTCCTTCAGGAGTATCCATAGAGAAATCGATGTATTTCTGACCTACAGCTGTCTTTTCTACAGTTTCAATATGCTTCTTCAGTTTAACGATACGGTCATTATTGGCAAACTGAGCAGGAATCTTTTCAACTAAAGATTTTTGTTTGTCCAATTCGAATGCGGCAGCATAAGAAGGAAGTAATTGTATACCTACTGCATTTGTAATGTTAGCTTCGATAGTGTTGAAGACCATATCCATGGCAATGCTGTCTTTCTTTTCTATTTCTTTCATTACGTTTTCACGCTGTTCGTCAGTCAAGGTAGAGTCAGACATTGCGCTACGATACATGTCATTCATTTCTTTGCTCATAGCGATGAAGTTATCTTTGAACTGCTGATAAGTATCATTGTTTGCAGTACCGCCGATTTTGTTTTCTTCGCCCAGTGCAACAGTGATATTTCCGTTTTCGAGGAAGAAATCGGCACGGTTACGTTTTCCGTCTTTTGCATAGATGATAAAGCAGTTTGTTGCTGTGTCCTGTCTTCCGGTGAATGTGAAAGTACCTCCTGCTACAGTGGTAGAATCCAATTTTACCCAGTCGCCATTCTTATATTCCTGCAAATAAATAGTGTCGCCATCGGCAAGACCTTCTACTGTTCCCGATACTTTGTAAGCGGGTGAATTGTTGCATGCAGTGAAAGCTAAGCTTCCTACAGCCAATAAATAAACTAATTTTTTTTCATTGTGATGATATTATAATTTGAACGCAAAGATAGTTACTTTAATTAATACAGAAGAGAAAAAAGGTTTTTATTTTCATCTGCTCATTAATAATATATAGAATATTATGTGTTTTTTTGCAGGATAATGTGACTGCGTTTGTTTCAAATGGTTATCTTTGTACCTAAATACCATTCGCAAAATGTTAATACCGAGTCTTGCATTAATTACTATCCTGTTTCTTTTGTTAGTATGGGCTACTATCAGAGAAAGAGTTATGGCTAAAGAAATAAAGTTGGCTAAGCAGTTCTACGCTGCCATCTGGAATAATGCCCATGAGTTTATATTCTTGATAGACAAGACTTCGCATGTCACCAAGACCAATTATTACACAGTTTGCAAGATGCCTCCCCGGGAAGACCGGAAATGTTTCGGGGAGATATTGCAGTGTCGCTATGCGCGTGAGGCAGATAACTGCAATAAGCACGAGAAGTGTCGTGACTGCATAATAAGGAGTAAGATAAGCGAGACGTTTAAGAGTCGCGGCAGCTTTAGCAATTTCGAGACTACAATGGATATTCAGATATCTTCCCATCTTGCCGGTCTTTACAGCATGATGGTTTCGGGTCGCTATCTGTCGCTCAATGGTCATGATTATGTGATACTTACCGTTCATGATATCAGTGAGGAGCGAGCTTTGAAGTCTTCATTGAAGCATAGTAATGAAAAATTTCTTTGTTTTTTCGATAATGTGACCGTAGGTTGTGCTATCTGTGATAAAGAAGGTAAGTTGATAGAGGTGAATGATACCTATGTAGAGTATATGGGATTAGAGTCAAAGAAAGATGCAGTCAGCCAACTTAATATTTATACTAATCCTTGTATTAACCCTGAGTTTAAAGAAATGATGAGGTCAGGCATCCCGGTATCGGGGGAAGTAAAATATGATTATAAAATAATTAATCAGGCATATGTAAAGAGTCGCCATAGGAATGTGCATTATTTTCGTTTTTATAGTCAACTATCTGAGGGATGCAGCAGGTAATGTAGAGAATATTCTGATTATTTGGGTTGAAAATACTTTGATTCATAATACATTACGTCAGAATAAGAACTTTCACGAGATGATTGGTGCATCTTCGTCCGCTTCCAAGATAGGTTTCTCGTCCATCAACTTATTGAAGAACGAACAGCTGGTGACACCGGAATATCTGAGGAATTTGGGGATATCTGAAGAAATAGATTTGCGCACCATTTTCTCTCATATGAAATACGCGGATGAGGACGCATCCCGGCAGCAGCAGGTATTTATGGACTACGTGGAGAAAGCTAAACATGAAAGGGTGGAACCTTTAGAAAGGAATATACATCTGATAGTAGATGGCGAACCCAGGTGGATTAAGCAATACCTCATTCAGCAGACATTCGATCCGGATAATGGAAACATTGTTCTGTTGGGAGTAAATGTTGATATCAATGAGCAGAAGAAAACAGAAGAGGCACTGCGCGAGGCAAAAGAAAAAGCCGAAAGCTCAGATAAGTTGAAGTCTGCTTTTGTGGCGAATATGAGCATGAGATTCGCACTCCTTTAAATGCGATTGTGGGTTTTGCCAATCTGTTGGTTACTTCGGAAGACAAAGAAGATTTTGATAACTTCAAGCAGATTATTGAGCAGAACAGTAACCAGCTTTTGCAATTGATAGGAGATATTCTTGATCTCTCGAAGATAGAGTCGGATACGTTGGATTTTGTGTGGAGTAATGTAAATATCAATGCCATGATGTATGAGTTGGAAAAGATATTCCAAATGCGAAATGCCGCCAATCCTGATGTTGTGATAAAATGTGTGGCAAGTGTGGGCGACTGCGTGATACGTACAGACCGTCAGCGGCTGATTCAAGTGGTATCCAATTTGATGACCAATGCCATTAAGTTTACCACACAGGGCAGCATTATTATGGGGTACGAAAAGCGGAAGGAAGAAATCTATTTCTATGTGAAGGATACCGGTTGCGGTATTCCGGAAGAAAATCAAAGTCAGATATTTGAGCGTTTTGTCCAGTTGGATAGCTTTAAACAAGGCACCGGTCTGGGACTTCCGATATGCAGCAGCATTGTCAGGGCAATGGGAGGTAAGATAGGTGTGAACTCTAAGCCGGGAGAAGGATCGACTTTCTGGTTTATATTGCCCGAATGTCCGCCGGTGAGAAACGAATCGGAATCACGAAAACACAGCTTTTGATTTTGTTGTCGCTTCCGGTTTATGAGCGTATATATGTATTCCCGGCATATTCCCGTTTCAATGTAGCTGATAATTATGATTATTTCTTTATCTTTGCCGACCGAAAATGTAGAGGCGTTTTTCGTCCGGTTACCAAAAGTAGTATGCAACAGTCTAATTATATAATTGAAGTCAAGAATGTATCCAAGTTTTTTTGGCGATAAAATAGCATTGGATAACATTAACTTGTACGTGAAAAAAGGAGAATTCGTAACGATTCTAGGTCCTTCAGGATGTGGAAAGACTACACTTTTGCGCCTTATTGCCGGTTTCAGACTGCTTCGGAAGGAGAAATCCGAATAGCAGGGCAGGAGATTACACAAACTCCGCCGCACAAACGACCGGTAAATACCGTATTTCAGAAGTATGCTTTGTTTCCTCATCTGAATGTATATGATAATATAGCGTTCGGGTTAAAAGCTAAAAGAAACTACCGAAAACAAAATCATTGAAAAAGAAAGTAAAAGGCAGCCCTCCGTATGGTGGGGGATGACTGATTATGAGTATCGTGATGTCAACTCGCTTTCAGGCGGTCAGCAGCAGCGTGTGGCCATAGCCCGCGCCATTGTGAACGAGCCGGAAGTATTGCTTCTTGACGAACCGCTGGCAGCTCTCGACCTGAAGATGCGTAAAGATATGCAGATGGAACTGAAGGAGATGCATAAAAACATTGGGAATCACATTTTGTATATGTAACACACGATCAGGAAGAAGCGCTCACGTGAGTGATACAATTGTAGTAATGAGTGAGGGGCGTATTCAGCAGATAGGTACTCCTGTAGATATCTATAATGAACCCATCAACTCATTTGTCGCTGATTTTATCGGAGAGAGTAATATCTTGAACGGCATAATGATAAAAGATAAGTTAGTGCGTTTTGCCGGTGTAGAGTTTGAATGTGTGGACGAAGGTTTGGTGAGAATATGCCTGTGGATGTGGTGGTTCGCCCTGAAGACTGGTATATTTTCCCTCTTTCGGATGCTGCACAGATTACGGGTACAGTCACTTCTTCTATCTTCAAGGGAGTGCATTATGAGATGGTTGTTGTGGCAAACGGTTATGAGTTTTATCGTGCAAGACTACCATCACTTTTGACGTGGGGCAGGAAGTAGGTCTGCTGGTCAAACCGTTTGACATCCATATCATGAAGAAGGAGCGTGTATGCAATTCTTTCGAGGGAGAGATGATAGACGGAAGTCATGTTGACTTCCTGGGTTGTCACTTCGAGTGTTTGCCTGTAAAGGATATCGAACCGGGCGAGAAAGTAAAAGTAGTGGTGGCATTTAAGGATATTATCCTGCATGACAATGAAGAAGACGGAACATTAACCGGCGATGTGCGTTTTATCCTTTATAAAGGCGATCATTACCACCTCACCGTTTCATCGGATTGGGGAGAGGATATTTTATGTAGATACCAATGATGTATGGGATAATGGTGATCATGTAGGTATCAGTATTTTGCCCGAAAAGATTAAGATAATAAAGGTTGTAGACTAATATAAAAAAGAAAAGAGGTGCTCAGAACGATACGATTCTTCTTGTCCTCGCGTAAGAGTTGGACGATTCCTTACGTGATATTTTCAGCGATATTTGTTATTCTTCCGCTTCTTCTGATAGTGGTTTATGCATTTATGGACGATGCCGGACATTTTTACTTTCGGCAATTTTACCAAGTTCTTTGCCCACCCTGAGGCAATCAATACGTTTGTTTATTCCATTGGCGTTGCTATTATCACGACGGTAGCGTGTATTCTGTTGGGCTATCCTGCCGCTTATATTCTGACGCAGACCCGAATGAAATATGCACAAACCATCGTGGTGCTTTTTTATCCTTCCCATGTGGGTCAATATCCTGATTCGTACGTTGGCGACAGTGGCGCTTTTCGACTTTATGGATGTGCCCTTGGGAGAAGGAGCATTGATATTCGGTATGGTATATAATTTCCTGCCTTTTATGATTTATCCTATTTATAACACATTGCAGAAAGTTGGATAAAAAGTTATGTGGAGGCAGCGCAAGACTTGGGTGCCAATCCGGTACAAGTGTTCTTTAAGGCTGTGTTGCCATTGTCCATGCCCGGCATCGTGAGTGGTATTCTTATGGTATTCATGCCCACTATCTCCACATTCGCCATTGCCGAGTTGCTGACAATGAACAATATAAAACTGTTTGGTACTACCATTCAGGAAAACATCAATAACAGCATGTGGAACTATGGTGCGGCGCTTTCACTTATCATGCTGTTCCTGATTGGCGCCACTACCTTGTTTGCTTCGGATGACAAGGGCAATGATGAAGGAGGTGGTTTATGGTAAAGAAAAATATTATGTCAGGGATACCTGTGGCTTTTTTATTGCTGTTGCTCTATGCTCCTATTTTCATTATTATGATTTTACTCCTTTACAGAAGCAAAGGTTGCTTGGGCAATTTGGACGGGATTCTCCACAAAACTTTTATTCATCGCTGTTCACCACGGGTACTCATCACTCGCTGACCAATGCGCTGATTAATACGTTGACCATCGCGCTGATAGCTGCAACGGTTTCCACTTTATTGGGGAGTATCACTGCCATCGGCATATTCAATTTGCGTGCCCGTTCGCGCAAGGTAATCGGTTTTGTTAATAATATCCCTATTCTGAATGGCGATATTATCATCGGTATCTCGTTGTTCCTGCTGTTTGTTTCGCTGGGTATCCCTCAAGGATACACTACCGTGGTACTGGCTCACATTACATTTTGCACCCCATACGTGATTCTGAGTGTATTGCCACGTCTCAAACAAATGAATCCGAATATTTATGAAGCGGCACTCGATTTGGGGGCAACTCCCATGCAGGCACTTCGTAAAGTGATTATTCCTGAAATACTTCCGGGAATGATTTCCGGTTTCATGCTGGCAGTCACACTGTCTATTGACGATTTTGCCGTGACCGTGTTTACCATCGGCAATGAAGGATTGGAGACATTGTCTACCTATATTTATGCCGATGCGCGGAAGGAGGACTTACTCCCGAACTTCGTCCCCTTTCAACCATTATATTTTATACTGGTATTGGTGCTGCTCATTATAATCAACCGCCGTTCGAGCAAGAAAAAAGAGGCATAAGAAGATGAAGATAAAGATGAATAAATGGATAATGGCATGTGCCTGCGGGTTGCTTTCGCTCACAGGATGCTACAATACGGGCGAACCTCGCGAAAATGTGCTGAAGATATATAATTGGGCAGATTATATCGATGAAGATGTGCTTGCCGAATTTCCCGAATGGTATAAAGAGCAAACGGGTGAGGATATCCGTATTGTATATCAGACATTCGATATCAATGAAATCATGCTTACCAAAATTGAACGCGGTCATGAGGATTTTGATGTGGTATGTCCTTCGGAATATATCATCGAGCGAATGTTGAAGAAGAATCTGTTGCTGCCTATTGATACTGTTTTTGGTAAGACTCCTAATTATTTGCATAACGAGTCTCCTTATATTCGTGAGCAGTTGGATAAATTGAGTCAGCCGGGGCGCGTGCTTCCGATTATGCCATCGGGTATATGTGGGGGACGGCCGGACTTCTGTATAACACAGACCATGTTCCTGCGGAAGATGCCAAGACATGGGCAAGCCTGTGGAATCTCAAGTACAAGAATAAAATCTTGATGAAAGAGAGCTACCGTGATGCCTACGGAACGGCCCTTATCTATGCCAACAGCAAAAACCTGAAAGAGGGGAAGGTGACGGTAGAAGAGTTGATGAACAACTATTCACAGGCATCTGTCGATACGGTAGAGAAGTACTTGAAGGCCATGAAACCTATGATTGCCGGTTGGGAAGCGGATTTCGGAAAGGAGATGATGACCAAAAATAAGGCATGGCTCAACATGACTTGGAGTGGTGATGCTGTATGGGCAATTGAAGAAGCCGGTGCTGTGGGAGTGAACTTGGATTATGAAGTGCCCGAGGAGGGGAGCAATGTGTGGTATGACGGTTGGGTGATTCCTAAATATGCACGCAATGTGAAGGCTGCCAGTTATTTTATCAATTATCTGTGCCGTCCCGAAGTTGCTTTGCGCAATATGGATGCTTGCGGTTATGTGAGTTCTGTTGCCACTCCCGAAATATTGGAAGAGAAGCTGGATACTACTTTGAACTATTATGCCGACTTGAGCTATTTCTTTGGTCCCGAGGCAGATAGTGTCCGGATTGACGAAGTGCAATATCCCGACCGTCGTGTGGTGGAGCGTTGTGCCATGATCCGTGATTCGGGCGAACGTACGGAAGCGGTATTGGAAATGTGGTCGCGTGTGAAAGGGGATAATCTTGGATTGGGAATTGTGGTTGTGATATTTGTATCGGTCGGAGTGATGCTGGTTTATACGGTTTATAGGCGGATACAGCGTTATCAGCACGAGAAATTGCAACGCCGCTGCAGGAGACACAGAAAAAGAAGATAATCCTTTGCGCTGCCGGTGACACTCCGGACTTACGGATTTTATAAAAAAACAGTAGAGGCTTCCTTGTTCAAGGAAGCCTCTGTTTCTCTCTATCTTTTATCTACTGAAATTAGATAATATATTGGTCTGAAATAGACTCGTTATTCATTACGCGGCGGATAGTTTCGGCAAACATGTCGGCGATAGTCAACTGTTTTACTTTGGCGCAACGGTTAGAATAAGGAATACTGTCTGTAAATACCATTTCTTCCAAACCGGAATCTTGAACACGTTCGGAAGCAGGACCGGACATCACACAGTGAGAAGCGATGGCGCGGACAGAAATGGCTCCGGCTTCCTTCATGATATCGGCAGCTTTGGTAATAGTACCTGCTGTATCTACCATATCGTCTACCAGGATGACATTCTTGTCTTTTACGTCACCGATAATTTGCATGGTAGCCACTACGTTTGCTCTTTCGCGAGTCTTGTTGCACAATACCAAAGGCACATCAAGGTATTTGGCATATGTGCTGGCACGCTTGGAACCGCCCACATCGGGAGTAGCGATTACAAGGTTTTCAAGGTTCAGTGACTGAATGTAAGGCAAGAAGATGCCTGATGCATACAAGTGGTCTACCGGAATGTTGAAGAAACCCTGAATTTGGTCGGCATGCAAGTCCATGGTAATCAAACGGTCGATACCTGCCACACTCAGCAAGTCAGCCACCAGTTTGGCACCGATAGAAACACGCGGTTTGTCTTTTCTGTCTTGGCGAGCCCATCCGAAGTAAGGGATAACGGCTACGATGCTCTTGGCAGAAGCTCTTTTTGCTGCGTCAATCATCAGCAGCAATTCCATCAGGTTGTCAGAATTAGGAAGGTAGATTGAACTAAGAATACATGGGCACCTCTAATTGACTCTTCGAAGGAAACAGCAAATTCACCATCAGCAAAGTGTGTAATATTCATGTTTCCCAGTTCGCAACCGAGGCTGTTGCAAATTTTTTCTGCAAGGTATTTTCGAGTTTGTTCCCGAGAATACTTTTAAAAAGGAGATGTTTTTACTCATTTTTGTAATAGATATTACCTATTTTATTAATTTGCGTACAAAGGTACGTATTTATAATTAGAATTTAAAAAATCGAACAATTAAAAATTAATTCGCGTTTCCTTGAAACGCCTGTTTTTCAGGCAGGAATATGTGTTGTTTTTCTCTGCTTTTTAGTTAATCTGCCAACTTTTTTCAGTTTGCGGAAGTGTTCTATCAGCAATCGGTAGTCACGGTCGCAGCGTGTATCGAACTTATTCCACAAAGCACCTAAGATGGCTGCTCCGCCAAAGCCGAAGTCTTTTACTTCTAAAATATTGTCCACATCGATACCACCCAGTGCAATCACCTTCTTGTCTATAATGCCGGCTTTGTCGGCGGCACGAAGTTCTTCGGCCGTATATGCGGAGTTATAGTTCATCTTGGAAATACTGTTGAATACAGGACTCAGAAAAACATAGTCACACGTCTGTTTGCGCTCCTTTACTTCGTCCAAAGAGTGGCATGAACAACTGATATGCCTTTATAGTTTTCGGGTGGGTTGGGATTGCGGCCGTTCAGGTGGATACCTTTCAACTTATATTCATCTTTCAGGTAGAAATGTCCGTGCACCACGATGCGTTTTATGATACTGTTCGGGAATCAAGGTAAGCAGCCGTTCGGCG
>ENA-OQCD01000614-OQCD01000614.1-human-gut-metagenome-genome-assembly--contig:-NODE-614-length-10030-cov-5.490054_pt1 | contig 10030 bp, 14 predicted proteins | sample MGYA00242755_ERZ504571 | MGnify/ENA primary metagenome ERZ504571 (study PRJEB26092, sample SAMD00036274) | human gut metagenome | host: Homo sapiens | study: EMG produced TPA metagenomics assembly of...
AGATGCCAAGCCAAAAGCGCAGATAATACTGGATGTCTTATCGAGCATTTTGGCAACGCAGATGCGTGCCGCAGCTGCCGGAGCGGTGCTTAAGCCGCAAGGCGGGAATTGTGCGGTGTTGCCTTAATTTTTGGCGGCAGGGAGCCACCCCTCACCGGCTTTCGCCGGAGCTCCCCTCCAGGGGAGCCAATATCTTACTTTAGGTATGCGATGGCTCCCCTGGAGGGGAGCTGGACGCGAAGCGGCCTGAGGGCGGGTTCCCGCTGCCAGGCTAAAAATTTGCAGGGAACGACACCTGCATCGTCCCGCATGACGGGCTTTGCCGGGTATTTCACTTCATCACCCGGCGCACACCTGCGGGCGCACACTGTGCGCCCTTACGGTCTCTACAGGGGGAAACGGCATTTGCTGAACGGTGCCCCTGCTCATTTTCTCAAACGCCTTCAATTCCACCCCCGGCTGCCTGCAGGGCCGCGCCGATCTTTTCTACAAAGGCCAGAGCCTTGGGACCATCGCCGTGTACGCAGACGGAATCCGCCTGGATGGCAATGTCCGTACCGTCGTTGGCGGTCACTTTGCCCTCGGTTACCATGCGGATCACACGGGCAATGGCTTCGTCCTCATCCTCAATCATGGCGCCGGGGGTTCCGCGGGGCACAAGGCTGCCATCCGGGCGGTAGCCGCGGTCGGCAAACACCTCATTGGCAACCGGCAGGCTGATGGCCTGGGCCGCCTTGACCATCTCGCTGCCGGAAAGCGCCAACAGCACCGCGCCGGGGGCGCTCTCCTTCACTGCGGCGCAGATGGCATCCGCCAGCGCGCGGTCCTTGCCCGCCATGTTGTACAAAGCGCCGTGGGGCTTTACATGGTGCAGCGGCACACCGGCGGCATCGCAAAACGCTTTCAGCGCACCGATCTGATACTGCACACAGGCCTTGCTTCCGCCGGGGTCAGCTTCATCTGGCGGCGGCCAAAGCCCTGCAGATCAGGGAAACCGGGGTGCGCCCCCACCGCCACGCCGCTCTGTTTGCACAGCGCCACGGTGCGCTGCATCACCAGCGGATCGCCTGCATGGAAGCCACAGGCCACATTGGCCGATGTGATAAACGGGATTACCTTTTCATCCATTCCGATGGTATACGCGCCAAAGCTTTCGCCCAGGTCACAGTTCAAATCAATATACGGCATGGCTCAATCCTCCTCTTTCAGGCATAAGGCAATGCTTCTGCCCCGCAGGGGCGCACAGTGTGCGCCCCTGCGGTTTTTACTATCTGCTCTTAATATTTCAGCTCCACATTTTTTACGTCGGTCACAAACATGTGCCCCGGCGCATGGGTGATGCAGAACTCCGGCTTGGAGTGCATCACAACGTTCTGCGGGGTCACTCCGCAGGGCCAGAACACCGGTGTTTCGCCGGGGTTGATGGTCACGGCATCGCCGTAATCCGGGTGAGCCAAATCATGGATGCCGATGGCTTCCGGCTCACCGATTTGCACCGGCATACCGTGCACGCGGGGCATGCCCGCTGTAATGGCAGCTGCCGCCGGGACCTGCCGGTACGGGATGGGCCGCATGCTGACCACCATGTTTCCGCTGAACACCCCTGCCGGGGTACAGGGAATGTTGGTGTTGTACATCGGCACATTCACGCCCTCTTCGATCTGGCGCACCGGGATGCCCGCTTCCAGCAGTTCAGATTCAAAGGAGAAGCTGCACCCGATCAAAAAGCTGACCAGGTCGTTCCTCTCCTCAAAGAATTTGCTCACATCGGGGTATTCCCCGGTCAGCTCGCCGTGTTCGTACACCCGGTAGCGCGGGATATCGGTAGCAATATCGCTGCCTTTGCCAAATTGGGCAAAGGTTCGCTCGCCTGCGTCCGCCACTTCCAGCAGCGGGCAGGCTTTGGGGTTGCGCTGGCAGAACAGCAAAAAAAGTCCCACGCCAGCGCCTTGGGCAGCACCACAAGGTTGCCCTGGGCATAACCGTTGCACATGCCGGTGGTCGGGCCGGTCAGTTCGCCCTTGCGGATCAGCCCGCGCAGGTCGGCCGGTTTCATGGCTGCAAAGTCCATTATTTCATCCGCTCCCTGATTTTGTCAAGCACGGCCGCCTGCGCCCTGGCTCCTGCAACAGCCTGCGCCGCGGTCACATATTGGAACGCCAGCTTTTCGCCGGGGCGCAGCTGCGCCATGGCCGAAAGGTCAGCGCTGATGACGGTTGCAATTTTGGCATACCCGCCGGTGGTCTGGTGGTCAGCCAGCATCACAATGGGCTGCCCGTTGGCCGATACCTGCACCGAACCCGCCACAATGCCGTCCGATACAATGTCCGACCCATCCACAGTCTCGATCTGCGGCCCCTGCAATTTGCAGGCCATGCGGTCACAGTCTGCTGTCAAAGCATATACCCCGTGTACAAATGCGGCCTGCCCCACTGCGGTAAAGGCATCGGTCTGGGGGCCGGGCACCGCACGGAACAGCGGCAGCTTCCGCCCGCCCAAAAAGCGCCACGGCCTTGCGGGGGTGCGCGCCGTGCCCAGCGGGCGGTTTGCCCCTTTGGCGCAGATCTGCTGCCAGCGCTGTTCCACCATGGCGGGTGCCGCCCCAATGGGCAGCACATCCCCAGCTTTCAGTGCACGGCCATCCAGCCCGCCCATCCGGCATTTTAAGTCGGTGGAGCGGCTGCCCAGCACGGGCGGGGTATCCACGCCGCCAAACACGGCCAGGTAGCCGCGCAGCCCGCTGCGGGCCGCGCCGATTGCCAGCACCTGCCCCGCGCGGGCCAAAAGCGGCGTATAGGCGGGCACCGGGCGGCCATCCAGCGCGGCGGGCATATCGGCCCCCGCCAGGGCAAAAACAGCGTCCCCGTCAAACTGATACTTGCCGCCCTGCAGGGTCATTTCCAGCACGGGCGGCACCGGCTGCCTGGGGGTTGCCCGCCAGCAGGTTGGCGGTCCGCATAGCGTAACCATCCGCCGCTCCACAGGTGCGGAACCCCCGCGCGGCATAGCCGGTGCGGCCTGCATCCTGCACGGTGGTCAGCGGGCCGGGGCTTATCACATGCAAGTTCACAGTGCCGCCCCCTGTTCTTTCTGGATGGTTTCAAACTTTTCCGGGCTGATGGGCACAAACCGGATGCGGTCCCCCGCCGCGTAAGGCAGTTTGCCGCCGCCAGCCGGGTCAAACAGGCGCAGCGGCGTGCGGCCGATCAGCTGCCACCCGCCGGGGGAAGCCAGCGGGTAGATGCCCGTCTGCTTGCCGCCAATGCCCACCGCCCCCGCGGGGATCTTGGTGCGCGGGGTCTGCAACCGGGGGCAGACAATGCGTTCATCCATGCCGCCCAGGTACGGGAACCCCGGCAGGAACCCCAGCATAAAAATGCGATAGTCCCGCCCGCAGTGGATGTCGATGACCTGCTGTTCGGTCAGCCCGGCGTGCTGTGCCACAAAGGCCAGGTCGGGGCCGTAATCTCCGCCGTAACACACCGGCACCTCCACCAGCCGCCCGGCCGCGGTGCTGCTGACCGGGGGCAAAGCGTCCCACAGGCGGCGCAGCGCGGGGATCAGGGTATCGGCATCGGTCTGCAAAGGGTCCAGCGTGACCAGCAGCGCCGCATAGGTGGGCACTGTTTCCACCACGCCGGGCAGCTGCGCCGCCTGCACAGCGACATCCAGCGCCATAACCTGCGCGTTCACCTGTTCACTGATCTCACTGCCGCAGACGGCCAGCACGCCGCTGTCCCCCACGGGGGTAAACTGGATCATAACAAAAATCCCCTTTGCGTCCGGTATTTTGGGGCTGGTCAGGAAGTGTGCTGTACCTTTAGCGCACATTGTGCGCCCCTACGGTCTCTAAACGTGCCGTTTTGGGTTCACTGCTTCCTGACCAAGGCCAATGTGCCTATTATAGCACAACCTGCTTTATGCCTGCTCAAAAAAATTTCTTTGCCAGCACCGGGCCGAACCAGTGGTCCGAATTGTGGGAATACCGCACCGCATACGCCGTGCACTGCCGCATCATGCTGACAATGCCAACGTTCATGCGGGTATCAAACCCATCCACACCCGGCAGCAGCGAGCCTGTCATATCGATCATGCCATTGCGGGAAAGCACCCGCATGACCTCGCTTTCCATCTCCTCCCGGTGCAGGATGTCCATATCCTTTTTCAGGTAGGCCAGCGCGGCCATCAGCGCATAGCAACCCCAGTCAGAGCAGGTTGCCGTGATGATGTTATCGGTGCTGCTTGCGGCCAGAATGCCGCAGCAGCAGCCGTCCTGGCATTCGCCGGGGGCGGTGAAGGGCACATATTTTTTAATGTGCTCCCCAATGGTGCCCATGCCGATCTCATTGCCCAGATCGCCGATGGCCACATTGGGCACGCCGCGGGCGCGCAGTTCGTTCCACAGCACATCGCTTTTGGCTTCCAGTGTGGTCACATCCTTGCCCACCGCATTGTGGTAAACACCCTTGGCGTTGCCGCCGCAGGCTTCCACCGAGATCACCGCTGCGGGTAAAATCTTATCCGCCAGCGCTTTGGCCTGGGCGGGGGCTTTGGCCTTATCTTTGGTAAAGGCCACAACGCCAAGGCTCAGCGGCAGCTCCATGGCGGTATCCAGGTCCTCATACACATGCAGACCCACCACATTGCCGCATTTCTTAAAGGCTTCCACGCTGTCCTGCGGGCAGACGATGATCGGCTTTGCCCCAAAGGCCAATACCAGAGACCGCGCCAGCAGGATCGCGCTGACAGAACCGTCCATTTCCGGCACCTTGTGGGGCAGCAATACAAACCCGACCAGGATATACACCGGGTTGCCGGGGTGGATGGCTTTGCACAACGCTTCGGCTGCGTGCATGGCGGTCGGCTCCCCGGTATATGCCCGGCTGCCCGCGTACAAAATGCGGCACACCCCGTAACCGCGGGGGTCCAGACACATGATGGCATCCAGGTTTTCGCCTACATTGCGTTTTTCCAGTTCGTCACGGGTCATGGCGTCTTCCCCCTTTTCAGCCCCACAGACTTTCGCAGCCGGTATAGTCATAGAACTCTTTCAGCACTTCGTCCTGGATGGCTTTCAGGGTAGCGGGGTCCTTGCCGCCGGCGGGCTTGCCCTCAAACTCGCAGGCATGCAGACAGAAGTTGGAGGAGGAGGTCACGATGATCTCATCCGCATCGCGCAGGAAATCCACCGTGAACGGTTTTTCCATCACGGTAATGCCCAGGCGGTAGCAGGCCTGCAGCATATGGGTCTTGGCAATGCCGCGCAAAATCAGTTCATCGTTCGGGTGGGAATAGAAAATCCCGTCTTTCAGCACTGAAACGTTGGAGTGCGCACATTCCGTTACAATATCCCCGCGGTGGAACACGGTCTCGCTCATGCCGGCCAGCTTGGCGCGCTGGGCGGTCATAACGCTGGGCAGCAGGTTCAGCGTTTTGATGTTGCAGTGGTAAAAGCGAGTGTCCTCCTCAGAGTTCAGGCGGATGGGCTTGTCGGGGTCGTTCAGGGTGTTGGGCCGGATGGAAACCCACAGCTTGCCGGGCACACCTTCCTCATACACATGGTTGCGGGGCTCCACACCGCGGGTGACCTGCCAGTATACAAAGTTGACCTTGCTGTCCACCTTGGCCAGCAGGTCGGTCAGCAGCCTGCCCAGCTCGGCCTTGCTCATCGGGATGTTGATATCCAGTGCCTTGGCGCTGGTAAAAAAGCGGTCCAGGTGGTCCTGCAGCAGGTATACCTTGCCGTTCGCGCCAACGGTGGCATCGTAGCAGCCATCGCCAAAAAAGTGAACGCGATCATTGAACGGCACCATCAATTCTTCCGGTGCGCCGATTTTGCCATCATAATATGCAATGGATTCCATTTTCCCTTACTCCTCTCATCTTGGTTGCCTTTATGTTCAGCCGTTATTTGGCTTTCACATCAAATTTCAGTTCAATCACTTTTTTAATCAGCTCCACGCAGTTATCCAGCCCAATGGCGGCGGAATCCAGGCAGAGGTCATAGTTTTCCACCCGCTTCCACTGGCGGCCGGTGTGGTATTTGTAATAGCTTTCACGGTAGCGGTCCAGCTTGTCAATATAGTGCTTGGCCTGGCTGCTGCCAATGCCCTGGCGCTTCATCTCGCGCTCCACACGCCAGTCATAGGGGGCATCCACATACACGGTCAGCACGTTGGGCTTATCCCGCAGAACAAAGTCCGCCGCGCGGCCCACGCAGATATAGCTTTCCTCGTTCAGCAGCTCCCGCAGCACCTTGGCCTGGTAGTTGAACAGGTTTTCATCGCTGATAAAGTTGCCGCTTTCCGGCGGGATGATGCTGCCGTCATACACCCGTTCCGAAACCCGGTACAGCATGGTTTTGCGGGTGTTCTCATCGGCGCGGGCAAACAGTTCCTCGCTGATGCCGCTGTCCTCTGAGGCAAGGCGCAGCAGCTTGCGGTCATACAGGTCAATGTCAAATGCCTTTGCCAGCTGCTTGCCAATGTAGCTGCCGCCGCCCGAACCACAGGTGCGGGTAATGGCGACTGCAAAATACGGATAATCGGGATACATTTTCCACCCCTCCTTACTGGCCCAGATAGGCTTTCTTCACGCGCGGGTCGTTCAGCAGATCCGCGGCGTTGCCCTCAATGCTGATGTTGCCGGTTTCCAGCACATAGGCGCGGTCCGAGATGGCCAGCGCCATCTTTGCGTTCTGTTCCACCAGCAGGATCGTGATGCCCTGCTTGTTTACTTCCTGAATGATGGCAAAGATCTCTTTGACCAGCAGGGGCGAAAGGCCCATCGAAGGTTCATCCATCAAAATCATTTTGGGCTTTGCCATCAGGGCGCGGCCTACGGCCAGCATCTGCTGCTCGCCGCCGGAAAGGGTGCCCGCCAGCTGGCGGCGGCGCTCTTCCAGACGGGGGAAGCGCTTATACACATCCTTCATCGTCTCTTCCATCCCGGCCGTCGGCATAAGCGCCCATTTCCAGGTTTTCTTCCACCGTCATCTGGGGGAAGATATGCCGCCCTTCCGGCACATGGGCCAGCTTGTAGGTAATGATCTTGCTGGGTTCCGCCTTGCGCAGGTCGTGCCCGTCAAACATCACGCTGCCGGACGCAGCTTTTTTCAGCCCGGTAATGGTGCGCAGGGTGGTGGTTTTGCCCGCGCCGTTTGCCCCGATCAGGGATACGATCTCGCCGTCATCCACATGCAGCGATATGCCGTTCAGCGCGTGTACCGCGCCGTAATTGACATGAAGGTCTTTTACTTCAAGCATCCGCTTCGACCTCCTCCTCTTTGTCTTTGCCCAGGTATGCTTCAATCACATGGGGGTCATTGGCGATCTCTGCCGGTGTGCCGGAAGCGATCGTGGTACCAAAGTCCAGCACCTGGATTCGCTCGCAGATTTTCATGACCAAACTCATGTCATGCTCGATCAGCAGCACCGATACCTTGAATTCGCTCCGGATATAATCAATAATCTCCAGCAGTTCCTCCGTTTCAGTCGGGTTCATACCGGCGGCCGGTTCGTCCAGCAGCAGCAGCTTCATGTTGGTGGCCAGCGCGCGGGCAATCTCCAGGCGGCGCTGCTCACCATAGGGCAGGTTGTCGGCCTCCAGGTCCTCCTTGCCGGAAAGGTGCACCACCTGCAGCAGCTCTTTGGCGCGTGCGGTGGCGGCGGCTTCCTGCTGCCAGTACGCCTTGGTGCGGAAGATGGCCTGCGGCATGTTGTAGGTCAGTTCTTCCAGCATGGCAGCTTTGACGTTTTTCGATCACCGTCATTTTTTTTGAACAGGCGGATATTCTGGAAGGTTCTAGCAATGCCTGCATGAACGATCTGGTGGGTCTTTTTGCCGTTCATCCGCTCACCATTCAGGTAAAGGGAACCTTCGGTCGGCTTATACACACCAGTGATCAGGTTGAACACGGTGGTTTTGCCTGCGCCGTTGGGGCCGATCAGCCCCACCAGCTCGGATTCGCCGATTTCCATATTAAAATCATCCACGCTTTCAGGCCGCCAAACTGGATGCCAAGGTGCTGGCATTTCAAAACGGGTTGTGCCATGGTTCAGGCCCCCTTTTCTGCTTTTGCTTTTACCGTGCCGCGGCCGGTCAGTTTTTCCAGCGCGCGGGTCAGGCTGAACTCCCACCGGCCAAAGATGCCGCCGGGGCGGAACAGCATGACCAGCACCAGAACCACCGAGTAGGCCAGCATGCGGTAGGTAGAAAATTCACGCATCAGTTCCGGTAAAGCGCTCAGGAACGCTGCGCCGATGATGGAACCGGTCAGCGAACCGGTGCCGCCGATGATCACTTCGCTCAACAGCTCTGCGGAATAGTTAAAGTTGAAGTTGGTGGGGATCATTGCCGTCATGTAATGGGCATAAATACCGCCGCCGATGCCGGCAAAGAATGCGCTGATGGCAAAGGTCATGACCTTGTAATAGGTCACGTTGATGCCGGAAGCCGAAGCCGCGATGTAGTCCTCACGGATGGCCTGCACGGTGCGGCCATATTTGCTGCGGACGAACAGGTACATGATGGTAACGCAGACTACCATGATCCAGAATACCCGCGGGAAGGTGGACAGCTTGAGGATGCCGCTCATTGTTTTACCGCCGCCGGTGATGGAAAAGTTGCAGAAGCAGACGCGGATGATTTCGGCAAACGCCATGGTGACAATGGCGAGATAGTCGCCGCGCAGGCGCAGCGCCGGGATGCCAACCAGTACGCCCATGATGCCCGCAGCCAGGCCGCCGACCAGCAGCGCGATCAGGAACAGCCCCAGATCCGAAAGCCCTTTGCCTGCCAGCGCGCCGGATACAATGGCGGAGACATAAGCGCCGACCGAAACAAACCCCGCATGCCCCAAGGAGAACTCGCCCATAAAGCCAACTACCAGGTTCAGCGATGTGACCATGATGATGGTGTAGCAAGCGGTGGTGCAGATGCCCTGAATATAGGTGGTGGAGGTGCCGAACGCATTGGCGGCGAACAGCCCTGTCAACAGGGCAAACACCAGCGCCACGCCCACAGCGTTCAAAAGATAGGAGCCTTTTTATTTTTTACTCATTGCTCTGCTCCCTCCCTTACACTTTTTCGCCGGTGTTCTTGCCCAGGATACCGGCGGGCTTGACCAGCAGGATCACGATCAATGTGCCGTAAGTAACGGCTTCGTACCAGCCGGGGGCAAACAGCTTGACAAAAATTTCAATCAGGCCGACCAGAATGCCGCCGATCATGGCGCCGGGGATGATGCCAATGCCGCCCAGAACTGCGGCGATAAAGGCTTTCATGCCCATCATGGAGCCCATATCGGTGGTAACGCGGGGGTAGGTAGAGCAGTACATCAGCGCTGCCACCGCCGCCAGACCGGAGCCGATGGCAAAGGTCAGGGTGATGATCTTGTTCACGTTGATGCCCACCAGGGTGGAAGCATCCTTATCCTGCGGGACGGCGCGCATGGCCTTGCCCAGCTTGGTCTTTTTTACAAACAGCTGCATGCAAAGCATCATCGCAACGCCGATGCCAATGGTCAGCAGCACGTTCAGCGGCAGCGATACCCCGCCGACCGTAATGGTGGGCAGGCTGAAAATAGCCTGCACGTTGTGCGGCTTGGCGCCAAACAGCACCATGGCCAGGTTTTCCAAAAAGATGCTCATGGCCAGTGCGGTAATCAAGGCGGACATGGGCCCTGCCTTGCGCACCGGGCGGTAAGCCAGGACCTCAACCAGCACACCAACCAGCGCGCACACCGCAACGGCCACAATCACGGCCATCCAGGCGGGCATTCCCGCATCGACCATCAGCGGGATGGTGTAAAACAATGTGTAAGCACCGATCATGATAAAATCGCCGTGGGCAAAGTTGATCATGCGGATGATACCGTAAACCATGGTGTAGCCCAACGCGATCAGCGCATAAATAGCGCCCTGGTTCAGGCCGTTGATCAGGCCCTGAACAAATAATGATGCAGTCATGGTCCATTCACCTTTCCTATCATTTTTTGTGAATGTTTGATTCGGGGGAATCAAAAACAAAA
>ENA-OQCD01000615-OQCD01000615.1-human-gut-metagenome-genome-assembly--contig:-NODE-615-length-10025-cov-2.279956_pt1 | contig 10025 bp, 11 predicted proteins | sample MGYA00242755_ERZ504571 | MGnify/ENA primary metagenome ERZ504571 (study PRJEB26092, sample SAMD00036274) | human gut metagenome | host: Homo sapiens | study: EMG produced TPA metagenomics assembly of...
ATCATATTCAACTCCATTGAATATCAACACAATAGCTGTAAGAGTAGTTCTGAAGGAACTAATGAAACGGAATTACTTGATTTTCAATAAACTTTAAAAAATCACAGCTATGTTAAAACGACTAAAAATCAGTCAGTATGTTGCTGTTCCTAATGGGTGCCTCTACCGGAGCAGCATACGCGGTCGCCAATCCCGGCGTTACCGATGTGAAAATCACACAACAAAATGGAGCTTGTACAGGAGTTGTAGTAGACGCTACAGGTGAAACCGTTATCGGTGCGTCTGTAGTAGTGAAAGGTACGACTAATGGTACGATAACCGGACTTGATGGCGACTTCTCTTTATCCAATGTGAAAAAAGGGGATATCATTCAAATTTCATTTGTAGGTTATCAAACAGTAGAGATTCCTTGGGATGGACAACCCATGAATGTAACTTTACAGGATGACACACAAACATTGGGTGAAGTTGTAGTGACTGCTCTTGGTATCAAACGTGAGAAAAAAGCACTGGGTTATGCCATGCAGGAGGTAAAAGGTGACGCGTTACTTGAAGCTCGTGAAACGAACCTCGCAAATGCTTTGACAGGTAAAGTTTCAGGTGTCCAGATTATCCGTTCAAGCAATGGTCCTGGCGGTTCTTCCAAAATCCAGCTTCGTGGTGCGAATTCTGTAACAGGTTTGAACCAGCCGTTAATTGTTGTCGATGGTGTGCCAATGGATAACTTTACAGGAGCAAGTAATAATGATATTGATAACCCGACATTGGATATGGGTAATGGACTTCAGATATTAATGCTGAAGATATTGAGTCCATGTCTGTGTTGAAAGGTGCGTCAGCTGCTGCTCTTTATGGTTCTCGTGCCGGTAATGGTGTTATTTTGATTACAACTAAAAAAGGAACAAAGCGTGAAGGTTTGGGTATCACCATCTCTGGTTCAGTTTCCGCTGAGACAACATTTATGCTCCCTAAACGCCAAAAAGCCTTTGGACAAGGTGAGAATGGTGTGTTCGATTCAACTAACGGCTATAGCTGGGGACCTGAAGTAACAGGGCAAAGCTATACAAAATGGGATGGTACAACTGCAAATATGCAAATCTTTGATAACGTAAAAAATTTCTTTGATACAGGTGTGAACTTATCAGAAAGCATATCATTCCAGCAGCAGTATGATAAAACATCCATTTACACCTCATTGAATCGTATGGATGACTCCAGCATGATACCGGGTGCTAACTTAAGCCGTACAAACTTAACTTTGCGTGCATCTTCTACTTTTGGTAAAGATGATCGTTGGAGTATTGATGCAAAAGTACAATACATCAATACCCTCGCAGAAAACCGCCCTATCAGTGGTGCACGTGGGAATAATGCATTTTATACTATTTTCAATATGCCTACGACTATTGACATCCGTGACTTTTCCAGCCCTGTCAAAGACGAATTCGGCGAAATGATCTGGTGGAGTAAAGGGGGTATCAACCCTTATTGGTCTAAAGATTATAATCCCAATAAAGACAGTCGCAATCGTTTCCTGATGAACGGATCATTGAAGTACAAATTTACAGATTGGCTGGATGCTGAAATCAAAGCCGGTAGTGATATGTATTTCACTGAGGGTGAAGAGAAATTGTATGCAGGAAGTCCTACTAATAATAAGAACAGCCGTTACAGCACTAGTGAGAAAAAGTTCTTCGAAAATAATTTCAGCTTTTTGATCAGTGGCCATAAAGATGAATTGTTTGGAAAATTTGGTGGTAATTTCTCTTTTGGTGGTAACTTAATGGAAAGAAAATCTACAGGTTTGGATAATGCTATGGGAAAATTGACTGCTCCCGATTTATTCTCTTTAGCCAATGGTGACAAAAAAGATTTGTCAATAACCGAAACCTATATTCATAAAAAAATCAATTCTTTGTATGGAACTCTTGGGATCAACTATAATGGTTGGGCATTCTTGGATGCAACTTTCCGTAATGACTGGTCATCAGCTTTGAATAAAGAAAACCGTTCATTCTTCTATCCGTCTGTTTCATTGTCATGGGTGATCAGTGATATGGTGGGTAAAGTAGGCAAAGGCATGCCCGAATGGTTTACTTATGCTAAAGCACGTGCATCTTTTGCACAAGTAGGTAACGATATGGATGCATATCAGTTATATAATACATATAGTATTGGTTCAGACCCTAATGGCAATACAACTGCCGGACAAGGAAAAACCAAATACGATGCAGATGTACGCAGCGAGTTGATTACTTCTTGGGAAGCCGGTGCTGAATTGAAATTCTTCAATAACCGTTTAGGAGTTGACTTTGCATGGTACAAGACAAACGCAAAACGCCAGTTAATGAATATTCCTTTAAATAACCTTTCCGGTTATGATAACATGAAAGTAAATGCAGGTAACATTCAAAATACCGGTATTGAAATCATGTTGAATGCACGCCCTATCGAAACAGCTCAAATTTTAGTTGGGATACTCAGTTGAACTTCTCTCAGAACAAGAGTAAGATTATTGAATTATTACCGGGAAAACCAGGTATGCAGTATGCTTTAGGAGGTTCTGACGCATTACAGGTTTATGCAGTTGCGGGAGGTGCTTATGGTGAAATCTGGGGTACCAAATATCAACGAGTAGAAGAAGGAGAATTTAAAGGACAATTATTACTCAATGAATCAGGACTGCCACAGGCCACTAGTGACAAGCATAAGATTGGTGAACAACAGCCTGACTTCCTATTAGGATGGACAAATACATTTAATTATAAAAACTTCACACTTAGTTTCCTGATTGACGGACGTTTTGGTGGCGATATTTTCTCATTCACTAATATGAACTTGCAACGTAGTGGTATTGCCGAATGTACTGCTCCAGGCGGTAAACGTGAGGATATCGTTGTAGCGGGAGTTATCAAAGATGGTAACGGTTATAAGGTAAATGATCAAAGTGTTTCTTTAGAACGTTATTACAAAGCTTTGGCTACAGGTCGCGCCGGCATTTCGGAAGCTTATATTTATGATGCTACCAACATCCGTTTGCGTAACATCGCCTTGAGTTACCGTTTCCCGTCATCTATGTTGAAAAAGACTCCGTTCCAACAGGTTAAGCTTGGTTTCACTGTGAATAATGTATGGATGATTTCAAGCCATTTGGATGGTATTGATCCGGAATCAGTATATGCTACAAGCACTAATGCAACAGGTTTGGAGAACTCGTCAGCTCCGACATCACGTTCTTACCTGTTTAATGTGACTCTTGGTTTCTAATCATAAAAAAGAAAAAGAACAATGAAAACAATGAATAAATTATTTTTGGGGCTTGGCTTTTGCGCCGGATTAGTTTCCTGCTCTGACTTTGATGAAGTCAATACCAATCCCACAGCTGCCGGTGAGGAATATGTAAAACCTCAATATGCATTGAATAATTCTATAGGACAGGCACAGATGAATCCCGGTACTGCAGAACGTATAGTAGTCTATAATTGGGCTAGTGCTGCCAGAATTTGTGGAGAAATGAGTTTTCTGAACGTAGGCCGCTATAGTGATGATTATACATCTGCTTATTATTATCCTGATCTCAGCGCCAGTATTAAAAATGCGACGTTGGCTATTACAGCAGTAGAGAACCAACTCGAAGCGGCCACTACCACTGCACATGAAAAAGAATTTTTCCCGAACGTAAAGCAGTTTGCCCGTATTTGGCGTGCCTATCTTATCAGTGAGTTTGTCGATAATTTCGGACCTTATCCTATTGAAAGTTTCCTAGGGGAAAATCCTGTTTTCAACTCAGAGAAAGATGATTATGAATTCATTTTAAAGGAGTTGAAAGAAGCCGCAGCAGCTATCAACACCTCTGTCCTACCTGTTGAGGCAGAAGGTAAATGCGACCCGTTTGACAATGTAAAATATGATCCTGTGAAGTGGCAGAAATATGCAAATTCACTCCGTATGCGTCTGGCTATGCGTTTATCAAACATCGACAAGGCAACTGCGCAGACCGAATTTGAGGATGCGGCTAAAGGTAACAAGATTTTAACGGCTGATGAGATGTTTGCAGTAAAAGAAAATGATGGATGGGATGTCTTTTCCGGAGTATATACCCGTTCATTTGACGATCAGGTTCTTTCCTCAACAGTTGCTAATCTTCTGACCAATTTAGGTGGTATTAAAGTAACAGAACAACGTTCCGATTTGGCTAGTTATGTTAAACCAGCTAATTATTTAGGTATTAAATATGACAGACATTATGTTGCTAATACAGATAATCCTACTAAACAATATTGGCTGGATGGTATGCCGGAAAATCTTGATCCGCGTGCATTAAAGATATTCTGTTTACCTGATGATGAAAATGCTGAGAACTACATAGATAAATATAATGATAGAACAGCTAAAGATTTCGTTCTTTACACAGTAGACGAAACGGGAATCCGATTCCTAATAAGGATAATCCTGGGGAAATAAAGATTGATGCAACTCGTTGTTGGAATGGTTATCCCGCTGGTTCGCGCGGTGGATGGTCGCCAACCTTGGCTTATAACCAACTGGTGACAAATGGATATGGCCCCGGCTGTACTCTTCCAATGTTGGGTAAAGACTATTGTCAGGGCAAATCTCGCATATTCTTTGCAGCATGGGAAACTTATTTCTTGTTAGCAGAAGCTTCATTGTATGGTTGGAACACTGGAACAACAGCAAAAGAAGCCTATGAGAACGGTATTAAAGCTAGTTTTGAATACTTTGGTGTTAGCGAATATGTGAATGATTATCTGAATTCCACCAACTATAATCGTGTAGGTACTTCAGTCAAATTTGATCATACCACTGAACCGACTGCTGAACAAATGACTTATGTGGATGGATACAGCAAAGAACAGAAAACTGTTACTTATGAATATCCTACAGCTTCTAAAACTTTATATGGAAAAGCATTGAATGACCACTTGACTAAAATTATCACTCAAAAATTCATTGCACAAACTCCGTATTTGGTATTGGAAATGTGGTCGGATTTCCGCCGTTTGGGATTACCATTCTTTGAGATTCCTGCAAACGAAAGTTCAATGACTGGTTCAGACATGGTTAATGCTTGGAATCCTAATTCTTGGAAAGACGGACAGAAGTGGGAATTTTATCCACAACGTATGCGATATCCTTCCAGTCTGGAGAATGCAGATCCCGAAGGCTATAAACAAGCTGTAGAGTTGTTAGGAGGCTCAGATAATATCATCACTCCTTTATGGTGGACCGGACGTTAATGTCTTAACCTAGGACATTCATAGAATATAAGTTAGCCAGCTAATTCATACTTAAAGTATTGCGAATTAGTTGGCTAACTTATATTCTATGAGTGTCCCTTATTATGCCCAAAATCATTTGATTTTCTGATGCCGGCAAAGCATATTACACATGGATCATAGAGTCCTTTAACATTCATAACTACACAAAAAAGAAGGACTACCTTCTCACGAAGACAGCCCTTTCATTTGCTATTAATAATCTAGTAATTTTCTGGTAAATTTTGAACGCTCTCTTATCTAAGAAACAAGCATTAACGCTCTTTTGTTTATTCCTCCATTATAAAACTTTTCTAGTATTTTTTCGGCAATATTTTCATTTTCCTTGCTATAGATAATAGATATATAAAATCCACTACCTGCCGTCTTAGTCATCAAACAAGCATAAAAGGCAATGATCTGTTTCGCAGCTCCCTCTTAAATAAGTACCGAAAAACTGTGGTAACTCAAACTCCTGCACTGCCGACTGGTCTTTCACCCCGTCATCATTGGCATAGTCTTTTAATACACTTTTCAAGTCACTTTTTGTCATACCATCCGAATCCAAAGACTGAATGGTGATATAAAACTTGGAATTGTTCAGAAGAAAAGTCTCCTCTGTATCCTCCTCCACCAAAATCCCTTTTTGGAGCCTCAAAAAGTCAGACCATAGGCTGTCCATGTAATAGGAACCAAAGCTTGCGCACTTACTGATAGCCAAGCCAGACTTAAAAACACAAGAAGTAAAACCTTTTTCATTTTTTAATTATTTTACCAATAAAACTCCGATCAGTCCACAACTGATTATTTATCCTTTTCACGGATTTCCACGCGACGAATCTTTCCACTGATGGTCTTTGGAAGTTCTTCTACAAACTCTATGACACGTGGGTACTTGTACGGAGCAGTCACACGCTTCACATGATCTTGTAACTCCTTTACCAACTCAGGTCCTTCCTTACCCTTAAAAGTTTTAGAAAGGACAATCGTCGCCTTTACCACCTGACCACGGATTTCATCAGGCACACCGGTAATCGCACATTCCACAACAGCCGGATGAGTCATCAAAGCACTTTCCACCTCGAACGGGCCTATACGATAACCCGAACTCTTGATCACATCATCAGCACGACCTACAAACCAAAAATAACCATCCTCATCACGCCAAGCCACATCACCTGTATAATAAATACCATCATGCCAAGCATCTTCCGTTAATTCCGAAGCACGATAATATTCTTTGAACAATCCCAATGGTTTACCCCTATCTGTACGAATAACAATCTGACCTTGTTCTCCATCTTCAGCAGAACGCCCGTCGTGAGTCAACAAATCTATATCATATTGAGGATTAGGTACCCCCATACTTCCAGGTTTAGGCTCCATCCAGGGAAAAGTACCTAAAGTCAACGTGGTTTCCGTTTGTCCAAAACCTTCCATCAGACGAATACCTGTGATTTTCTTGAACGTTTCATATACAGAATAGTTCAAAGCCTCTCCCGCCGTAGTACAGTATTCCAAAGAAGAAAGATCATATTTACTAATGTCCTCCTTAATTAAAAAACGATAAATAGTGGGAGGGAGCACATAAAGAAGTGATATGATAATCCTGAATCTTTCCAAGAATATCTGCCGGTGTAAATTTCTCATGATCATACACAAAAATATTGGCTCCTGCTATCATCTGTCCATAAAGTTTTCCCCAAACAGCTTTCCCCCAACCTGTATCGGCAATGGTAAGATGAAGACTGTCACGATGCAAATTATGCCAGAAACTGGCAGTTACAATATGTCCCAAAGGATATGTAAAATCATGTGCCACCATCTTAGGTTCGCCTGTAGTGCCCGAAGTGAAATACATTAATGAAGTATCTTCATTCGTATTGGGATGTTCCGGTTTGACAAAAGGAGCAGCTTTTTCAATACCTTTATGAAAATCTTCAAAACCCTCCGGAATATCCGGTCCTACACTGACCAGTTTTTTTACTGAAGGACAATCGGGGCATGGCATCTATAATATGCTTTGTTATCACATCTTCTCCTGCAGCTACAATCATCTTGATATCAGCAGCATTACAACGATACACGATATCCTTTTTTTGTCAACAGATGAGTTGCAGGAATAACCACAGCTCCTAACTTATGCAAGGCAATAATAGAGTACCAGAACTCATAACGACGCTTTAAAAATAAGCATCACCATATCACCATGACCAATACCAAGGCTCTGAAAATAAGAAGCAGTCATATCCGTATACTTTTTCAAGTCTGCATAAGTATATTGTATATGCTCCCCTTTATCATTAGTCCATAACAATGCTTTCTTATCGGGTTCTTCGGCAGCCCAGGCATCTACTATATCATAACCAAAATTAAAATTTTCAGGGATTTTAATCTTTAAATTCTTTATAAAGTCCTCTTGTGAGGTAAATGTGGTCTGTTCTAAGAATTTTTCTACCATAATCTTATTCAATTAAAAATTGAGAACCAAAAAATTAGAAATAGTTGCGGTCAATGACAACGCAGTCTTTTTAATCTCAATTTATTATAATATTACTGCCAAGAATTTCACAGTCTTATCATCCAATGCCATCATACCATGTGGAATAGAAGAATCAAAATAAAGACTGTCACCTGGATTCAAGATCAATTCTTTTCCATTTATATTAAGTAACATTCTTCCTTCAATAACCAAATTGAATTCTTGTCCCTCATGTGAGTTAAAATGAATCGGAGTATTTTCCGGTTTCGGTTCTACAGTCACAATAAAAAGGATCAGCCTTACGCCCGCGAAAACCGGAAGCCAATGACTGATATTTATACGCCTTGGTCCGTTCTACCGACACTCCTGAACCACAACGGGTCAGAAAATAAGAACTCATCTTAGGTTCTTCACCAAACATTAATACATCCAATGCAATACCGTATTTACGGGCTATTTTCTGTAAAGCACTGACAGAAATATCTTTCTCCCCGCTTTCCATACCCAAATACTCTTCCACTGAAAGCTGGCAACTTTTAGCCACTTCATCAGGAGTCAGTTCCAGAACGTCCCTTAATCCCTGGAGACGCTCAGCTATTTGTTTTATCTGGTCACTCATAATCTTATTGTTTTATGCTTCAAAGATAATGAAGATTTAAGAATTCCTAGCAAAATTTCATTAAGTTTCGAAGAAAACCATCTGACAGACAACATTAGTTAAGATTATATGCAAACGTTTACTCTCCGAACGTACAGCATCATCAGCACATTTGAAACAAGACAAGAACCACAAAGTTAGCTTCCGAAGCCCCTCATCCTTTCCACAAAATTCTGAATCACCGGATACATAGCCTCAGGCGATTCCAACTCATAGCAAAGAGTTTCCAAAGGACACCAACCTGTCCGGTTTCTGTTCCAAATACGAGAAACTATTTGAACACACTCCACCCTAATATTCGCCTTGTGCAATACAGCCAATGCAGGCTCACTGATGATATCCGTATAAACCTCCCGGACACCCCCCAGCACCATCAATGCGGCAGCTGCTTTTCCTACCACCTTGTCAGCAACCTGCGCTCCATGCAAAAAGACCGGATGCTGATTCAGCAAATCATATAAATCGGCTACCCCCGCGTTGGGTAAAAGTACGGATCTCTTCCTTTCTGATAACACAGGAATAGCCGCCTTCATGCAACAATCTGATTAATTCATCCATCTTCCTTTCTATTTCATTCAGATAATACGATGCATCTCATGACCTTCTACATAAATAGCACTAAACGGGCGGCTCGGACAAAGATTTTCACAAGCGCCACAACCGATGCAACGTTCTGTATTCACAACCGGTATCTTAAGTGATTTTTCATCATCGGCATCTTTAGGAACCATCAAGATAGCCCCCGTAGGACAAATGACGGGCACAATTTCCACAACTTACCCCATCTGTGTTCACTATACAATTCTGAGCAACCCACACAGCATGACCAATCTGTACAGATGACTTCTCTGTCAGATCAGCCAAGTGAATAGCATCAGTAGGACATACTTCTGCACATTTCGCACACTCAGGACGACAATATCCACGTTCGTAAGACATCTCGGGCTGCATCAGATGTTTCAAATCACCGGACGGACGCAATACCTGATTAGGGCACACCGACACACAAAGCTGACAAGCCGTACAATGCTGTGCAAAATGACGAAGACCTCTCGCTCCTGCAGGAACAATAGAAGTGGCACGTTTTAGGATTCTTTTTATCAATAAGAGGCGCCAATCCTCCATCCACTTTCTTTTTCCTGCGCTTTCATTACGGCACTTGTAGCAAGTAAAGCAGAAACCGTAAAAAAAATTTCGCCGCGACGTATTCACCTTTTTCTGAAATTTTGAAGACGATTGAGAAGCTGACTGACCTGTTTCTTTCTCTTCTCAAAAACCTGCTTTTTTCTGAATTAATTGCTCCAGATACATACTTTATCGCATCCTGACGACATTTTACCTAAACAATCCATACAAGCAACACAACGGGAATAATCAATCTCATGTGCTTTGGGATTAATGCAGGAAGACTTGCAATTACGAGCACAAAAGTCCGCAACCATTACATTTTAGACGTATCAATAACCGGTTTAAAAATAAGAATATCTAGATAAGAGTCCCAATACTGTACCCACCGGACAAATGGTATTGCAATAAGTTCTTCCTCCACGCCATGCCAAAATAAAAAAGCACTATCACAGTACCCACTGCAACTACAAAAAGTAGAAAA
>ENA-OQCD01000616-OQCD01000616.1-human-gut-metagenome-genome-assembly--contig:-NODE-616-length-10020-cov-2.115132_pt1 | contig 10020 bp, 9 predicted proteins | sample MGYA00242755_ERZ504571 | MGnify/ENA primary metagenome ERZ504571 (study PRJEB26092, sample SAMD00036274) | human gut metagenome | host: Homo sapiens | study: EMG produced TPA metagenomics assembly of...
CTGGCATAAGCCCCTGGCCACCTGGCCCGAGGACCTGCTGGCCAACCTGCCGCGAGGCATCTCCCGCCACGTGGTGCGTTTCGTGCACGTGGGCGACGAGGTGTACGCCATGAAAGAGATCACCCGTCAGGTGGCCGAGCGCGAGTATGAGATTCTGCGCCGACTGCAGAAGCTCGAGTTGCCGACCGTCATCCCGATTGCCGTGGTCACCGGTCGTCATGACCGCAACGGTGAGCCGCTGGAAGCGATTCTGGTCACCCGTCACCTGAAGTTCTCACTGCCGTACCGCGCACTGTTCGCCCGCAATCTCCAGCCGGATACTGCCGAGCGTTTGATCGACGCCCTTGCCGTGCTGCTGGTTCGCCTGCACTTGGCCGGCTTCTACTGGGGCGATGTGTCGCTGTCGAACGTCCTGTTCCTGCGTGATGCCGACGCGTTTTCCGCCTTCCTGGTGGACGCCGAAACCGGTGATTTGCAGGTGCAGCTTACCGATGGCCAGCGTGAATACGATATCGACTTGGCTCGCACCAACATCATCGGTGAATTGATGGATTTGGCTTCTGGCCGTCTGCTGCCGAGCGACGTGGACGAGATCGAGGTGGGCAACCGTCTGGTCGACCGCTACCACTCGTTGTGGAGCACGCTGACCGACACCGACAAGTTCAGCCCGGACGAGATGTGGAAGATCGAAAAGCGCGTCAACAAGCTCAACGAACTGGGCTTCGACGTGGACGAGCTGGAGATGAAGACCGCGGAGGACGGCAAACGTGTGCTGGTCCGCCCGCGCGTGGTCGATGCCGGCTATGCGTCGCGCAAGCTTCTGCGACTGACCGGTTTAGATGTGCAGGAGAATCAGGCGCGGCGCCTGCTCAACGATCTGGATGCGTACCGTGCCTCCACGTGGCGTGAAGGCGAGGAGTTGGAGATCGTCGCCACCGATTGGATGCGTGAGGTGTATGAGCCGACCGTGCGTATGATTCCACGTGAATATCGTTCGCAGATCGAGCCGGCACAGTTCTTCCATGAGGTGCTGGATCACCGCTGGTTCCTTGCCGAGAAGGCCGGCCACGACGTGCCGATGGGCGAGGCCGTGACCAGCTACATCGACAACGCTCTGCCGAGCTACAGCCTTGACTCCAAGGCACTCGCCGAACTAACGAAGAGGCCGATTCCGGCGTCATTGACGACGAATCCACCTACAGCGACCCGGACGACGACGGCTACAACCCCGATGACGATCCGGATGCGGCAGTGTGGAGTCATTAAGCGGACAATCCGGTGGACTGTCTGTAGGTGAGCCCATCACACAAAGAAGCCCCTCAAATAGAGGGCTTCCGTGTATGTACAACCTATTACGGCCTCAAGCGACAATCACTCCGCCGCAGCCTTGCGCCGTGCGTTGGACACCGCGTACAGGCTGATACCCGCCGCCACTGAAGCGTTCAGCGACTCAACAGACGAGCTGATCGGGATGCCGGCAATCGCGTCGCAGGTTTCGCGCACCAGTCGGCCCAAACCGCTGCCTTCCGAACCGAGCACTACAACGAGCGGATCGGATTCAAAGCCAGTCTCGCCGACGAGCTTATCGCCGCCACCGTCAAGGCCGACAACGTAGTATCCACGCTCCTTCAAGCCCTCAAGTGCCTTAGTCAGGTTCACCACGCGCGCCACCGGCATATGCGCGGCCGCACCGGCAGACACCTTCCAAGCGGCGGCGTTCACTGAAGCGGAACGGCGTTCCGGCAGAATCACACCATTGGCACCGAATGCGGCCGCCGAACGAATCACGGCACCCAGGTTCTGCGGATCGGTCACGCCGTCCAATGCGATAAACAGCGGTCGCGCAGCAATACGGGCGGCCGCCGAATTCGCGGCCTCCATTGCCTTGGCCTTCTTCTCAGCACGATCGGCCAGCTCGTTCAGCGAGGAGTACTGGAACGGATCGACCTTCAGAATCACGCCCTGATGGTTGCCAGAGCGGGCGATACGATCCATCTCCAGACGATCGGCCTCCAGCATGTGCAGGCCGTTCATACCAGCGATTTTCACGATTTCGCGAGTACGATCGTCATGTTCAATACGAGACATGATGTACAGCGTGGAAGAAGGTACGCCTACGCGCAGTGCTTCCAGCACGGAATTACGGCCGTACACCAGATCCGAAGTATCCGCCGAAGCGAACTTGTCCACTCGACGGCGGGCTGCCAGACGCGGGTCGGCCATCTGCCGACGTTCGGCCGCTTTCTTGGCCTTGTACGCCTTGTGATAGACGCGGTCCTCGGCCTTGGGAGTGGGGCCGTAGCCCTTCAGTTTGTTGCGATGCTTGCCACCCGACCCCTTGGTCGGTCCTTTTTTGATAGCCATAGGTGCTATTGTCCCAGCACCCCGCGCCAAAACGCGGCTATTCCGCCGTCGGTAGCCGGTAAGGTATTGAGAGTGAAGAAGCAGCGTATGATATTCGGACTGTCCCTGCTGTATTGGGGATTATGGTTGGCGATTCTGATTCTGTGGATGGGTCGCTTCGTGACCTCATTCTTGTCGATATATTTGGTTTCCGCGCTGCGCCTCGATGAGGGTGTGGTGGGCACAGTCGTGGCCATGTACGGCTTCGGCGCAATCATCGGCTGCCTGTTCGGCGGTACCTTGTCCGACAGATTCGGCCGCCAATCCATGATTATCATCGGCGAAATCGGCGCAGCGGCTGCCCTGCCGGTCGTTTCCGTACTCACTGATCCTGTGTCTTTAGGCGCGGCTCTGTTCGTCTATGGTGCGTTCGCCTCGCTGCCCAGCCCGGCCATCGCCGCGTATATCGCGGATGTGGTGCCTGCCGAACGTCAGCAACGTGCATACGTACTGCAATCGTGGGCGATTAATTTTGGGTACGCGATTGGACCGATTGTGGCCAACCAGCTGGTCAAGATCTCGTATTCGCTGATGTTCTACGTTGAAGCGGCGGTGATGATAGCCGTCACGATATTGCTGATTGCGTTCTTCCGCGAGGTGCGGCATTTGGGGATTACTGTATCGGTGCCAAGTGCGGTGCGCCATGAAGACGAATGCAGTGTTACCCATGCGGAATTCGCCGGCATTGAGAGGCCGAATCACTCGGATGCCGCACCGGCTGCCAGTGTCAAGGGCGCCATGTCTCGCAATTGGCGGCGCGTGCTCACCGATACTCCATTCCTCGGCTTCTCCCTGCTGATGTTCGGCTACTTCCTTGTGTACTTCCAAAGCACCTCCGGCCTGCCCATTGCCATGACGGACCTTGGTCTAGGGCTGGGCGAGTATTCGGTGCTGCTCACCATCAATGGCGGTATGTTGTGCCTGCTACAGATTCCCGCGATGAAACTGTTCGCGCGCATGGGCAATTCACGCGTGCTGGTGATGGGCCTCGCCGTAACCGTCATCGGCTATGCGGTGCAGGCCGCGGCCCATTCTTGGGGCGGATTCGCGCTTGCCGTAGTGCTGTGGACGCTGGGTGAGCTGGGCACATTCCCTATCGCCACCACTACGGTTGCCGCCATGGCACCCGCGTCGGCGCGTGGCACGTATCAGGGCGTCTACAACGTAGTGTGGTCGGTGTCGGTTGCGCTGGCGCCGCTGATTGGTGGCTGGACTATCAGCAACTTCGGCGGTCGAACGCTGTGGATCGCCTGCACTGTTGTGTTGATTGCCGTGACCCTCGGTCTCAAGCTCACCAAAGGCTCGCGCGACCGCGCCATGGCCCGCAGTCTTCACGATTCGCTGTAAGCGTTATTCGGTTTGGAGATACGGGCAAGACCGCATATGGCGAGTGGTTCTTATCGAGAACTATTCTCTGCGCGTATGATGTATGGCATGCAATACATTCAACAAACCATCGTTGGCATTGATGGCAGCGAGGCGCGATTCTTTGGCTATGTGGCCGACAACAGCGAGGAGATGGAACCGGACCGTATACGCCCGGCTATCCTGATTTTGCCTGGCGGCGGCTACGCCATGACTTCTGACCGCGAAGCCGAGCCAGTGGCCCTGCAATTCCTGGCCAAAGGCTTCGCCGTATTCGTGCTGCGCTATTCGGTGCAGCCCAGCCGCTATCCGGTGGCTTTGCTGGAGGCTGCCGAGGCAAGTGCGCCTGAGTTCGCGGCCAATGCGGATCAGTGGCATGTAAACCCCGCGCAAGTGGCCGTACTCGGCTTTTCCGCAGGCGGGCATCTGGCCGCCAACCTCGCCACCTCGGTCGGCGACGAAGACATCCGCGAACAGGGCGGCATGGACCCGGACGCGTGCGCCCGAACGCGCTGATGCTCTCGTACCCAGTAATCACCGCCGGCAAGTACGCCCATCGCGGCAGCTTCCAATGCCTGCTAGGGGACCAAGCTCACAATCAGGCTTTGCTGGACAAGTTCTCCATCGAAAAGCACATCGATGCCAAAACGCCACCCGTCTTCGTCTGGCATACCATGACCGACGACGCCGTGCCCGTGGAGAACACGCTAATGCTCATCCAGGCCTGCCGGGCCGCCGGCGTGAGCATTGAGGCGCACCTGTTCCCTGAAGGCAGCCACGGCCTGTCCTTGGCCAATGCGGAAACTGCCGGTAACGGCTTCTATGCGCACATCGTCGAATGCGTGCAGTGTTGGCCTGATTTGGCTGAGGCCTGGTTGCGTCGCCTGTTCTAGGCAAAACGCTATTACGCTGTGCGCCAAGTGCGCCACGCGGTTATGGAATAATGGCAATCGTATGCATCGGCAGCAGTTGCGCCGGTGTCCATAACCGCGCAGTCCTGTGCGTCCAGCCGGGAGAGAAACCCGGCAGCGGCCGCAAGGCTGACTACTCCGCGGCAATACCAAGGAGAACATTATGGATGATCTCAAAGATCAATCCGCAGTGTCCACGACCGCAACGAACGGGGTCGTGGAATCGGAAGAGGTGCGCGCACAGGAAGCGCTATTGGGGGATACCGATCCAAGTCTGACCAGCGCCGACGACGTGGCCAAAGCCCTGAACGTCGACCCATCCCACGGCCTGAGCGAGGAAGAAGCCAAGCGCCGACTGGCCAAATTCGGCCCGAACGAGCTCGCCAGCGCCCCGCCCGTACCGAAATGGAAGAAATTCCTGGCCCAATTCCAAGATCCGCTGGTCTACCTGCTGATCGCGGCCACTATTATCTCGGTGATCGCTTGGTTCATCGAAAAAGCCAATGCGCAGCCCGGCGCGGAAGGCGGCGAAGTGCTGCCGTTCGACGCCATCGTGATCATCTTGATCCTGATTGTCAATGCTGTGCTCGGCTATATGCAAGAAGCCAAGGCCGAGGCGGCCGTCGAAGCGCTCGCACAAATGACGGCCCCGCAGACCTCGGTGCTGCGCGATGGCAAGGTCATGCGCATCAACACCGCCGACGTGGTCCCCGGCGACATCATCGTCCTTGCGGAAGGCGATTCGGTCTCCGCTGATGGCCGACTGGTCAACGCGGCCAGCCTGCGCATCGCCGAGGCTTCACTGACCGGCGAATCCGTGCCGGTTGGCAAGAAGCCGGACACACTCACCGAAGCCAAGGCGCTGGGCGACCGCGCCAACATGATCTTCAACGGCACTTCCGTGACGCAAGGCACCGGCCGCGCAATCGTGACCGGCACCGGTATGAATACGCAGGTCGGCAAGATCGCCGACATGCTCTCCGCCACCGAAGATGAGAAAACTCCGCTGCAGAAGGAGATGGATTACGTCTCCAAGATCCTCGGCATTGCGGTGTGCGTCATCGCTGTCGTGGTGCTGGTGGCGCTCGCCGTGCTGGAAGGCTTCAACGACGTCCATGACGTGATTGATTCCTTGCTGTTGGCTGTCTCGCTGGCTGTGGCCGCCGTGCCGGAAGGCTTGGCCGCCATCCTGACCGTGGTGCTGGCGCTTGGTGTGCAGCGTATGGCCGCGCACAACGCCATCGTCAAGAAACTGCATTCGGTGGAGACCTTGGGCTCCGCTTCCGTGATCTGCTCGGATAAGACCGGTACGCTGACCCGCAACGAGATGACCGTGGAACGTGTGGTCACCCCGTCCGGCGAAGTGCAGATCACTGGCACCGGTTACGCGCCGGAAGGCCGCATGGTTATGACCGGCGGCGTCAGTCCTGAATCCGAGCAGGCCCAGATTGTGGCCGATGAAGTCGTCGCCACGCTCGTGGCCGGCACGCTCGCGAACGACGGCGAACTACGCGAGGAGAACGGCCGTTGGGAGATTGTGGGCGACCCCACCGAAGTCTCGCTGATCGTGGCCGCACGCAAGGTCAAGGCCGATCGCAAGATCAAGCGATACACGCGCGTTGGCGAGATTCCGTTCACCTCCGAACGCAAGCGCATGTCCATCATCGCCAAGGACAGCACCGATTCAGACAAGCTCACCGTGTTCGCCAAGGGCGCGCCGACGTGCTGTTGAGCTACTGCACGCGCATCCGCGTGGGTGGTCAGGTCCGTAAGCTCACCGAGGCGATCGCCAGTCGATTCTCGCCACCGTCGAACGTCTCTCCTCCGAGGCCTACCGTACGCTTGGCGAGGCCTGCCGTCCGCTGGAAACCGGTTCTTTGGCTGATGTGCCCGGTGTAAGCGTCAACGCTGCAGGCCAGGTGTCCGACATCGCCGATCAGGCCGAAGCCATTGAAACCGATCTCATCTGGAATGGCATGGTTGGCATTATCGATCCGCCGCGTACTGAGGTGCGCGACTCCGTGACCGAGGCCCATCGTGCCGGCATCCGCACGGTGATGATCACCGGCGACCACCCGCTGACCGCCGCCCGCATCGCCTCCGACCTTGGCATCATCGCCAAGGATGGCAAGGCCCTGACCGGCGACCAGCTCGACCAGCTGCCCGATGAGGCCGCGCTCGACAAGGCCACGTCCGAAGTGTCCGTGTACGCGCGCGTGGCCCCCGAGCACAAGCTCAAGATCGTGGAGTCGCTGCAGCGCCAGGGCAACATCGCCGCCATGACCGGCGACGGTGTCAACGACGCCCCGGCCGTCAAGTCCGCCGACATCGGCGTGGCGATGGGCATCACCGGCACCGAGGTGACCAAGGAATCCGCGAAGATGATTCTCGCGGACGACAACTTCTCCACCATCGTCGCCGCCGTGCGCGAAGGCCGTGTGATCTTCGACAACATCCGCAAGTTCCTGCGCTACCTGCTGAGCTCCAACGTGGGCGAGGTGTTCACCGTGTTCGGCGGCGTCATGCTCGCGGCGTGCTTGGCATCACGCAGCCGGGAACCACCGGTGTCGCCGTGCCGCTGCTCGCCACGCAGCTGCTGTGGATCAACCTGCTGACCGACGCCGCCCCGGCGCTCGCGATGGGTGTCGACCCGCAGACCGATGACGTGATGGCACGCAGCCCGCGCAAGCTCACCGACCGCGTGATCGACAGGGACATGTGGATCGATATCCGCGTTCATCGGCATCATCATGGCGGCCGTCACCTTGATCGGCATGGACATGCACCTTGAAGGTGGCCTGTTCACCGACCGCTCCATCGGCGGCACCCACGAATTCCAGATGATCGAGGCCCGTACGATGGGCTTCACGATTCTCGTGTTTGCGCAGCTGTTCAACGCGATCGCATCGCGTTCCGCACGTCAGTCCGCGTTCGTCGGCCTGTTCTCCAACAAGTGGCTGTGGGGGGCGATCGGCCTGTCTGTCGTGCTGCAGCTCGTGGTGATCTACGTGCCGTTCCTCAACTCCGCGTTCGGCACCACGCCGCTCGGACCGTGGGCATGGGTCGAGTGCATCTGCCTCGCCGCGGTCGTACTGATCGCCTCGGAAATCTACAAGGCGATCATGCGCGTCATCGACCGCAAGCGCGGCATTATGGCATAACAATGCCATAAGCCTCCACCGGCGTCAGGGCTCCCGCTCTCCACATCGGAAAACGGGAGCCTTCTCATACCCCGGAATCCGCTGAATATGCGGTGACATGACGGAACGATGTCGTAGCATCGGAGGCGAACCATATATCAATGGCACGTTCCGAAGGGATTCGCAATGTCACTCATCGAACAATTCCATGGCGCCGCCGCCGATGGAACGGAACTCACCGCTATTTATGCTGAGCAGCCGGCTGCTGATGTGGCGTTCGCGCTGGTCTTCGCCGGTCACGGTCTTCCGCGCTTCGTGCACTGGGGCCGCCCGCTCGCGGCGCCAGGAACCGTACTTGCCGCATACGACGCCTGCGGCCGCAGCGCGTGTCCGGCGCGCTGGACGAGACCGCCTGGCCAAGCATCATGCCCACGCAAAGCGAGTCGTGGATAGGGGCACCGCGACTGGATATCCGGCGCGCCGGCGTAACGCCGTTCTGTGCATTCACGGTGACCGGCATCGCAATCCGTCAGGACGAACGCCAAGGCGTTGACGTGTCTGACGGCGTGGACGGTGCCGCGCATACCGTCACGCAACAGGTGCCGGTCGTCTCACCGTGACCGCGTCGGATACCGAGCAGGGCGTGGAACTGTCATGGACGGCCGAACTGTTGCCCGGCGGACTGATCAGACAGCGCACCACGCTGCGTATCTTCCAGCCGGTAATCTTCCGACCGGTGACTTGGAAGTCGGTAAAGTCGAACTCGGCTTCCCGCTCCCGGCACTTGCCACGGAGATACTCACCACCACCGGCCATCATCTGCGCGAACGCAGCCCGCAGCGGCAGCCGCTGACTGAAGGACGCTTCGAGAAGGTCTCGATGGCGGGGCGCCCAGGTTTTGACGCCTCTCTGTTGCTTTCCGCGGGCGAGCCCGGCTTCGGGTTCGAGCATGGCGAGGTCTATTCGGTGCATGTGGGCTGGAGCGGCAATTCCGTGCTGTCGGCAGAGCGTCAGCCGTATACGACCGGTCTGATTGGCGGCGGCGAGGTGCTGCTCGGCGGCGAGGCCACGCTCGCGCCGCGGCGAAACGTACACCACCCCGTGGCTGTACGGGTCGTACGGTGACGGGCTCAACGAGGTGGCTGCGAGATTCCATGATTACGTGCGCTCCTGTCACCCGGATCTCGCCGTCAAGCCACGTCCGGTGATTCTCAACACGTGGGAGGCCGTGTATTTCGACCATGACTACGACACGTTGAAGGCTCTGGCCGATAAGGCCGGGGATTCCGGTGTCGAACGGTTCGTGGTGGATGACGGCTGGTTCGCTCCCGCCGAGACTCCACATCCGGGCTCGGCGACTGGCAAATAGCGCAGGGTGTGTGGCCGGACGGGCCGAAGAGCCTCAAGGCGCTCGCCGATTACGTGCACGGAAAAGGCATGGAGTTCGGCCTGTGGTTCGAACCGGAGATGGTCAACCCGGATTCCGACGTGGCCCGCGCCCACCCTGACTGGGTGCTGCGCCCGACGGCGAACCGTCTGCCGATGCAGGGACGTCGCAGCAAGTGCTCGACCTGACCAATCCCGACGCCTACCGATACATCCATGATTCCATCGATGCGCTGGTCGGCGAGTTGGGCATCGACTACATCAAATGGGACCACAACAAATTCGTCACCGAGGCGGTCTCGCCACGTACCGGCAGGCCGGCGGTGCACGGGCAGACGCTCGCCGTGTACCGGATGTTCCGTGACCTCGAAGTCGCGCATCCGGGACTGGAGATTGAGAGTTGCGCATCGGGCGGCGGCCGTATCGACCTGGGCATACTCGAATTCGCCAGCCGCGTGTGGACGTCCGACTGCGTGGACCCGGTCGAGCGGGCCGATATTCAGCGGTACACGTCGCTGCTCGTGCCGCCCTGCATGATGGGCGAGCATGTGGGGGGCGAGCCCTGCACATTCCACGCATCGCGCCACGAGCCAGGAGATGCGCATGGCGATGGCGTTCTTCGGGCACATGGGCGTCGAATGGAATCTGCTCAAGGAGTCGGACGAGGCGTTGAACAAGCTCGGCGAATGGGTCGCCGAATACAAGAGGCACCGCGCATGGTTCGCGATCGACACGTGCGTGCACGCCGATATCGCCGATCCGGCCGTCCGGGTCGACGGCATGGTCAAGCCGGATCGTTCCGCGGCGTTCTACCG
>ENA-OQCD01000617-OQCD01000617.1-human-gut-metagenome-genome-assembly--contig:-NODE-617-length-10009-cov-1.892633_pt1 | contig 10009 bp, 20 predicted proteins | sample MGYA00242755_ERZ504571 | MGnify/ENA primary metagenome ERZ504571 (study PRJEB26092, sample SAMD00036274) | human gut metagenome | host: Homo sapiens | study: EMG produced TPA metagenomics assembly of...
CAGCCGGCGATAACCGCAGTGCCATTGAGCCGGGCGAGCGTTATCAGGCGTGATGCGTCGGTGCGTATATCCACGGCGATTCGCCACGGACAGATATCGCATATACGCTACGGCGTCCGCCTGGGTAAGCGGTGTTCAGGTTGGCGGGCAACTCGATGGTGTGCGCATCCAGCACCAGAATCGCGGACTCGTCCGTATCGGCGATGCCGTATGGGGAGGGCGCGGGCAGTTTGATATTGTGCAGACCCAGCAGCATGGCGAAATGATGCTGGACGGCGTCACGCACGGAACGGTCACGTCGGATGGACACACTGGTGAAACGCACCCAGTCCCACAACTGCTTCAGATAGCCGACGGTATGGGTCTGCGCGTCGATGACGGAAACGATGAAACGACGGTTGTCCGTGGTATCCAGATCGTAGATGCGCGAGCCTTCGGCCAGATCGTCGTCCAGCGTGACGGCCAGTGAACCGTGGCCGACGCCGGGCTCCTGATGCCGAATCAGCGAGGCGGTGTCCAGTCCGATGCCCTTTCAGGGCGGCGACCAGATCTTGGCCCCACACGCCCTTGTTCTGCGTGCCCGACCACGAATCGGATCAGCATGCCCACTGTGCGGCCGGCGGCCATCGACACCAGCATGCCGGTGACCGAATGCCACGACAGCACCACCATCACCGCAGCGATGGCATACAGATATTCCAGCTCCATTTGCCGTGGAGCCGGGTGCGGCGTGGCCCGGCGGCGGTCAGGAAGGACGCCATGCCGGCGTAGATGTCGGGCAACAGCCCGGAGCCGTATGAGGTGGCGGCTGAGACCAGTGCCATTGGCAGGGTGAAATCGTTCAGACTGCTGATTGCCGTCGATATGACCCACACAATGCCGTATCCGGCAAACATGGCCAGCGCGGACACCGCAGCTTGCAGCCATTCGCGGGCCAAGAGCAACTGAGCGAGCACGATAACTACGATGACCGTGGTGGCCAGCTGCGTCAGTACGGTGGAGGGGAAAGCAGCCAGCCAGTTGATGGCTTGGGCGGCGGTATGCGCGTCGGATTCGACGCCGCGCGTCATGCCGCCCAGATACACGGCGAACACCATGACCACGGCGGCCATCAATAGCGACAGACCGGCTCGGGTCAGGTCGCCGAAGTCGCGCGTGCGGCGCGGAGCGATGTCGTCGATGTATGGTCCGGAATCGTTGCTGTCGTCGGTTGCCGGGCTGTCCGGTCCGCTGACAGCAAAACTGGCCGACCGGCCGTCACCAGAGGCGATCGGCCGGTCGGTAGTGGAGGAGGTCGCCTTGTTCGGGCGATCTTCCGTAGTGGACTGATCCTGTTCAGTAGTCATGAAATGGTTACCTGACGCCTGTCCTTGTTCGGTTCAGTTTGCGGTTCGGTTTGTGACTCAGCGCAGTAGTGTGGTGGATGCGAAGGATTCGAGGGACTCGAGGGACTCGAGAGACTCGCATCGCGCCTATCTCAGCGGCCGAAAGCGACGAGCTGGCTGGCCACACCGGTGTAGGTGGCGGGGGTCAGAGCCTTCAAGCGAGCGGCGGTTTCCGGGTCGAAGGACTGCTGGTCGATGAACTGCTCGACCTGTTCCTTGTTGATGGTGTGGCCGCGCATAAGCTCCTTGACCTTCTCGTACGGCTTGTCCATGCCCGGCAGGCCCTTGAGCTCGCAGGCGCGCATGGCGGTCTGGATCGGCTCGCCAAGCACCTCCCAGTTCTCATCCAGCTCACGCTCGATGACGTGGGTGTTCGGGTGGATGGACTCAAGGCCACCCATGAGGTTGGTCAGGGCGAGCAAGGAGTAGCCGAGCGCGGAACCGATGTTGCGCTGGGTGGTCGAATCGGTCAGATCGCGCTGCCAACGGGATTCCACCAGCGTGGCGGAGAGGGTGTCGAGCAGCGAGCAGCTGATCTCGAAGTTGGCTTCGGCGTTCTCGAAACGAATCGGGTTGACCTTGTGCGGCATGGTGGAGGAACCAGTGGCACCCTTGACCGGCACCTGGGCGAACACGCCGCGGGAGATGTACATCCACACGTCCACGCACAGGTTGTGCATGATGCGGTTGGCGTGGGAGACGGTGGAGTACAGCTCGGCCTGCCAGTCGTGGCTTTCGATCTGCGTGGTCAGCGGGTTCCAGGTCAGGCCCATGCGGTTCGTGACGAACTCGCGGGAGACAGCGATCCAGTCGACATCCGGGCATGCGGCCAAGTGGGCACCGAACGTGCCGGTCGCGCGTTGATCTTGCCCAGGTACTCCTGGTTTTCGATGTGCTTGAGCTGACGGTTCAGACGGTAGACGTAGACGGCGAGCTCCTTGCCGAGTGTGGTCGGCGTGGCCGGCTGGCCGTGGGTGAGAGAGAGCAGCGGCATATCCTTGAATTCCTCGGCCTTGCGGCGAGGTGGTCGATGATGCGCTTGAACTCCGGGGTCCACACGTTTTCCATCGCGTTCTTGACGCAACGGGCGATGGAGAGGTTGTTGATGTCTTCGGACGTGCAGGCGAAGTGCACGAGGGTCTTCAGCTCGTCGTTGATGTTGGTCAGCTCGGCCGGAGCCTTGTCGATCTGATCATCGATGTAGTACCTCCAGCGGCCTTCACAGTCGTGGTGGTGATGGCCTCATGAGCGGCGTGCTGCTTCGATGCCTTCGCGCCGAAGTCCTCGGGAATGGCGCGCAGGAAGGCCTGCTCTTCGGCAGTGAACGGCTTGACGCCGTCAACGATCGGCTGGTTGCCGTTGCCCTCAAAGCCGTTGGCCAGAAGAATCATCCATTCGACTTCGACACGCATGCGTTCGCGGTTCAGGGCAGGTTCGCTCATGTATTCGACGAGCGGGGCGGTGGCCTTGTGATAACGGCCGTCGAGTGGGGTCAATGCGATTGCGGGGGAAATATCGGTAAGCTTCATAACCTCCAAGGGTACTTCCAGCCGTGAACCGAGCGGCTATACTGTGGTGCGGCGTTCCCGCCCGAGCCGCACAGGTCAAGGAACGCCCGTGGTTCGATTACTGTGTGCGGCCTTTAAGGCTAGGAGATCACCATGCCTGCAACCACCATTCATACTCTTCCGAAACGTCCGATTGTCGTATCGTCACTGAAATGGCAGCCGTTGGATATCGCGGTCGGTGCCACGCTGGGTGCGGCCTGCGGCGTGATCTTCTGGGGATTCAACTTCGCGTACATGCCGATCTCTTCGGTATTCGGCGCGATTCTGCCCGGTTTCGCCAGCATCGTGCACGCCGTCTGGTACTTCTCCGGTACGCTGGCGGTGCTGATTCTGCGCAAACCCGGAGCGGCGCTGTACGTGAACCTTATCGGCACGCTGGTCGAAACGGTGATTGGTAGCCAGTTCGATTTGGGCTTCGTGATTATCTCGGCGCTGTTGCAAGGTGTTTTCGCTGAGATTCCATTCGCCTTGACCCGTTACCGCATGTTCAATCTGCCGATTTCCATTGCATCCGGTGCGTTGGTCGCCTTGGAATACGGCACATATCTGATGCTGTTTCGTTACGTGGGTGTGTCATTCGTCAGCCCGCGTGGCATTGTGCACATGATTTCCGAGGTCACCGGCGGCGTGCTTATCAGCGGCGTGATGGCCTGGTATCTGATGCTGGCCATCGCCAAAACCGGTGTGCTCGACCGCCTCGCATCCGGCCGCGCACTCATCGAGCGACGCGCCTGACACTCTTTGCGCGCCACTTTCCCGGGAATGGTTGCGCTGATAGAGGGGTTTCGGGCATGCTAGCGCAACAATCCCGGAAAGTGCGCTAGCCGCGTCTCTGCGGTGATTGCATTGTGGGGTAGCCGATTGATGCTAAGCATTGACAAGTTGATGTGCCCGTTGCCGTGAGACCCCGAGTATATCGCCTATTTGCTGTAGGGCGAGACCCATGCCATGTAGTTCTTGTGCTGCGGCGCGAGTTTCCCGCGCTGCGTTCGATCTGCATTCCGCTTCTTCCTTGCGCAGTCGCCGAGCTTCATCAAGATGCTCCTGCACGGATTGCGGCAGCTTTGTCTCTACGGTGAGTGCGAAATCAGCATCTTGTGTCATGACGGTGATAAGGTCGCGTGCCATACTTTCAATCTCTGCTGTTGTTCTTGCCTGCGTGAAACCGATACCGGGAATCTCAAGAATCCAGTATTTTTCGCCAGGACGAACGATGACCTGATATGTTTTCACTGCTGATACCAGCCTTTCCCGAGTTTGGCTTCTGCTTCTTTGCAAATAATGTCCGCGAGGTTGTTGTCGATTTCGTTATGACGTGGGATGGGGAATCATAAGTCCATCGAGTTGGAATATCTCATGACTCCCTCCTTGCCTGATACTTTCAAACGTGACATTCTTGCGTTCTGCCGCTTGCTTCATCAGTTTGATGAGCCATCTCCTACTCGTCATTATATTGTTAACTCCTTTCTTGACAACTCTGTCAAGTGTGGTATTTACTTTTAACCGCCGAACGTGCTGAACTCGGTGGTGCGCTCGCCGGGAGCAATGGTTGTGGACTGGGTCATGCGGCCTTGGTAATAGCGGGTTTCCTTGAGTTCTCCGTTGATGACTTCCTGAAAATGCGCTTCGTGGCGTTGCACGGCGGGGGAGCCGAGGTCGGTGGCGTTCTGATAAGCGGCCTGATGGTATTTGATCCAGTGCGACAACTCCCTGCCGTTGGTCGAACCAGCCACGGATGCGGCGTCATATGGGGTCAGACCGTTGATGGGCGTTGCGCCGGGAGTGCATGAGCGTCCGAATGCACTGTGGATGGTGTTGCCGCGGGCGCGGGCGATACATGCCCTTGCACGGTGAGCCAGTTATCGGTGACCGGGTTGGCGGCACCATCCAGTGCGGCGACCAGTTCATCATCGATCTCCACGCTGGTGACCCACGTGCGTTGCGGAATCGGATGATTGGCCACCGGCGATCCGGCTGTCACCACATGCTCGATGGTATATTCCTCCGCCCAATCCGAGGCAAGCGTGGCGGCAACGATACCACCCTGGGAATGGCCGATCAGCGCCACGGGCTCATCCTTGCCGATGCCTGCCTGACGCATCGCCTCGGCAACCATGCGAGCGCTGTCCGCTTTCCTGCGGCGCTCCTGATCGGCGCTCATCAGTTCCACGTTCTGCGCCCAGCCAAATGGTGAGTCAGGCTGTCCATCGGTACCCGGGATGGTGACCAGCCAGGAGTTGGTTCCATCAGATCGTTCATAGCGTTGAATGGCGATGGTCCCATATTCGAGTCCGCTGTTCAGCTCGATTTTGCCGAGCCGCTCTTCGGCGAGCCTGCGCAGATTCTCCATTGCTCGGCCACCGATCCGCTTGCGCGGACAACGTCGCATTCGCCTGCACCTCGCGCACGTCCAGATGATTGCCTTGGACGACGTCTTTCGCCGGGCCGGAGAAATTGGCGATTTTCCCCGCAGCCTTGTTGACCTCATCGGTGTGCGCAATGCTCTTGCCGATAGGTACGCCGCCAATGATTCCGCCCGCGCCGCTAAGCACTCCTCCTGGAACGGATAGGTGAACGTGGACATCCATGCCGGGTTCGGTTTGCCGTCAATAGTCCAGCCGGCCAGAAAGCCGCCCGCCGCCACAGCGGCAACACCCGCCGCGGCATATCCCGGTTTGGCCTGTGTGCCGGCCTGCAATAATTCGGTAAACATGCGCCGAGCCGTCATCTCCGCCTGAGAATACAGAGAGTGTGCGCGAATCAGCAGATCGGCGCGCCACGCAGATCATCGCTCAACCGCTGACATGCCGTTGCATGGTCATAACACCGATTGCCCAGCGCGGCATATGGTGCAGTGACATGGCCGGGAACAACGGCGCTCGGATCGCCCGACTGCAAGGTGACGCACATCGGCGCACTATGCCGATGTGACTGCAACTGTAATGCGGCCGATTCCCAAGCCGTGGCTATGGCCGCAAATCCTGCCGCCTCGTCATCGAGAGCCTTGGCTATGGCGGCATATTCTTCAAGAGTGGCTGGCGCATATCCCACTCCGCCGTAAACGGACGATTCCACTTGCCAGTAATCGTGCTCGCTCATGACGACCCCCAAGCCAATCGGTGGGTGGTCTCCATGTCTTGCGCGAGACTGGCCGAATACTGTGCGGTGCGACTGAGCCGCGATCGGAATAGATCGCGCTTTACCGGTCCACACGATGTTGCTGGAGCGGTTCACGGCCACCGCCGTCTGGTCCGATTGCGCCAGTGTGGCCGCACGCTGGACGGACACGAGGTCGCGACTACGCTGTACCGCCGCATGGCAAGGGCAAGTGCCGTAATCGAACGGCGTCACCGTATTGCCGGCAAAGCCGCCGGTGGGATCGATGGGTGCTGGGTTGCTGGTGTAGGTATTCATATATCCAGCTAAAAGGACAAGACTCATGCTTGTCCAGCCGGAACGACCAATGTGGTTCTAGCTTGCCGATTTTGGGTGAAGTTATCCCCAAGTGTTGTGCATAGTCGTAACGATTATCCACAAATAGCCCGTTTGGACATACCTTGGATCAGCCATGGCCTATCGAAAATTGGATAAATGCCAAAGCCGACAGCCGAAACCGGGAAACAGCCGTGATAAAGCCATGACCCGTGAGGGTGTGAGAAAAAAGAACAACTGTGAACGACTGCTTACCACGCTTGGTAGCCCCGGTACCCTTGTTCTGCGTCGCTTTCTGCTCGGATTGGGTGGTGTTCGACTGGGTATCGGTGGATTGCTGATTGGCCTTCATCAGCTCCTCGACCTGCTTCTTCTGTTCGTCGTCAACGCGCCGCCCTTTTGGCATTTGGATGAAGAATTCTCGGATTGCTGTGCCGACTGGGCTTGCCCGGAATCGGAACCGCTGTTCTGCGCCTCGGCCTGTTTCAGGGTGATCTTTGTCAGCTCGGAAGAAATCGAAGCATTGGTGTCGATGGCGTCCTTGACTTGCGGCAACAGAAGCGTGCGCATTCGCCCGGCCTCGTCGAATTGCGCGTCGGTCTGCTGCTGTTGCGCCTTGAGCGTGGTGATATCCGTGGACTCGTCCTGAGCCGCTTTGATATTGGCGTTCAATGATGCGGTGGCCTGATTGAACGTAATCGAAGCGGACAGGTTTACTGCCGCCACGCCGGCAACCAGCAACAGCAATACGGCGCCACAAGCCAGGACGATACGTGCCCAAAGCGGACACTTCGCCCGCATCCGAGTATTCGCCGAGCCGTCGTTCTCGTGGATTTCGTTACTGTTTCTCACAGCAGTCTCCTTGAGGTTGCGATCCATGCACCGACTTCCATGGCAAGCAATATCGCCAACGCAATGGCCAACGGCCATACCACCGGCGTGGTGCGTGTGCGTTCCCTGACCGTGGTGGCCATGCGCCACTGCTTCGACGACTTGGCCGAAACCGAATCCGCCAAAGTCTGTGAAGCGTTCACGGCCACATACGTGCCACTGATCTCGTCGGCAATGTCTTTAAGGTTCTTCTCATCCATCTTGGAGATGCCGGGTTCGCCGGTATCCGGGTCGACCACCCAGTGGTCCGTGGTGTTGGAATCGCCGGCACTGACGCCATCGGCGATGACGGGAATCTTGCCGCCCTCGGTCGAGCCGACGCCCACGGTAAACCCATCATTGAGATACTGGCGCAGTGACGAGAACGTACGACGCGTCACATTCGAGGTCTGTTCGCCGTCAGTGATGAGGTACAGCACAATCGCATCATCCGGGTGCGCTTCACGAATCGACTTCACGGTCAGCAGCAATTGATCGATCGGAGCATCCAGACTGGAGCCCGCCGACACGGATGTGGCTTCCACCGCCAACGTGTTGGCCCATTATCGATGGCCGGCGCATCCGGGGTCAGCGGCACATCAAGCGTCCCCGAAGCACCGAACCGTAACGCCGCGAAACTGCGTCCGGATAAGCGGCGGTCACATCATGCACGGCCTGGCGTGCGGCATCGATGCGGGTAATGGTCTTCTCGGACCCGTATGTGGCGTCGGCCACCGCCATCGACCCGGTGGTATCCACCGCCACGATGACGTCGGTGGCATTGATGGCCTGTGAGGTGGTAGACGATACCACGCTGGGAGTCAGTACCATCACCGCGACGATGAGCAGCATAAGCGTACGTCGTATGCAAGCCCACACGGTCTCGTCACTGGAAGCACGGCGACGAACAAAATAATGCGATTTCGAGAATGGCCAGTACGGCGAGCCCGGCCGCCAGCAGTCCGCCGGCGACCCAGCCCAAGGCGGGGGAGAAGGTGAATCCGTTCATCGCCTCAACCTCCATGCACATACGATCCAGATAATGAGTATCACGGCCAGAGCAAGCGTCCACAGACCGGGAGCGTCCACCATCGAGGATTTCGCCTTGTTCTCCACATCCGTATCTCTACGCGACTGAATATCCCGTACCAGCTCATCTATCGACGCGCCATTCGATTGGGTGAGGAAGATGCCTCCATGCGACTCGATCGCGGACTTCATATCCGTTGTGGTTTGGTCCGATTCACTGGCTTTCGGCCCGGAATACAGGCCGTCCACGGTGATTTTGGTCTGCTGGGTCAAATCCAACGCTTCGGTCAGCGAATAGGTGGGCTTGCCCGACACGACGTTGTCGGTGGCCAGCACGATGGATGCCGCACGCTGACGGTCGGCATTCGCATGATTGGCTTCGCCATAAGCGAAACCGGGGAGCATCGCCGCGCAAGACACCACGCCGTCGCCAATCAAGGAGGTGGCGTCCTTGCGGTTCTGCGTGCCTCGAGCCAATTGGCGATGTCCTGATATTCGGCATCGGACATCTTATCGATGTCATCCTGCGACTCGACGCCTTTCAGCGCCTTGCTGGCGGAGGTCAACTGTTTGGTGACCAGTTCGTAGTCGTCGGTCAGCGGGAACACCGTGCGTGAGGTCGAGTTGAAGATACTCAAACCGATACGTTCCCCCTCGAAATGCTTGACCAGTTCCAAATAGGTGTCGATGACCTCGCGATCATAGGGGAGCGTGGACCCCGACACATCCAGACACAGGACGATATCTCGGCTGGAAGCGCGTTCGTCACCGGCATCCACTTGGCTGGGGCGAGCCACCAGCACAATGGCCAGCGCCAGCGCAAGCACCAGCACGCTGATGGCGAGACGGCCCAAAGCGCGCCATTGACGGAACAGGCGGGAAGCGTGCTCGGTATTGAGATCGTCGTCCATCGAGAATACAGGGGTGTCGTCGGCGGCGTTACGGCGGGCGAACACGACAATCAGCACGATAATCGCCAGCGTCGCCAAGACGCCGGCCAGAGCGGCCCAAGGCCAATGCCATGCCAGCATCATGAACGCCACCTTTCCACCAGATTCGCCACCCACTCGGCGGCCTGCTGCACGCTGGTCGTCTGGGCGATTCGGTTGCGGGCATCATCGGCAAATTCCGGTGGATACAACGCGCCAATGGTCTGCTTCAATGCGTCCAATCCTTGGCGATTCGCGGGCGTGCGATTCAGGTACGCCAAATCGGTCAGCGTACTGGAACTAAGCTCCTTGCCTGATGCGGCACCGGCGAAATCACGGGCGATGACGGACAATTCGACGAAAGCCTCATGCCGGGGCAGTGCTCCGGATTCATGACGGGCCACCACATCGTCGATGCGGGCACGCCACTCGGCCTTGGAGCTGGCATTGCTATGAGCGCCACGCGCGCGGTCGCTGTTCCGAGGTTTGCGTGCGGGGCGAGACAGCATGATGATCAACGCGATCAGACCTACCGCCAGCAACAGGCATGCGACGATGGCCACCACCAGGGGAGTGGTCAAGGCCAACGACTCCACGGGCCTGAGATCGCCGGGATCAGTGGCGAGCGGGATGATGGGGAACATGCTGTGCATCATAGATCACCAGCCAAAGTCAGTCCGACCAGTTCGGGTGCAGTACCCATCTATTGCGTGTGGTGCGGGCCAATGCCCGGGACACCAGGGCGACGAAACGATCGAACATGGATTCGCTGGATGCGGATCGAATGATATGGGAA
>ENA-OQCD01000618-OQCD01000618.1-human-gut-metagenome-genome-assembly--contig:-NODE-618-length-10009-cov-1.456183_pt1 | contig 10009 bp, 19 predicted proteins | sample MGYA00242755_ERZ504571 | MGnify/ENA primary metagenome ERZ504571 (study PRJEB26092, sample SAMD00036274) | human gut metagenome | host: Homo sapiens | study: EMG produced TPA metagenomics assembly of...
AATTATATGAAAAAGAAGCAATATATATAGCAGGTCCGGAATGTTTTTATACATATGGATATGATGCACTTGGAGCGATGAAAGCCCGGGCAAATGCATTGGGATTTGGTGTTACACTGCCGAACACACATCCTCTTGATCTGGAAAATCCGGATAAACAGAAAAGGGCAGACAGCATTTTTGATGATCTGGATAAAGTGATGAAAGAAACAACGGTTATCATTGCTGATCTTGAAGCATATCGTGGAGCAGAGCCTGACAGTGGAACCATATATGAGCTGGGAATGGCATATGCAAAAGGAGCGAGATGCTATGGTTATACAAGAGACAAAAGAAGTCTTGCAACAAAGAATCAAAAAGCATATTTAAAAGATCAGAAGGTATATGATGAACGTGGGAATGTAATGCCATATGCAGAACTGCCATTTTCACCAACCATTATTGGTTCTACTAAAATCGTTGAAGGTGATTTTGACGACTGTCTGAAAATGCTTATGGTAGATATCGAAGAAGAATACAAATTTTAAAAGCAGGTCGTGCGATATGTGTGGATCATTCCTGCCATGTTACGGAAACTGATAAAAAAAAGACCTCTGATTTATCTGGCTGGTTTTGAAAGATATGATTCCAATGGAGAAGAAGTTTTTGCAAGAATGAAAGAAATTTGTGCAAAATATGGTTATGAGGCAATTTCTCCATTAGACAGAGCACCAGGAGTTCAAGGAAACATCATCAAGAAAATCCTTATATGAAAGCTATGAATCCTGTTTGACAGATTTCAGCAGCATGTAAGGAACTGTGATCTTATCATTGCAAATCTGAACGATTATCGTGGATATGAGATTAATAATGATGTTGCTTTTGAATGCGGTATGGGGTTTGAATTAGGGAAAAAACTGTATGGATATATGGATAATGCAGATAAGCTGATTAATCGTATTCCGCATCTGGGGGCAGACAAAGAATATCGCGATCAAACAGGAAGTAATGTAGAAGATTTTGATTATCCGGCAAATCTGATGTTTGGAAGTTCTATGGATATTTTGAGGGTGATTTGAAGTATCATCGGAAAGGTTATTGAGAAATACGAAGTTCAAATAAATAAATTGTGGGAGGAGAAATATTATGGGTACACCACATAACCATGCAGAGATAGGAGATATTGCTGAAAAAGTATTACTTCCGGGAGACCCTATGAGAGCAAAATTTATTGCTGAAAATTTTCTGGAAGATGCAGTATGCTATAACGAAGTCAGAGGTATGTATGGATTTACCGGTCTTTATAAAGGCGAAAAAGTGTCAATTCAGGGAACGGGAATGGGAATGCCGTCTATGCATATTTATGCCAGTGAATTAATTCAGAATTATGGTGCAAAAAAAAAACTGATTCGTATTGGGAACCTGTGGTAGTTTAAGAGAGGGTATTAACCTGAAAGATGTAGTAATTGCTATGGCATCAACTACGGATTCAGGTATGAATAAAGACCGCTTTGGAAACATTTTCTTTTGCACCTACAGCAAGTTTTGAATTACTCAGAAATGCGTATGATAAAGCAAAAGAACTGAATGTACATGCAGTAGTAAGCAACATTTTTACAAGTGATAAATTTTATGATGATCATGGAAAAGAGAAAAATTCTCTTCTTGCGTCATATGGCGTAGCGGCTGTGGATATGGAAACATGTGAACTGTATACTCTGGCGGCTAAATATGGGGTGGATGCATTAACAATGCTGACAGTCAGTGATAATCTTCTGACAGGAGAGAAGTGTACAGCAGAGGAACGCCAGACCACATTTAATGATATGATCCGTGTGGCACTGGAAATTTAAAACTGGAGGAAGTATATGAAACGTCGTGTTTTTTTTAGTTGATTGGACAGCTTTGGAATTGGATATGAACCGGACGCAGCAGATTTTGGAGATGTTGGAAGTAATACTCTTGCTACAATTATGAAATCTGAATATTATAATACTCCTAATATGAAAAAACTTGGATTGTTTAATATAGACGGTGTTGAAGCTGAAAGTAAAGAAGAAAATGTCGTAGGTGCATATGGCAGAATTGCAGGAAAAGGTCAAGGGGGTAAAGATACAACAGTTGGACATTGGGAAATTGCAGGGCTTGTATCAGAACAGCCATTGCCTACTTATCCGAATGGATTTCCGCAGGATGTTCTGGATGAGTTTACGAAAAAGAACAGGCAGAAAAGGTTCTGTGCAATAAACCATATTCAGGTACGGAAGTGATAAAAGAATATGGAAAAGAGCATGTAGAAACAGGTGATCTGATTGTATATACATCTGCAGACAGCGTATTTCAGATTGCTGCACATGAAAGTGTAGTGCCGGTTGAAGAATTGTATCGTTATTGCAAAATTGCAAGAGAAATTCTGACTGGAAAGCATGGAGTGGGACGAGTAATTGCAAGACCATTTACCGGTGAATATCCGAATTATGAACGTACACCTAAAAGACACGACTTTTCTCTTGTTCCACCATCAGATACTATGTTGGATGTGCTGAAAAGAAATCATTTTGATGTAATAAGTATAGGAAAAATATATGATATTTTTGCTGGAAAAGGAATCAGTAAAAGTATATCAACAAAAGGAAATACAGACGGTATCAAAACGTTTGTTTGAACAACAGGAAGAAGATTTTTAACGGAATCTGTTTTTTTGAATCTGGTAGATTTTTGATATGCTTTATGGACATCGAAATGATGTTTCCGGATATGCAAAAGCAGTAACGGAATTTGATAATGCATTGGAAACATTTATGAAAAATATGAGAGATGAAGATATTCTGATCATAACAGCAGACCATGGATGTGATCCGGGATTTAAGGGTACCGATCATACTAGAGAATATACACCCATGCTGATGTATGGAAAACTGGTTCAGGAAGGAATCAATCTTGGTACAAGAAGCTGCTTTGGAGATATTGGACAGACAATCCTTGATATTTTTGACGTAAAAGAAAATGTGCAGGGTGAAAGTTTCTGGAATAAAGTTCGTAAGAATTGAGAATAATGAATATGAATAGCCTGGATATGCGAAATGTCCGGGCTATTTTTATATAAAGCTGGAAGATAAAAATAAAAAGTGCTGAAAGGTCATATGACCTTAAGAAAATAATCTGGTTTTGCTAAAATATGCTTGTAATCGGTTGTAAACGGTATGATGATAAGGAGGGCTTTATGAGCAAAATAATGAGCAAAATCGTAATGGTATTTGTGGTTATGAACTTAATCGGAATCGCAGTAGCACTGTTTTTGGAAAGTGGTTTGGGAAGTGATTCTGTTGGGTTATTGTGTGATGGAATCAGACATACATTTTTGATAAGTTTTGGAAATGCATCATTGTTTTATAATTTGCTTATTATTTTAATTGCCTGCCTGGTGGCGAGAAAAAATATGGGCTTAGGTACAGTGGTATATGCACTTGTTTCCGGCTATTTTATTGATTTCTATAGCTGGATATTAACAGACATTCATCTTGCAGAACAGGATATGTTGATACGAATTCTAGCGTTTGCTATTGGACAATGCTGCCTTAGCCTTGGACTTGCACTTTTAATCCAGCTTAATTTAGGAATGAATGCTTTGGATGCTGTTTTATATAAAATTCAGAATCATACAAATTTTTTCTTATACAATTATGCGAACAGGATGTGACATCAGTTATGTGGTTATAGGAACTGTATTAGGTGGCACATTTGGAGCAGGAACTATCTGTTCGGTGTTAGTGACTGGAACGATGGTAACTATGATAACCAATATAATAGGAAGAATACAAAAATATGAATATAAATGGAGATATGAAACCAATTGATGAAGGTGCAGGAGAAGATAAACAAAGGAAACGTTTGGCTTTTGTATTACCAAAAGAGCTGGAAATAAAAGGCAAGATTAAAAAATATGAACCAAACAGTATTATTGTTTCAAGGGGCGATGCAGCGGATAGTGTTTATTTTATTAAAGAAGGTAGTGTAACGGGATTACGAGAATATGCGAATGGAAGTACATATAACTATTTTGAACTAAAACAGTATAAATGGAATTGTTGGCCTTTTGGAAATTATGGCAGGCGAGAAAAATATGTTGCAACAGTGTATGCGGCAACTGAGGTTACAATGCTTTGTTTTAAGCCGGAAGTTATATATCAGGCGATTATGGAAAATATGCAGTTATTGAGAAGAATTGTAAATATACTGGCAAAGGATTTGTATAAACGTTCAGAAAGTGACGGACTGATGTATTATATGGAAGGAATAGATCGTGTTCGTTTTTTTTCTGATATCAAGATATGAAAAATATAGAAATATTGATTGTGCGAATGAGAGCGTTTATATAAGGACGGATTATCAGGAAATTGCAAATGCAATTGGAATGAGTATTCGTACAGTTGGAAGAAATCTCAAGAAATTAAAAGAGATGAAAGAAATTAAAATTTTATACAAGAAAATATATATTACTGGAAATCAGTATGAAGTGTTGAAGAAAAAAATGGGATGTTTGTATTAATACATACGATACTTCGATTAGGAATTCATGTATCAGCAGTCATCATAAAATACTCCATTAGGCTGCTTATGTTATGCCGCAGGGATTATATGTTCCTGCGGTAGTTTATGATGATTGGTTTATGATTTGTCTGTGAACCAATGTCGTTAACTTAAAAAATTATTTCTTGTTAAACAGGCAATAATCACTTAAGTTAATGACATTGGGAGTGAACAGTAACACTTTATTTATTTATAACTGTGAATTATGATGGTTTGCTTGCCACGGGGAGAGTTTTATTTTATACTTTACACAATGGAATTTATGTGAGAAATATGGCTTTACTAATGATTGGATATGTAGTACAATCGTAACTTATTATGCGTTTATTTTAGGAGGATTATTATACGATGTGGATTGCAGATGGATGGAAAGATTATGAGGTGATTGATACTTCCTGTGGGGAGAAGCTGGAGCGTGGGGGGATTATCTTCTGGTGAGGCCGGATCCGCAGGTTATATGGGATACGCCGAAGGTAAATAAGGGCTGGAAGCATATGAACGGGCATTATCACAGAAGTAGAAGGGCGGCGGTGATTGGGAGTTTTTTGATCTGCCCGAGCAGTGGGATATTCATTTATAAGGGACTTACCTTTAATTTGAAACCTTTTAGTTTTAAGCATACCGGGCTTTTTCCGGAGCAGGCGGTGAATTGGGACTGGTTTGGCAATAAGATCCGCAATGCGGGACGTCCGGTGAAGGTGTTGAATCTTTTTGCATATACAGGTGGTGCGACTCTGGCGGCAGCGGCAGCGGGAGCTTCTGTTACTCATGTGGATGCTTCTAAGGGTATGGTTACCTGGGCAAAGGAGAATGCGGTTGCTTCCGGTCTGGGAGATGCTCCGATCCGCTGGCTGGTGGATGACTGTGTGAAGTTTGTGGAGCGTGAGATCCGCAGAGGGAATCATTATGATGCGATCATTATGGATCCGCCTTCTTATGGACGTGGACCGAAGGGGGAAATCTGGAAGATAGAGGACTGTATCCATGATCTGATCAAACTGTGCACAAAAGATCCTCAGTGATGAGCCTCTGTTTTTCCTGATCAATTCCTATACAACAGGTCTGGCACCTGCAGTTCTTACCTATATGCTTTCTACTGAGCTCAAGAAGTTTGGTGGACATGTAGACTCTCAGGAAATCGGGCTTCCTGTAAGTTCTAACGGGCTGGTTCTGCCTTGTGGTGCTTCTGGAAGATGGGAGGCGTAGAAAGGTTTCCTTTTGTTTGTCATTGACGGAAAACTGCTTTTTAGCCGAATCAGTTAAGTCTCCTGCAGAGATTGTGAAAAGCAATTTCACATGAGTTCAATTTGAACTGTTTGGCGAGATGGGAGGAAACGTGATTATGAAGGAACTTAATTTAAAACATGAAGCCAAGCGTTACGGCTGTGCGGTTCTGGCTGCAACGATCATGGCGTTGAATATTAAGACATTTTGTTCGTGCAGGCGGTCTTTTTTCCGGGAGGATTTACAGGACTTACTCTGCTGCTCCAGAACATTTTTTCAGACATTTATGGGGATTGCAGTTCCGTATACGCTGATTAATGTACTGCTGAACTCTATTCCTGTATTTATTGGTCTGAAATTTATCGGAAAGAAATTTACCATCAGTTCTGTCTGTGTGATCGTGCTTTCCGGTCTGCTTACGGATATTATTCCCAGTCAGCCGATCACTTATGACACATTGTTGATCAGTATCTTTTGGTGGTCTGATCAATGGCTTCTGCATCAGTCTATGTCTGATCGGTAATACCAGTACAGGTGGAACGGACTTTATTGCGATTTATTTTTCCGAGAAAAATGGCAGGGATATCTGGAATTATATTCTGTGTGGAAATGCAGTGATCCTGACTGTGGCAGGTTTACTTTTTTGGATGGGACAGGGCACTTTTACTCTATTATCTTTCAGTTTACCTCTACTCAGGTGATTCAGATGCTGCATCAGAGATATAAGAAGCATACGCTGTTTATTATCACGAAGGAGCCGTATCAGATTTATGAAGAGATTTTCAAGCTTACCAACATACGGCAACACGTTTCGAAGGTATTGGATGTTATACAGATGAGAAGACCAGTATGATCTATTCTGTAGTCTCTACAGAAGAAGCGAAATATCTGGTAAAGAAGGTACATGAGATCGATCCGAAGGCTTTTGTAAATATTATCAAAACCGATTACATAAACGGAAGATTTTACCAGAAAACAGATTATTAATTACTTGTATTCCCTTTCTGTGAGCGTATAATACAGGATATAAGGAATCTGTTCGTTCATGGAGTTTGTATTTAAAATTGGATGAACAGTAACCGGCACACAAGGAGGGTGATATATATGGGTAATGCAACAGAAAGCACACTTCCTCACGGCAATACCTCAGGCTATGACCGCAAAGCCTGCAGGACATGCGCCTGTTCCACCTGTTATGAGCAGGAGTTCTGCGACAGATGCAGTTCCTGTCAGAATCAGTCACGGAAATTAGACAGGTGCAATGCTTACGAGGGGGCATATAACTATTAACCTCAACATATCCCTATCTGCTGCAAAATAATAAACAGTGGATGGGGATTTCTTTATAAAAAACAGTTATTATATTATAAGTATAAGCAATGTTTTTCTATAGCAAGCCTCTTAATCAATATGCATTATTTACAAGGGTTGCTATAAGTTTACAGATTCATAAGATGTATCTGATATAATAATTCTGTTACTTACTGATATAAACTTTCCGTAAGTTCTTTTTGCTGATGAACTTTGCTATAGAATTTTTTTGGGGAATGGCAGAATGTTGAATGGTTACAAAAGAACAATTATTTACAGGAGAAGAAAAAAAATATGATCGTATATCACTATTGCAGTTTAGAATCATTGAATTCTATTTTGAAAAATCGTTCCCTCCGTCTGACAAATATCCTGAAATCCAATGATTCCATGGAGATCAGCTGGATCTGCAGGTATTATGACGCAGAATTTAAAAAGAGCTTATGAAAATGCTTCAGATTTATTCAGATCAAAAGATTTTCATCAGAGAGATTGATGGGATATGTGAAACTGTTTACAGATGAATTTTTTCAATGAAAATCATGCAGACTTCAGATATTATGTAACCTGTTTTTCGTATCAGAATGATCTGCTCAGTCAGTGGCGGGGGATATGCGGATGACGGGCGCGGAGCTGCCATCGGATTTGACCTGGATGTATTAAAAGAAGTTGTAACGGTTTCTCCGGAGATTTCAAAGCCGTCAATTGTGTCATTACATAAGATCAGTTATTCTGAAACAGAGCAGAGAGAAGTTGTACATCAGATAGTGCATGAATTGGTTGATAGAATCGAGAAGATATTACAGAAGGAAGAACAATGGTCGGGAAAGCATTGAGGAGAAGCAGGATTATGAAATAGAAGTACTGGATAAAGTCATGAACTGTTTTGAGAAAAAGTTTTTGAAATTATTTCAGGAATCTGTTTACATGAAAAATCCGTTTTTCAGAGAAGAAAGCGAAATCCGATTGTGCGAGTTTTCGCCGAAACAGTTTCTGATGGGAAGAGAAGTTGAACTTTCTCTCGGTGCACGTTTATATAACTATTCCTACTATGTAAAAGAAAGTCAGCTGATATCTTATGTGGATTTTGATTTTTCAGATTGTCTTGACCGGCTGATAAAGGAACTCGTTATAGGGCCAAAGTGTCTGATGTCAGAGAGAGACATGGAATATTATCTGACAACGCTCGGTCTGTCGAATTGTCGGGTAAAGAAATCGCAGGGGACATATCGGTAATATATTTATAGCAATTCCCTTATATGGGCATATCAGACATCATGGAAAGGCAGATGAAAGACATGAAAAGAAAATTACCATTCAGAAAAGTGGCGGTATTTCTGATACTGGCATTATTTCTGACAGCAGGCATCAGTATGCGTGCAGTTACCGTAAATGCAGCTACATATGTGAAACAGGACAGAACCTCCGTCAGCATCACATCGAAGAAAACGGGATGGCAGAAAATAAACGGAGATTACTATTTTTATAATTCAAAGGGGCGTCTGATCTGCGGTTCTTTTTAAGTATAAAGGTTATTATTACTACAGTATTGCCAACGGCAAACGTTTCACCGGGTGGATGAAGCGTTCCGGTAATAAATACTATTACAATCGTAAAAATGGTGCCATGTTCCGCAATCGCTGGGCAACAGGTGATAAATATACCTATTATTTCAATAAATCCGGCGTGGCAATTGCCAGGCAGTGGCTTACTCAGGATGGAAAAAAATACTATTTCCTCAGCAATTCCACCATGGCAAAGGGCTGGCAGAAAGATAGGAAAATATTATTACTATTTCAGCAAGAAAACAGGAGTGATGGCAAAAAATACCTGGATAGGTAAATATTATGTAAACAGCAAAGGGCAGCGTGTAAAATCTTCAGATACTAAACCAACAGTCACTCAAAGCGGCAATAACTTACGAATACAAAAGCAGCACTCTTAATATTAAACTTGAACGCAAATCAGTCCATGGAATTTCCTACTGGGTAGCGCATATAAAGACATCCAATGACCAAACAGCTGAAATCCGCCCTCTCCAACGGAACTTATGGCGGATCCCGACAGACAACCTCTGATGCAGTATCCTCAAATGGAGGCATTATCGGAGTAAACGGCAGTGCTTTTCGACTATGGTACAGGAAAACCATCCCCCCTTGGCATGTGCATCAAAAACGGGATTATCTATGGTGATTACATGACCAGTTATTCAGTCATGGCAGTAAAGAAAGATGGAACTATTTATACTCCGGCACAGGGGACTTATGGGAAAAAATCTTCTTGCAGCCGGTGTAAAAGATACATTATAATTTTGGTCCGGTTCTTATTAAAGATGGCGAAGCCAGCTTCCATGGGCTGAAACAGAAAAATATTATCCACGTACAGCGGTAGGATGGTAAAGCCCAACGATTATGTACTCCTTGTAACAGATACCGGCAGCTATAATGGTCTTAATCACTGGGATATGGTGAATATTTTCAAATCCTACGGCTGTACTTATGCTTACAACCTGGATGGAGGCGGTTCTGCAACCCTGTACTTTAATGGAAAAGTAATGAATAAACTTATCGGCAATACTCAGCGTCCATGCGCAGACTTCCTTTATTTCACCCGATAATCCTTTTCCAGATAAGAATCCCGTCTGCTTGCACATGCTGCCAAAGCCCAGCACACAAGAATCAGCAGCCCAATCCCCATAGCCAGCACAGCAAGCAGGATTACGATAATTGCGTGGATAAACATAGACATGGATGACCTCCTTTCACAGTCATTCGGTTATGAACTGAGCAGCGAAGCAGATGATTTTATCCGCCTGACTTGTCTCATTCACTGACTTGGATAAAAATGGATGTTGTATAAGGAGTAATAAAAAGATATCAGGATGACCTGACAAGAACAATTAAGA
>ENA-OQCD01000619-OQCD01000619.1-human-gut-metagenome-genome-assembly--contig:-NODE-619-length-10002-cov-1.909873_pt1 | contig 10002 bp, 15 predicted proteins | sample MGYA00242755_ERZ504571 | MGnify/ENA primary metagenome ERZ504571 (study PRJEB26092, sample SAMD00036274) | human gut metagenome | host: Homo sapiens | study: EMG produced TPA metagenomics assembly of...
TGAATGAATGGTCTGCCCGTTGATATGCGTGGCCGCGATACCGGTGGACGCCGTCACCGACACCGCCGCACCTTCGGCACGGGCCTGACGCACGAACTCATTGAGCACGTAGGTCTTGCCAGCACCCGGCGCACCCGTCAGGAAGCGCTCGCGCCACTTTGCAGAATCGCCAATGCCTCAGCCTGCCGCATGCCGCACCGCCTTTCCTGTTCAATCGACCATCAATTTCGAAGAAACGGCTTCCTTACGCAATCAGCTTGTCGACAACCTGAAGAACCCCGTGATCGGCATTGCTGGGAGCCACAAAATGCGCGGCTTGTTTCAACGCGGGGTGCGCATTGCCCATGGCGAACGACCACTGCCCTGCCGAAAGCATCTGCAAATCGTTGAGATAATCGCCAAATACCGCCGTTTGGGCCGCAGTGACGCCAAGCACGCGCTGCAACGCTTCGACGCCTGTTTCTTATTGGTTGTAGCATTCATGATGTCGACCCACAGTTTGCCGGAAACCACCACCTGATAATCGTTCTTCAGTGGCGTCAGCTTTTCCGCGGCCATCGCTTCGGCATCGTCGAAATCGAGAATCGCCAGTTTGAGCATGGTGTCGCTTTCGCCGTTTGATGCGATCACATCTTCAAGCACGCTATGCAGATCGTCCACAATCTCCAGTGCCGCATAATATTTGCCGACTTCATCAAGGAACGGCTTGTCCGTGCGCTGCACGTATGCCGTGCGCAGGCCACAAAGCACCAATCCCATATCGTATTCGCCAGCCGCGGCAGAAGCGTTCACCGTGTCGATGGTCCAGCGGGTCACATCGGTATCGACGCCGTGCACTTCGGCGATATTACCGTCAATGGCCACGACATTGCCGTTTTCCGCGATATACGAAAGTTCGCCGCCGTCAAGCACCTGCGCCGCCTTATCGGCGAACATGGCACGCAAGGTAGCGTACTGGCGTCCGGATGCCGGCACGAATTCAACGCCTCGTGAGCGCAACCGGGCAAGCATCGGCCAGAAACCCTTGCGGAATCTCGCTATGCTCATCAAGCAGGGTGCCGTCCATATCGGCAACCACCAAGCGAATGTCTTGCGGGATTTCGATGCTGGTCCAATCGGCTGCGCTCACTGGAGTCCTTTCCATGTTTTCGTTGGAATATCAGATTTTCCAACGATTGTGCGATATGTGGAATCAGTTGTTGTTCAAAATGCTGGTTGCCACGATCTGATCGGCGATCGCCTTGGCTTCGGCTGCGTCAGGACCGGGCGCCGCTGCCATGAACGCCTTACGGTAGTAGCGCAGTTCGTCCAGGGATTCGATGATGTCGGCGAGCGCGCGATGTCCGCCATTCTTCGGCGGACGGTTGTTGTATACGGCCGGATACCAGCGGCGGGCAAGCTCTTTGAACGTGCTCACGTCGATTACACGGTAGTGCAGGTGTTCCATGAGATTCGGCATATAACGGTCGAGGAATTTTTTGTCTGATCCGATGGAGTTGCCTGCGAGCAGCGGCTTGACGCCGTCTGGGGTGAAGCGGGCCACGTATTCGGTGACTTTCCGTTCGGCCTCTTCGATGCTCAGGCCGTTCTCCCATTCGTTGATGAGTCCGGAACGGGTGTGCATGGCACGCACAAAGTCGTTCATATTGGCAACGGCCGCATCAGACGGCTTGATCACGAAATCAATACCCTCGTCAAGCACGTTGAGGTCAAAATCCGTCGGTACCACGGAGATCTCGCACAGTTCATCGTGGAAAATATCCAAGCCGGTCATTTCGCAATCGATCCAAATCAGTCGCGAACCTTTCGCCGTATACGTTTCGCCGTCATGTGCGTCAACCATTTTGCCTCGTTTCCTTTGCGTGTGCGCGTGCCGCTTGGCACGCTTCAGCTGAACATTCGAAGATACCGCGAGGTAGGGAGATTGGAAGGCCCACGCACTGGGAAGTCACGTTTGTTTTTTTCGCGATTTGCTTCGTAATCAATACCGCTACTTGGCGATAGGGCGACGTTCGGTTATAAATATTCACGTTGCAGATATGAGTAAAGCCTCTTACTTTCGGTCTTTTCCGAGAAGTAAGAGGCTTTTACCGATTTTGATTACTGGAATTCAGCAATCACTGGCGGCCGGAGTAGTTCGGAGCTTCGGCGGTCATGACGATGTCGTGCGGATGGGATTCGCGCAAGCCAGCGTCGGTGATACGGATGAAACGGCCACGTTCCGGCATTTCGGCGATGTTGTGAGCGCCGATGTAGAACATGGACTGGTGCAGGCCACCGATCATCTGGTACAGCACTGCGTTCAGCGGTCCGCGGTACGGCACTTCGCCTTCAACGCCTTCCGGAACGACCTTGTCGTTAGAGGTGACGTCGGCCTGGAAGTAGCGATCCTTGGAGTAGGACTTCTTGCCACGCGGAGCCATGGCGCCGAGGGAGCCCATGCCACGGTACAGCTTGTACTGCTTGCCGTGCAGCAGCACCTTCTCACCCGGAGCTTCCTCGCAGCCTGCGAGGGTGCCGCCGAGCATGACGGTGGAGGCACCGGCAACCAGAGCCTTGGCGATGTCGCCGGAGTAGTGAATGCCACCGTCGGCGATGCACGGCACGCCAGCGGCACGGCAGGCCTGAGCGGCCTCGTACACTGCGGTGAGCTGCGGCACACCGACACCGGCCACCACGCGGGTGGTGCAGATGGAGCCTGGGCCCACGCCGACCTTGACTGCGTCACACCGGCGTCGATCATGGCCTGAGCGCCCTGACGGGTGGCCACGTTACCGCCGATGATGTCAACGCCCTTGAACGCGGAATCGGACTTCAGACGGCGAATCATGTCGAGAGCCAGCTTGGCCTCACCGTTGGCGGTGTCGACCACGAGCACGTCCACGCCGGCTTCCATCAGAGCGGAAGCACGGTTGTAGGCGTCGCCCAGGAAGCCGATGCCTGCGGCGACGCGCAGACGGCCCTGCTCATCCTTGGTGGCGTCCGGATACTGTTCGGTCTTGACGAAATCCTTGACGGTGATCAGACCGGTCAGGCGGCCTTCGGAATCGACCAGAGGCAGCTTCTCGACCTTGTGCTTGGCCAGCAGGTCGTGCGCGTCTTCCTTGGAGATGTCGGACGGACCGGTGATGAGGTTCTCGCGGGTCATGACCTCGGAGACCTTCAAACGGTCGTAATCCTCGGAAGCGATGAAACGCATGTCACGGTTGGTGATGATACCGACGAGCTTGCTGTCCTTGTCCACGACCGGCAGGCCGGAGATGTGGAAACGGCCGCACAGCTTGTCGAGGTCGGCGAGGGTCACGTCCGGGCTCACGGTGAGCGGATCGCTGATCATGCCGGATTCGGAACGCTTGACGATGTCGCCTGGGCGGCCTGGTCGTCGATGGAAAGGTTGCGGTGCAGCACGCCGATGCCGCCGTTGCGAGCCATGGCGATGGCCATGTCGGATTCGGTGACGGTGTCCATCGCGGCGGAGATCGCCGGGACCTTCATCGTGATGTTGCGTGTGAGATGGGTGGTGGTGTCCACTTCGGACGGAATGCGTCCGTCTCGTTCGGCAGCAGCAGCACATCGTCATAGGCGAGGCCAAGCTGTGCGAAAATCGGAGGAAGTGGAGCGTACGTGGAATCTGCATTCATATCAGGAATTGTAGCCATAGACCCACTATATGACGCGGGCTGACTTACCGCGACACGGCAGAACAAGCGGCAAACAAGGGTGTTATGAAAGTTAACTAATACCGCAAGGCAAAGCGTTTAATCAGTTTTCCGACGCTTCGACGACCGCACCGACGCATGTCCGCCGCCATCCGCAGCGTCCTCCTCCAGCATCTCGGGAATCCTATGCTTCACATACGGATACATGGTGGCGACGGTCAGCACCACGGCCGCAATCAGGAATCCAACAAGCACGTATTGGGCCTTGAAAAACAGCGTCATAATCGAGCCGAATGCGATCAGTGCCGCCCAACCCCACAGAATCAGCACAGCCCCCTGCACGGAATGGCCGATGCGCAGCATGCGATGATGCAAGTGCATGCGGTCCGGATGCATCGGAGACTGTCCCTTGCGCAAGCGGCGCACAATCGCAAGACACATGTCGAGAATCGGCAGGAACAATACCAGAATCGGCAGCAGAATCGGCATGAACACCGGCAAGTAAATGCTGGCATGAATACTGGCCGGGTCAAGGCGGCCCGTCATCACAATCGACGCGCACGTGATCAAATAGCCGAGCAGCATGGAACCGGAGTCTCCCATGAACAGCTTCGCCGGATGCCAGTTGTGCATCAAAAAGCCCACGCACATGCCGACCATGGCAATGTCGATCAATGTCGCCATCGAAGCGTACGAAGGCGAGTTGCGGGCGATGATGTATGAATAAATGGCGAATCGATGCCGCCGATCGCCACAATGCCCGACGCAGACCGTCCAACCCATCCACGAAATTGACCGCATTGATGGACGCGACGATCAAAAACGCGGTGATGGCCATCGACAGGCTCGGCGACGCCGTCACCAACGAGCCAAGCGGAAGCGAAATGATCTGCAGACCGCCCCATGCCACGAACACGGAAATCAACAGCTGACCGGCAAGCTTGAGCATCCAATCAAGATCCCACAAGTCGTCGGCCATGCCAAGCAGACTGATCATAATGGCGCCGACGAGAATCACCCACGCCTGTTGCGATTGCGCGAACAATCCTTGAATGAACGGAATGCGGGATGCGAACAGCATCGACACGGTGAAACCGATCAGCATGCCCAAACCACCCAGTCGCGGTGTCGGAATGGTATGCACGTCTCGCGCACGCACTTCGCCGACGGCGCCGATCTCAATGGCGATATGGCGAATCAACGGCGTGATCAAATAGGTGACGCCGCCAGCAATCGCAGCAATGAACAGATAGATTCTCATACGCCCAAAGCACCGCCATTCAACGTCAAGGCCTTTCGGATAACCGGCTCGTGAATCACTCCCTCTCGAAGAATCGCAATGCCATCACGCCCATGAGGGTCAGCCGCCACAACCGTGGAAGCCACATGACCGGGAGTCGCTCCCCCGTCCAAATACAAATCAACCGCATCGCCAAGCGCCTGCACGGCCTCGTCAACGGTTTGCGCGCTTTCATCGCCGGAACGGTTGGCACTGGTGGCGGCCAACGGTCCGGTAGCGCGCAGCACACGCAAGGCGGCCGCGGAATTCGGAATGCGCACGCCTGCGTGACCTTGCCGGTGGCGGGATCGGTACGTACCGTGGCGAGCGTGCAATCGTCTTCCGCTTCCGCTATCGGCGAAAAAAGCGCCCGGCATGAACATGGCGGACAGGCGGTTCAGCGGCACCGGCAGATCCAAATGCAGCTTCTCCATGCTTTCAATAGACGGCAATAGCACTTGCAACGACTTGTATTTCGGGCGTTGCTTCGCCGCGAACACCTTGCGGATCGCCTCAATGTTGCGCGGATCGCACGCAACGCCGTAGACCGTGTCCGTAGGATCACAATCAATCCGCCGTCACGTACGATTTCGACAGCCTGGGCAAGGGATTCGTCTGAAATAGCGCGAATCTCGCTCATGACACCTCCCTTTTCGGCTTGCTGACCCCACCATTGTAAGGCAGGATTCTTCAACTGCGTTGAAACTGACCTTATGCGCCCAGATACGCCTTGCGCACCTGCTCGTTGTCCATCAGCTCCTTGGCGTCGCCTTCCATGGTGATGCGCCCGGTTTCGAGCACATACGCACGATCGGCGATCGACAGGGCCATATTCGCGTTCTGTTCGACCAGCAGTACGGTAATGCCCTGATCGTGCAGCTTGCGAATAATGGCGAAGATCTCTTTGACGAGTTTCGGAGACAGACCCATCGACGGCTCGTCCATCAGAATCGTGTTCGGGTGGCTCATCAGGCGCGGCCCATCGCCAGCATCTGCTGTTCGCCGCCGGAAAGCGTACCCGCCTTCTGGTTGCGGCGTTCCTTCAGGCGTGGGAACATGTCGAACACCATGCAAGATCGTCCGCCATGTGAGACCGGTCTTTGAGACTGAACGCGCCCATTTCAAGGTTTTCCTGCACGCTCATGCGCGTGAACACGTGGCGTCCTCGGGAATATGCGCCATGCCGAGGGTCACGATCTTATTGTTCGGCGTTTCAGCAGGTCCACGCCGTTGAACAGCACCTCGCCGGAAACCGCCGGAGTAAGACCTGTGATGGTATGCAATGTCGTGGTTTTGCCAGCACCGTTCGCACCGATCAGCGACACGATCTCGCCGTCGTTCACCGTCAGACTGATGTTTTTGACCGCTTCGATGGCACCGTAGGAGACGGAAAGATTCTTGATCTGCAGCATCAGGCGTCTTTCCTTTCGGTCGTTTCAGACGTTTCGACGGCATTGTTTTCAGCATCGTCCGCACCAAGATATGCGGAGATGACCTGCGGATTGTTGGCGATTTCCTCTGGCGTTCCGGAGGCGATGGTACGCCCGTAATCAAGCACTTGAATACGCTGGCACACGTTTCATCACCAGGCTCATATCATGTTCGATCAGCAGAATGGCGATGCCGAAACGGTCGCGGATCGTGATTGATGCAGTTCAGCAGATCCTCGGTTTCCGTAGGATTCATGCCTCCGCAGGCTCGTCAAGCAACAGCAGTTTCATGCCGGTCGCCAACGCTCGTGCGATTTCCAGCTTACGTTGCGCTCCATACGGCAGATTCGCGGCTTCGGTTTCGGCCAATCCTTCCAGTCCGAAAATACGCAGCAGGTCTATGGCTTTGGCATGCATGTCGCGTTCCTGCTTCCAGAAGGTCGGCGTGCGGAAGATCGCACCGCCCAGCCGGTAGGTGAAGGATTCGTTGAACGCCACAAGCACGTTCTCTTCGACCGTCATTTTGATCGAACAGTCGAATGTTTTGGAAGGTTCTTGCGATTCCCGCACGCACGACCTGATACGTTTTTCTTGCCGTTCATGCGTTTTGCCGTCGAGGAAGAACTCACCTTCCGTGGCTGGTAAACGCCGGTCAGCAGGTTGAACACAGTGGTCTTGCCTGCGCCGTTCGGCCCGATCAGACCGACAAGTTCGCCCGCATTGATGGTCATGTTGAAGTCGGATACGGCTTTGAGGCCTCCGAAGGTGATGCGAGATGCTCGGCCTTCAGAATCGGCTCGCTCATGCCTGCACCTCCTTGTCTTCGCTGGATGTGTTGATTTCGCTAGATGCGGTAGTCTCGCCGGTTTCCTTGGTTTTCTTAGATGCCGATTGAGACGCACCCGATTTGCCGTGCATCTTCACGCGTACCGGATAGAACCACTTGTTGACGAATTTCGGCAGCGAGAACTCCCAATTGCCGAACAATCCCTGCGGACGGAACACCATGATGATCACCAGCACCACCGAATACACGAGCATGCGGTATGCGGAGAACGCACGCAGCAATTCCGGCAAAATCGTCAGACCAACCGCGGCGACAATGGAACCCGTCAGCGAACCCATACCGCCGAACACCACCATGATCACGTAATTGATCGACTGCAGCCAACCGGCCATGCTTGGCGTGAGCGCACCGATATATTGCGCGAAAATACCACCCGCAATACCCGCGAAGAACGCGGAAATCGCAAAAACGAGCACTTTCATATAGGTGATGTTGATGCCGGAAGCGCCAGCCGCGATCTCATCATCACGAATCGCCTTGACCGCACGACCATAACGGGAACGCGCGAACATGAACAACAGCACCACGGTCACGACGGTGATACAGAACACCACATACAGATTGGCGAGACGGTCGATGCGATCAGTGCCTGCCCCTGCTGGCCGTCCGCAAGTCCCTTGCCGCCGGCCACTTTCAGATTCTGGATGATCACACGAATGATCTCACCGAAACCAAGCGTGATAATCGCAAGATAATCGCCGTGCAAACGCAATGCCGGAATGCCGACGAGCACACCGAACAGACCTGCCACCGCGCCGCCGACCACGAAGGCCAGCAGCAGTGCAAGGGGCTGCGGGGCGTTTTCGGACATGACGACATAGACGAGCGTGCCGGAGAACGCGCCGACGCTCATGAAGCCGGCGTGGCCGAGGCTCAGCTCACCCAGCATACCGACAGTCAGGTTCAGCGAGACCGCCATAATGACATAGGCGCAGATGGGCACGAGCTGGCCGGAGAAGGAGTTTGTCAGCGCACCGGCGGCACTCAGAATTTGAATCAGGACATAGAAGCCGACGACAATGCCCAGCGTAATGACGTTGCTTTTGGTGGACTTTTTCATATTTTTCAACATAGCAGCCACCTCAAACCTTCACGTTGACCTTCTTGCCCAGCAGGCCGGTGGGCTTGACAATGAGCACCACGACCAGGACAAGAAATACGATAGCGTCAGACAGCTGGGTCGAAATGTAGGCCTTGCTCAGGTTCTCGATGATGCCCAGCAGGATACCGCCGAGGAACGCACCCGGGATAGAGCCGATGCCGCCAAAGACCGCGGCCACGAACGCCTTGATGCCGGGCATGGCGCCGGTTGTGGGCTGCAGGGTCGGATAGGACGAGCAGAGCAGCGCACCGGCACAGCGGCCAGCGCAGAGCCGATGGCAAAGGTCAGCGAGATCGTCGCGTTGACATTGACGCCCATCAGCTGGGCGGCGCCGCGGTCCTCCGACACAGCCAGCATGGCGTGGCCCGCGGGGGTGTTATTGACGAACCAGATCAGCACGACCATGATGACAATGCAGGCAATGATGGTCACGACGGTCTCTGCCGAGATGGTCAGCTGCCCGCCGAACAGACTGATGGGCTTGAGCCCGGAGACAACAGAGGTAAAGCTCTTGGGGTTGGACGTCCAAGCCAGCTGGGCCACCTGCTGCAAAAGGTAGCTGACGCCGATGGCCGTAATCAGGACGGCCAGAGACGGGGCCTCACGCAGCGGGCGGTAGGCGACGCGCTCGATCGTAACGCCCAGAACGGTGCAGACGACCATCGAAAGGACAATGGCCAGCACGGGGTTCATACCCGCAGAGCCAAAAGCAAAGAACACAACATAGCTGCCAATCATGATAACGTCGCCGTGGGCGAAGTTCAACATCTTGGCAATGCCGTAGACCATCGTATAGCCCAGGGCGATCAGCGCGTAAACGCTGCCCAGACTGATACCGTTGATCAGGTAGGATAAAAATTGCATTGCGGAATACACCTCACTCTAACTTTTCCCCTGCTGATCGTTATACCGCAGGTAAGCAGGAAAATATGAATCCATAGTAGCACAAATCCGCGGGCAAAACAATGGGTTATCCTGTATTTCTACAAAAAACAAGTGTTTTTGTCGAGACCTGCTTCTACCAAACCAAAAAGGGCTGCCGAACCTATGTCCGGCAGCCCCCATTGGCAACGGAAAATTCAGTTTACGTGCGCGTACCGGAATTACATAGCAGCGTAAGCGCCGTCCTTGATGACAACAGCCTTAGGAGCCTTGGAAACAGCGCCGGAAGCGTCCCAAGTCATGCTGTCGCCGGTCAGGCCGTCAAAGGTCATGCTGGTGAACTGGGTCTTCAGCGCATCGCAGATGTCGGAGGCGTCCATGTCGCCGTTGAGGCCGCCGGCCAAAAACAGCCTCGTAGATGGCGTAAACAACGTCATAAGCGTCAGCCGCGAACTGGTTCGGGGGTGTCGCCGTAGGCTTCCTTATAAGCAGAGACGAATGCCTGGGTCTTTTTTCATCCTGGGCGCCGCAGCGAACGGAGTCAGCAGCATCAGGCCCTCGGCCAGAGAGGTGTCGAAGCCATCAATGGAGAGGATGCCGTCCATGCCGTCGCAGCCGAAGAAGACAGGCTCATAGCCGCTCTTGTTGGCAGCAATCAGGATCTGGGAGGCCTCCTGATAGTAGATGGGCAGGAAAACCAGATCAGCACCGGCCTCTTGGCACTTGGCAACCTGGGTGGACAGGTCGGACTTGTTATCAGCGGTAAATGCCTCAGCGGTAACGAATCTCAAGGTTCTTGGCAG
>ENA-OQCD01000620-OQCD01000620.1-human-gut-metagenome-genome-assembly--contig:-NODE-620-length-9998-cov-1.494175_pt1 | contig 9998 bp, 17 predicted proteins | sample MGYA00242755_ERZ504571 | MGnify/ENA primary metagenome ERZ504571 (study PRJEB26092, sample SAMD00036274) | human gut metagenome | host: Homo sapiens | study: EMG produced TPA metagenomics assembly of the...
AATGGGGGTTAATGCTTTATTTACTTATACAATTTGTTTTGGAATGGGGTTATCTTACAAGGGAGCCTTAGCCTGTGTTTTTGTCTCAGGTATTATTTTCTTAGTTATTTCTATTACAGGAATTAGAACATGATTATTAATGCTATTCTTGCACAACTTAAATTAGCAATTGGGGCAGGTATTGGTTTCTTTATTGCCTTCATTGGTCTTAAAAAATGCAGGTATTATTGTCGCAAATTGAATCAACATTTTGTCGGTCTTGGTAACTTACAAGAACCAACAGTTATTTTAGCAGTAGTTGGTATTTTAATTACTTTATTACTTTTAACTAAAAATGTTCCTGGAGCTGTTTTCTATGGTTTAGTTGGTACAGCTGTTGTGGGAATTTTTTGCTGGAGTTTGTGGTGTTGAAGGAATGCCAGAAAATTCCTACTGGAGTTATTTCATTTGACTTTGATTTTTTTCATTAGTAGGAGCATTTGCTTCAGGACTTGGAGAATTAACTTCACATCCACAATGTTATGTCGCAATCTTCTCATTATTATTCGTTGATTTTTTTGATACTGCAGGACTTTAGTTGCTGTATGTAACAGAGCAAACTTAGTTGATGAAACTGGAAATCTAGAAACGTAGATCGTGCTTTATTAGCTGATTCAATCGGTACAGTTATTGGTTCTATTGCTGGAACTTCAACTGTTACATCATTCGTTGAATCAACTTCAGGTGTTGAAGTAGGGGGAAGAACTGGTTTAACTGCGGTTACTACTGGGGTATGCTTCTTATTATCTGTTTTCTTTTCACCATTACTTTCATGCGTTACAAGTGCAGTGACAGCGCCTGCATTAATTATTGTTGGTATTTTAATGGCACAACAATTAAAGGATTGAATGGGATAATCTTGTTTATGCAGCAAGTGGATTCATGACAGTTATTTTATGATCTTAGCTTATTCTATTTCAATGGTATTGCTATTGGATTTATTACATATACCGTTTCTATGATTGGTGTTGGTAAAATTAAAGAAATTAAACCAATCGTATGGATCTTAGATATCTGTTTTATAATCTTTTTAGTATTCTTACCAAAATAGTCAAGAAGTGAGTTTTACGCTTAGGTGTAAGACTCTTTTTTTATTTAAATGAAAAGGATGTACAAAACACCCTTTTCACTATGATGGAGTTAGAGTATAAGCTTATATGCCTCCTGGACTACGGAAAAGTCATATGTGCTTGTGCTCTTGAAATTTCATAGTTGTCACTATGAACATCTCTGGATAAATCATGAAGTTTCTTTTGTTTTTTAAGTAAGTTTTCTTTTGTTTTTCTTTTACCTTTATTTTTTTCTATCTTTGGATGAATAAATAAAGATAAATTCCAATAATGATGATAATAATAAAAAACTACTAAATAAATAAGCTTCATATAGATCACCTCTTATCTTTGTTATATTATAACATTATTATGTGTCAATATTATGTACTTACAATTGAAAACACAAGATTTACACAAGTAAGTATTATAATTTATAAAAAAGGAGGGATTATGTATGTTTGATGTTCATCTTACGACAATTAAAGTGATTGATATTGAACAGGTTTCCAGCTTAGCAGACTATTTTATTATCGCCAGTGGAACCAACCGCAATCAGGTTCAGGCAATGGCAGACAATGTAGATGAAATACTTGGAAAAGCAGGATATCAGGTAAAACAGGTGGAAGGTTATTCCACTGCAAACTGGATTCTTATGGATTATGGCGATATGATCATCCATATCTTTGACGAAGAGAACAGACTGTTTTATGATCTGGAGAGAATCTGGAGAGACGGAAAGATTCGTTGTACGCACAGGAATTTGCTGGCAGATGGGTATGAATGAATAAATTTTAGTTTTAAGTTTACATGTAAAAACATTATGTAAACATGAAAGGCAAAGAATAACTTCGTATAGAGTCAAGCGGATATTCGCAATCCGCTTCGCTACTTACTTGATTTGGTTAAACAAGCTGAACAAAAAAATGCGGTATCCTTTAAACAGATACCGCATTTTTGCTGCTTTCATATAACTGGAAACTGCAGTTTAAGAAAAGAAGCGGAACACTCCAAATACCTTGCCAAGGATTTTCAGGTTTCCAGTGATAATAATCGGTTCCATATTGTCATTTTCCGGCTGAAGACGATAATAACCATTTTCTTTATAGAATGTTTTGACTGTGGCAGAATCATCAATCAGAGCAACTACCATATCTCCGTTTTCGGCGGTGGACTGCTGTTTTACAAGCACCTGATCACCGTCAAAAATACCTGCGTTGATCATACTGTCACCTTTTACTGTTAACATAAAGCTCTGTTCATTTGGCATATATTCTGCCGGGATTGGAAAGTAGGCATCAATGTTTTCGACAGCCAGGATCGGCTGTCCGGCTGCAACGGTACCTACAAGTGGGACATTGACAACCTCACGGCGTACCAGATTGAAATTATCGTCTATAATTTCAATTGCACGGGGTTTGGTTGCATCTCTGCGAATATATCCGTTTTTTCGAGAGCTTCCAGGTGAGAGTGAACAGAAGAGGTGGACTTCAGATTTACTGCTTCACAGATCTCACGTACAGAAGGCGGAAAACCTCTGTTGAGAATTTCATTTTTCATGTAATCCAGTATTTCCTGCTGTTTTTTGCTGATTCTGCCATATGTCATATGTATTTACCTCCCTGGGTTAAAGTTTATCTGCTGCCGGATATGATATGACAGCGTCACGAAATTATATTTTGAATATTATAACATATTTTTGCGAAAATAGCAAACGGATATTCGGAAAGTATGTTCGCCCGTTTTAGAGCTTGTATTCAGGAAAAGAAAATGTTACAATAAAACGGATTTTTAAGAGATGAAAGATGTAAAGGAGGCATTCATTTGCCTGATAATAAAACGCATTCCAGCAGCACACCTGGAATACTGGCAAAACTTCGTAAAAATTTTTGGTCTGAACATTGGAACGGTAATGTTTGGAGCGATACTTATCTATATGATTTTCAGTGTGATTCTTTATCTTACGGCTTCTCATATGGAGTCCTATCAGGTTCCGTCAGGTCCTTTGTCCATGAATGAAACATACACCGGATTGTCTATTATGACAGAAAATGTAGTACAGGCAGATGCTGGTGGGTATGTTACCTATTATGCAAGAGAGGGAACCAAGATCAATGCAAATGGAGCTGTATACAGTTTAAACAGCTCCAAGGCTGCGGGCAGCGGTTCTTCTCTGAGTAAGGAGGAGCTGACGGATATCCGCAGTAATATGCAGAGTTTTTCCAAAGGGTTTGATGCAAGTAAATTTAACAGTACATACAGTTTAAATATCAGCTGAACGGAAGCATTCTTCAGTATGCTTCTGATAACTCCAGTGTATCTACGACCAGTACAGTGAACGAAGACGGGGAGGAAGTTACAACAACTACAACAACAGCTTCCAGTGACCCGAATATACGTCGTGCCCAGACAGACGGTATTATTTTGTATTCTACGGATGGATATGAATCCAAAACCGTCGATACCGTTACAGCAGCTGATTTTGATCAGAATTCTTATCAGGAAACAGATCTGAAAACAGATGGCCAGGTAAATGCCGGAGATGATATTTATACAATTATCACGGATGAACGATGGAGTCTTTTGATTCCGTTAAGTGAAAAACAGGCTGCCAATCTGAAAGACCGCACATCCATACGTGTTAAATTTTTAAAAGATGATCTGACTCAGACCGGAGATTTTTCCATTAAGGAGATTGATGGATCTAAATATGGAAAGATTGATTTCAATAAAGGTCTTATCCGTTATGCATCGGATCGTTTCCTTGAAATAGAACTGGTTACCAATAATGTGACCGGACTGAAAGTTCCGTTATCATCTATAGTAACGAAGGAATTTTTATGCAATTCCCTCGAAATATATGACAACGGATAAAGATACACAGCAGTCAGGCTTTATGCTTTCAGGCAGAAACAAAAAAGGAAACAGCACTACAACGTTTATAAATACGGGTATTTACGGACGTGATGAGGCTACGGATGAAAAACACAGAAAGTAAGTTATATTTATTACGTTGATAAAAGTAAATTCAATGAAGGCGATGCAATCATTGATCCGGACAGCGGAGAAAAGTTTGTAATCGGAGATACAGAAGTTCTGGAGGGCGTTTACTGCATCAACCAAGGGTATGCTGTATTTCGCAGAATTGAAATTCTGGATGAAAATGAAGAATACGCGGTTGTTTCCAAAGAAACATATAATGGACTTGTCAGATATGACCGTATTGTAAAAAAATGCAGATAAAGTAAGTGAACAAGATATACTTTATTAATAAAGGAGGCTTTCGGCTATGGTAGCGGAAAATTTAGTACAGGTACAGAAAAATATTGAAGAATCCTGTAAGAAAGTAAATAGAGATCCTGGAGAGGTTACACTTATTGCCGTCAGCAAGACAAAGCCAGTGGAAATGCTTCAGGAGGCTTATGCTGCAGGTGCACGCGTTTTCGGAGAAAATAAAGTACAGGAGATTGTGGATAAATATGATCAGATGCCGGCGGATGTTCAGTGGCATATGATCGGACATCTGCAGCGTAACAAAGTAAAATATATTGTGGATAAGGTTGCGATGATTCATTCTGTAGATTCTCTTCGACTGGCTGAAACCATAGAAAAAGAGGCAGAGAAAAAGGATGTAGTCGTACCGATTCTTATAGAAGTAAATGTAGCTCAGGAAGAGAGCAAATTTGGATTAAAGCCGGAAGAAGTTTGTCCGTTTATTGAACAGATTGCAAGTTTTCCACATATACAGATCAAAGGTCTTATGACAATTGCTCCTTATGTAGAAAATGCTGAGGAAAATCGTGAAATTTTCCGTGAACTCAAGAAATTAAGTGTTGACATTGCAGCTAAAAACATTAATAATGTTACTATGAGTGTTCTGAGTATGGGAATGACCGGAGATTATATGGTCGCCGTGCAGGAGGGGCGCTACAATGGTGCGTGTAGGTACCGGTATTTTCGGTGCAAGAAAATTACGCAATATAAGACTAATAAGATTGGAGATTTAAAATGGGCGTTTTAGATAAAATTTTTAGATGCCATCAAACTGAACGACGATTATGACGATGACGAATTATTGGATGATAGTATTCTTGAGGATGAGGACGATTATGATGATGACGATTTCCTCGATGATGACGATGATATGGAAGAGAAGCCAAAGAAGAAATTCTTTGAGAAGTTTTCCAAGAAAAAGAATGTAGAAGAGGAAGACGATTTTCTGGACGATGAGCCGGAGGAAGAACCGATGAAGGTTTCTGCTCCAAAAGTAAGTGCAAAAACAGCTGCTGCCAAAGCTCCTGTAAAACAGGAACGTGTTTCCAGACCAGCGCCTTCGTCTAAGATCACACCTATGCGTACAAGTAAACGTTCCTCACAGTCAGTAAATATGGAAGTGTGTGTAATTAAACCAACTACTATGGAAGAGGCAAGAGAGATTGCAGATACACTTGTTGAAAATTTCTACAGTGATTCTGAATCTTGAAGGAAATTGATGTGGAACTTGCTCAGAGGATCATTGATTTTACTTCTGGAGCATGTTATTCTCTTGGAGGAAGTCTTCAGCAGGTATCCAGCTATATTTTTGTACTTGGACCATACAATGTGGATATTACCGGTGATCTTCAGAATATCCTTGGAGGATCTGTACCATCTGTAAGAGTGGGTTACTGATTCCATGGATAAAGAAGAACTTTTTATCAAGAGAATCCGTGAGTTGGCAAACATGGCATATCAGCGGGATATTACCACATTTACGGATTTTCTTAATTTAAATGAACAAAATATTTTAAACAGTCAGAATTTTCATAAGCTGGGCGTAACAGCAGAAAGTTTTGGAGGATATGAAAATGCAGAGCGTCAGATGGTAGCCTTTCATTCTGATGCTCTTACTTTTACATGGGAATATCCCATTGATTGCATCCGCCTGGAGCCCAAAGCAGTAAAATTTTCGGAAGATTTGACACACCGGGATTATCTTGGAGCAATACTGAACCTTGGCGTTGACAGAAGTGTTGTGGGTGATATTCTCATAGAAGACCATACGGCGAGTTTCTTCTGCCTGCATAGAATGACAGATTTTTTTCTGGAGAATCTGTGCCGTGTAAGACATACCACCGTTGTGGCTTCCAGGATAGAAGACCCCGGTGAATTTCCACAGCCGAAAATGACACCAATTACAGGTACCTGTGCTTCTGTACGTCTGGATTCATTGATCGCACTGGCTTTTGGGACGTCAAGAAGCAGTATTGTACATTGTATTGAAGAAGGTCTTGTATTTGTAAATGGAAAACTGATTACATCCAATGGCTATGAGCCTAAAGAAGGCGATATTATATCCGTTCGAAAAAAAGGACGTTTTATTTTTGATGGAGTATCCCGCCGGACGAAAAAAGGACGTCTCGGTGTACGTATTCTGCTTTATATCTGACAGCAAGGAGGAAAACGCGATGGCTGAATCAAAATTACTTGTAAAGCGTGAGGGGGATTTTAGATATCCAATCTGTTTTGAAGAGGATTTTTCCAATCTGGCTCAGGTTATGAGAGAAGAAGGACTTGCGGACAGAAAAATCTGTATTGTAACAGATTCTAATGTAGGTCCATTGTATGAAGCACCTGTAAAAAAAAGCTTTAAGTGAAGTAAGCTCTGATATTTCCGTGTTTACTTTTGAGGCCGGAGAAAAAAATAAAAATCTGGATACCGTTTCCAGCTTGTATCAGGCACTGATTAGTAACGGACTTGATCGAAAAAGTCTTCTTGTTGCTCTGGGTGGCGGTGTTGTAGGTGATCTTACCGGATTTGGAGCGGCTACTTATCTTCGAGGAATTGATTTTTATTCAGGTTCCAACGACGTTACTTGCTCAGGTAGACAGCAGCGTTGGTGGAAAAACAGGAGTAGATTTCCAGCAGTATAAAAATATGGTTGGAGCTTTTCATCAGCCACGTCTTGTTTATATGAATATGAGTACTCTTTCTTCTCTGCCGGCAGAACAGTTTGCGTGTGGAATGGGTGAGATCCTGAAAACAGGACTGATCTGTGATGAAGAATTTTTCCGTTTTGTATGCCGTGAGCAGAAAGAGATTAAAAAGCTGGACATGAAACGGATTGCCAGAATGGTACGCAAATGCTGTGAGATCAAAGCTGGTGTTGTGGAGCGTGATCCAAAGGAGCAGGGAGAGCGTGCACTTCTCAACCTGGGACACACCGTAGGTCATGCGGTAGAAAAACTCAAGAATTTCACCTTGCTTCATGGGCAGTGTGTGGGAGCCGGACTGGTAGCTGCGGCGTATCTTTCCATGAAACGAGGACTTTTGACAGAAGAAAGAAATATTCAGGAAATTCGTCAGGGATGTGCGGACTATGGTCTTCCTGTACATGTAGATGGCCTTATTCCGGAAGAAGTTCTTTTGGCAACAAAGAAAGATAAAAAAATGGAACAGGGTCATATTAAGTTTATCCTGATGGACGGCATCGGAAAAAGTTTTATTGACAAAACAGTTACCGATGAAGAACTGTTATCCTGTATTCAGGAGATAACTTTATGATCAGCCGTGTTAACCATCATCAGAAAATGTCTCCTGGCAAATGTCTGGCAGGGGATATTTTCCTGATGATCTTACTTGTAGCCGCAGATCAGGTGGCGAAATGGCTGTCATATCTGTATCTGAAAGGGCAACTGTCGATTTCGCTGATTCCCGGTGTACTTGAACTTCATTATCTTTATCCGGAAAACAGGGGAATTGCTTTTGGAATGTTTCAGGGAAGTGTACTTTTCTTTGCAATTGTAAGTGTGCTGTTTCTGGGAGTGATTCTCTATGCATGGATCCGTATTCCAAAAGAGCGTTTTTATCTGCCGTTACTTACGATTGCTACCGTACTTGCTGCCGGTGCTCTGGGAAATTTTATTGATCGTTTTTTCAGAGGATATGTGATTGATTTTATCTATTTCTCCCTGATTGATTTTCCGGTGTTTAATCTGGCAGATTATTTATGTGGTTGCAAGTGGGATTTTTCTGATTCTTGTTTGTGTGTACCAAATACAGAGATGATGATTTTTCATTTCTGAATATTAAACGGTGATTTGGTCAGAGGATGATGGATTCATCTGATTTTGCAGGAGATATAAAATGGAAATATACGATTATACAGTAGAAAAAAGAAGAAATCAGGTATACGAATCGACCGCTATCTTGCAGAAAAAGACAGCGGTCTTTCCAGGTCGTTCATTCAGAAACTTCTGAAAGATGGACAGATTACAGTTGGGGATAAGGCTGCCAAATCCAATTATAAGGTCAGGGAAAACGACAGAATTCATCTGGAGATTCCGGATTCCAGTGAACCGGATATTGTTCCGGAGGATATTCCGCTGGATATTCTTTATGAGGATGAAGATGTGCTGATCGTTAATAAGCCCAAAGGAATGGTGGTACATCCTGCTGCCGGGCATTATCAGGGACACTGGTAAATGCGGTTATGGCCCATTGTGGTGACAGCCTTTCCGGGATCAACGGGGTGATGAGACCTGGAATTGTCCACAGAATTGATAAAGATACTACCGGTGCGCTTCTGGTGTGCAAGAACGATACGGCCCACCGGGATCTGGCAGAACAGCTGAAATGCCACAGTATCCGGAGACGTTATCGTGCAGTTGTACAGGGAAATCTGAAAGAGGACGAGGGAACCATAGAAGGTCCTATCGGACGTCATCCAACAGATCGTAAAAAAAAAATGGCCATCAATTACAAAAATGGGAAAGATGCGGTAACACATTTACAAAAGTACTGGAACGTTTTGGACAGGCAACCTATGTGGAATGCCGGCTAGAAACAGGGCGTACCCATCAGATCCGCGTGCATATGGCCAGCATCGGACATCCACTTCTGGGAGATACGGTATATGGGTCTTCAAAAAATCCCTATCATCTGGAGGGACAGGCTCTTCATGCAATGATTCTTGGGTTTGTTCATCCACGTACCTGTGAATATATGGAATTTACAGCTCCACTTCCGGAATATTTTGTTAAATTGCTGTCAAAATTGCGAAAATAACTGGAAAACTTGTGAAATATAGTGTATAATAGCTGTATTAAAGAGGAAGCGAAGTTCATATTTATGAATTTGCTGAATCGAAGCAGAAAGGATGTGGCTGTTATGAGTAACAATACAACAAGTTCTATTATTACAATTGGTCGTAAATATGGTAGTGCCGGAAGACAGATCGGCCAGGAAGTTGCTAAGTATTTTGGAATTAAATGCTATGATAAAGAGCTGCTGGAGCACGCAGCCAATGATAGTGGAATCTGTAAGGAACTGTTTGAGCATCATGATGAGAACCTACAACAGTTTTCTTTATTCTCTTGTAATGGATACGTATTCTTTTGGATATTCATCCGCAGGGTTTACAGATATGCCTATGAACCATAAGATTTTTCTTGCACAGTTTGAGGCGATCAAGAAGCTTGCTTCAGAAGGCCCCTGTGTAATGGTAGGCAGATGTGCAGATTATGCACTTGCAGATAATCCGGATTGTTTCAGCGTATTTGTCCATGCAAATCTTGACTGGCGTATCAACCGTATTTCCCAGAAATACAATAAGAACGCCAAAGAAGCCAAAGACATGATCAACAAAACAGACAAGAGCCGTTCCAGTTACTATAATTATTACACCAATAAGAAATGGGGATCTGCCGACAGCTATAATCTTTGTCTGGACAGCAGCAAGCTTGGTATTGATGGAACTGCAAAGGCCATTATTGAAGCCATTCACATTTATGACAGCCTGAAAAAATAAAACGTCAGATTTTTATAGGCACCCTGCCATTTTATGGCAGGGTGTTTTCGGTATCAGCGAAAAAATACAGACAGAATTCATCCTTATGAGTTTTGAGAGAGAATGTTTATGCTTTTTTTAG
>ENA-OQCD01000621-OQCD01000621.1-human-gut-metagenome-genome-assembly--contig:-NODE-621-length-9975-cov-1.397847_pt1 | contig 9975 bp, 20 predicted proteins | sample MGYA00242755_ERZ504571 | MGnify/ENA primary metagenome ERZ504571 (study PRJEB26092, sample SAMD00036274) | human gut metagenome | host: Homo sapiens | study: EMG produced TPA metagenomics assembly of the...
GATTAACTGCGGTGGGGCTCTTCGATTGGCGGCCCGTCCTGCGGAGAAGAGCCGCAGCGGGTACAATGAGTACAATGGGCGCAGCAGCCACCGCAGCCTCGGATACGGTAAAACAGGAGGAGACCTCCCCATGGGATTTGCAGCTGCTGCAGCCTGCGCAGGTACCTTTCCGGAAAAGATACCGGATCGCGAAAAAATACAGCGTACCTAACAACAGGATCAGCAGACCGTTAACAATATATTCCATAAAAAGCCCTCCCCTTCTGGAATTTAACTAATCGATACGGATAACAGAGCTCATACGAATTTCTTAAGCGGCGGCACGGGCGGCCTTCAAGGCGTTTTTCCGATCGGGATTGGGACGAAACAGCAGGAACAGCATCACAATTAGAACCAGAAATGCGAAGGCAGTGCCAACCGTAAAGCCGGCTCCGGTAAACAGCAGGCCGAACTGATTGATCATCAGCGCCACGCAATAGGCCAGAACACATTGATAACCAATGGCGAACGCGGTCCATTTCGCACTGGCCATTTCACGCTTGATAGCGCCGATGGCCGCAAAGCAAGGGGCGCACAGCAGGTTAAAGGCGAGAAAAGCTGCTCTGGCTCCGGCGAAGGGCAGCATATTGCCGACTGCGGTCCACATGCCGGGATCCGCTTCGCCGGCGTCACCCAGGCCGAACAGCACACCGAAGGTACCCACGACGTTTCCTTGGCGACCAGGCCGAAATGGAAGCCACAGTGGACTGCCAGTTGCCGAAGCCCAGAGGCGCGAAAATAGGAGCGATAAAATTGCCGATGTAAGCGAGAATACTATAATCCATCTGGTTGACGTTGGGATCCTCCATATCCAGCAGGCCGAATACGGCGCCGCCGTCAGCCCAGCCGAAGTTGGAAAGGAACCAGATCAGGCCGCAGGCCACAAAGATCACGGTACCGGCCTTGATGATGAACGCCTTGCAGCGCTCCCACATATGGATCAGCACGCCCTTGGGGGCCGGAAGATGATACTGGGGCAGTTCCATGACAAAAGGAGCGGGGTCTCCGGCGAACATCTTAGTTTTCTTCAGGATAATACCGGAAATAATGACCGCTGCAATGCCCAGAAAAGTAGAACAGGGGGGAGATCCACCAGAATTCACCGCCCATTAAGGAGCCGACCATCAAAGCGATGATGGGGAGCTTGGCGCTGCAAGGGATAAAGGTAGTAGTCATAATAGTCATGCGGCGGTCATTTTCGTTTTCGATGGTTTTGGTAGCCATTACGCCGGGAACACCGCAGCCGGAGGAAATCAGCATTGGGATAAAGCTTTTGCAGGAAAGGCCGAATTTACGGAAGATACGGTCCATAATGAAGGCGACGCGGGCCATATAGCCGCAGTCCTCCAAAATGGAGAGGAAGAAGAATAGAATAAACATTTGGGGCACAAAGCCGAGTACAGCTCCTACGCCGCCGATAATACCGTCGACAATCAGGCCGTTGAGCCAGTCCGCCGCGCCGATGCTGGAAAGCCATTCTCCTACCGGCGGCTGGATCCATTCCGCGAACAGGGTATCATTGGTAAAATCGGTGACGATGGTGCCCAGACTGCTGACAGAGACATAGTAAACCACAAACATGACCGCCACGAAGATCGGCAGGGCCAGCCACCGGTTGGTGACAATCCGGTCGATTTTATCGGAGGTGGTCAGGGCCTTTTTCTTTTTGCGGACACAGGCTTTCATAACCTTCGCTATGTATTCATACCGCTCGTTGGTAATGATGCTTTCGCTGTCGTCGTCCAGTTCCTTTTCCACAGCGGCTACAATGGCCTCGATGGACTGCTTGGAGCCTTCGGGCAGCTTGACGGCTTCCAGCACCTTTTCATCCCGCTCGAACAGCTTGACAGCATACCAGCGGGCGTGGGAATCGTCTATCACGCCGTCAAGATGGGCGCCGATAGCGGCCAGGGCCTCCTCCACGGTTTTGCTGAATTCGTGCTGGGGAACAGCGGCTTTTCGGGAGCTTGCCAGGGAAATAGCCTCGGCTGCCGCCTCCCTGGAGCCTGTGCCCTTCAAGGCGCTGGTTTCTACAACCTTGCAGCCCAGGGTTTCGCCAAGCCTTTTAATATCGATTTGGTCGCCGTTTTTTTGACCAGGTCGATCATATTCAGCGCCAGCACTACAGGGATTCCCAGTTCCAAATTTGTGTGGTCAGGTAAAGGTTCCGCTCCAGGTTGGTGCCGTCTACCAGGTTGATGATAGCGTCAGGATGCTCGTTCATCAGGTAGTTCCGGCTGACCACCTCCTCCAGCGTGTAGGGGGATAAGGAATAAATACCGGGAAGATCCGTAATGACGACGCTTTTTTGCCCTTTAAACGGCCCTCCTTTTTTTCTACGGTAACGCCGGGCCAGTTGCCAACGTATTGGCTGCTGCCAGTCAGGTCGTAAACATGGTAGTCTTGCCGCAGTTGGGATTCCCGGCAAGAGCGATTCTTATGCTCATGGCTTTGCTTCCTCCTTTAAAAATGTTAGCTCAAACTAACTAACGGGGCTTTTCCCGCACCTTTTCTATACCGGGGACAGACCGAAAAATCAGCCCGCCACCTGAATGTTTTCCGCTTCGCTTTTCCGGATGGAAAGCTCGTAGCCCCGGACGTTACCTCAACCGGGTCTCCTAACGGCGCCACCTTGCGCACGTAGATCTCTGTTCCCTTGGTAATGCCCATATCCATGATCCGGCGCTTGAGGGCGCCTTCTCCGGTGAGCTTTACCACAGATACCGTTTCTCCGCATTTTACCTGCTTCAACGTTCTCATGTGAATCCTCCCTTGATTACCTGCTTCGCAGAAAATTGAATTTATCCTGTGACGACACGGGCTGCCATGGATTTGCTTACCGCGACCCGGGTGCCTTTCACACTGACGATGACGTTTCCGCCCAGCTCAGAAATGACGGTGACCTCCGCGCCCTCGATAAAGCCAAGATTGCGCAAAAATCTCTGCACCTCGTCCTTTCCGCGGATGGACAGGACTTTGACTGTTTCACCGCCGGAAACCATAGCTAAGGGAATTTGAGGCGCGGATACCATCGGATTCCTCTCCCGCTGAAATTTAGAAGAGACTGCTTGTTCACTGGTCATAACAGATACTCCCTTTCTGTTAGCGGTCACTAACACTTGAGGCCTTCTAAAGGGGTTAGCAACTACTAACCCCTTTGCATTTCTAAGTTTACATCCACTAACTGAATTTGTCAAGAACTGGGTAAGCTAAAATGGAAATTCATTTAAAAAACTCAAAAATATAAGCCTGATTTAATGTAAATTGTTTATTTTGACGCCGAATCAGGAGAAATCCCATGGGAAACCTTGCTTTTCCGCAGGAAAGGCAGTAAACTGAAAATAATCCAAGCCTGCTTGACTGCTGGAGGCTCGGCGGCTTTGCCAAAGGAAAGTGTACAGGGGCGCAAGAATTTTTTGGGCGCCTGAGGAACGAAAAAAGAAAAAGACTGCGGCGGACGCGGCCTGCGCAAAGGGAAAGCGCGCTGCGGCGCAGCAGGCGGAAGCCGGGAAAAGCCGTGTGAAAATGCTGAGGAGGAATACGCTTTTGGGAAATAATGCCACGGGGGGAAAGCGAAAGAATAAAACGAGGGTTTCCGGTTCATCAGCCAACAGGGGCGAACCTCCAAGCTGGAGATTGTGTCCCGGCTGGGAATCAGTCTGCCCACCGTGCTGCAAACCCTGAAGGAACTGACAGAGGACGGCCTGATCTGGGAAATGGGAGAGTTTGAGTCCACCGGGGGCCGAAAGGCCAAGGCGCTGGCGGCTGTGAGAGGGTCGCGGTTTGCCATGGGCCTGGACATTACCCGGAACCACATCAGCCTGGTGGCGGCAGATCTTTCCGGGCGGATTCAGAGGCATATCCGGATTCTAAGACATTCGCCCGGAGCCCGGCCTACGGGGAGTTTTTAGCAGGACTGATAAGCGATATCGGACAGAGTGGAGGATTCCCGTGGACCGGTTTCTCGGAGTAGGGATTTCCGTTCCCGGTCATCATAGACGTCCAGGGACGGATGATCCAGGATTCCCAGCGCCTTAGGAGTGCGGAAGATGCCTGCGACGAGCTTCCAAAGGCATTGAGCATCCCTGCGTATTTATGAACGACGCCAACGCGGCTGGGTTCGCGGAGCTGCGGGAAAGCTCCGACATGGAAAACGCGGTATATCTGTCCTTAAGCAACAGCGTGGGAGGGGCGTTTTTGCAGGGAAGCCGCCTCTATTTGGGCGAACATCAAAGAAGCGGCGAATTTGGCCATATGACCCTGTATCCTGGCGGCCGGGAATGCTATTGCGGGAAAAGGGGCTGTTTAGACGCTTACTGCTCCGCCCAGAGGCTTTCTTCTCTGACCGAAGGAAAGCTGGACCGCTTTTTTGAGAAGCTGCGGCAAGGGGACAAGGAGTGCGCCCAGGGCTTGGGGCGGGATTATCAGGGCGGATCTGGTTGACCGCGGCTAACAGCCTGGCATATGGCTTTTGGACTGCGATGTTGATTTTGGGCGGTTACGTGGGCGGATATCTGGGAGGATTGGATTGGGGCGTTGCGAGAGTTGGCGGAGGAACGCAATCCCTTCGACGACGGCGGAACCTACCTGAAGGTGTGCCGCTACCGGGTTGAGGCTTCTGCTCTGGGGGCGGCTTTGCAGCATGTGGAGAGGTTTATCGAAGGGCTGTAGTACCTCCGGCTGAGAGGCGGCGTGGGAAAGCGCGGCCTGATACAGCGTGGAAAAGGGGGTGGGCGGGGCAGAGCCTTCTTTGCCGTCGGGTATGCGCTGCCGCACCGGTCCGCTTCTGCCCTTGGACAAGCTTTTGTCGCGGACTAATCTGCTTGCGGCTTCAGGGGACCAACCTTGCGCAAGGTGTTTTTATCGTTTACAAACCCCGGCGGAAAATGAAAGCTGAAAGCCGCTGAAGAAGTGAAGCGGGGAACCCTGATTACGCCTATGTGTTATAGGCCCATCGTCCGCGGCGCTTCCCGGCAATATGGTGTGAAGGACGTTTTAGGCTCCATTCATTCCAGGCCTGTGAATTCAATGATAAAAAACTGAAATGATCAAAATAATATCGTAAGGAGAGATTGTAATGAAAAACAGCCGAAAGATAAAAAGAGATTTTGGCCCTGCTAGGCTGCGCTGCCCTGGGAGCGGTCCTCGCTCCGGCGGCCCTGGCCGCGGAAGACCTGGCGGCGCCGGCTGCCGGCGACCCTTTCCGCCAGTATTTGCCTCTAATCATCGGCGTGGCGGCGGCCTGTTTGGTCATCGCCGCCGCTCTGTTGGTTTCCATTACCGCGAAAAAACGGAAGCAATCCGGTGGAAAGAGTCCTGCCCCTGATGAGGACGACTCTAAGAATGACGGCAATCAGAAAGGGCTGTAAATGAAAACAGAGCTTCGAAAGATTCCAGGTGTGGGAAAAGCCACCGAGGAGGATCTGATTCGTTTAGGGTATCCAACCATTGAATCCTTGAAGAGCGCGGACCCGGAGGAGCTTTACCGCCGGGACTGTGAAATAACGGGAACGCTCATCGACCGCTGTCAGCTGTATGTTTACCGATGCGCCGTGTATTTCGCGAAAACAGAGCATCCTGATCCGGAAAAGCTGAGATGGTGGTATTGGAAGGATCAGAAAAAGGGCGGATAAGCTTCCTGAAACAGACTTAGAGGGACCTCTTTGAGAAAACAAAGGCGGCCGATGTCTCAGCGGCGGCTTAAGCAGGCTGGGCGGCCTGCCGGTGAGAGGCTTTTTCGTTCTGTTATGAGTGTTTTGTGAGATTATTCCGCTTATATTCCTGCGGCTTGGCACTCTGCCGGCGCCGGGGAGATCCCGCCGTGCCGCCGGCAGAGTGTGCGCGGCATAAGGCGGCTGGCAAGCAGCCTAATGGTTTATAAAATAACGGGCAATAAGGAGAAATACTGTGATCGCGATAGTATCCCCAGCGAAAAATATGCGGACGGCCGGCCTCAAGGGCCTGGAGCTGACCCGTCCGGCTCTTTTGGAGAAAAACACGCCGGCTCTTGCCGATGCTCCGGGCTTTGGAGCCCTGGGAGCTGGAAAGCCGGCTGAAAATCAACCCCCAGCTGGCGATGAAAGCCTTTTCGGACTTCCAGGAGTTTGAATCTCCCGGCGGGGAAAGCCCGGCGCTGCTGTCTTACCACGGCCTCGCGTATCAAAATTAGAAGCGGAAAGCCTCGGCCTGGAGGATTTCGCCTTTGCGGGCGGCAGCCTTAGAATCTTAAGCGCTTTTTACGGCGTGCTGCGGCCTGGCGACGCGATCAAGCCCTATCGCCTGGAATTTCAATGCGGATTCCAGCCTGGCGGAAAAAGCCTTTACCATTTTTGGGCGATTCTATTTACCGGGGCTGTTCCGAAATGGGGATACGGTGATCAAATTTGGCGTCCAGGGAGTATTCCAAAACCGTTTCTCCCTTTTTAAAGACAGGGGATCGGATGATTACCTGTGATTTTTTGACCTTCCGCAGGGGAAAGCTAATCACGCTGGCGGGCCTTGGCAAAAATGGCCCGGGGCCGGATGGCCAGATTTTTGATCGCAACCGCATCCGAGAGCCGGAGGGCTTGCGGGAGTTTTCCTGGGAGGGCTACGAGTTTTCTCCGGAGCACAGCGACGGCGAAAATTTCCGGTTTGTTCAGCGTTTTTAAGTCGGAAGCCGCCATGCCAATTCCAGAAAATTCCGGAATTGCTCCCGGCGCCTCATATTCCAGGCCGCTGTGCAGCCCGATGACCCGCCATTATATTTTAGGAGGTATTTTATGATCGAACAAGGCATGAAAGCGCCGGACTTTACCCTGGAGGATAAAGACGGAAATCAGGTAAGCCTGTCTCAGTTTTTGGGGCAGAAGGTCATTTTATATTTTTTATCCCCGGGACAATACCCCGGGCTGCACCGCTCAGGCCTGCGGCTTCCGGGACGCCTATGACGAGCTTCAGGGCAAGGCGGTGGTCATCGGGGTTTCTAAGGACAGCGCCGCCTCCCATCAGAAATTCGCTCAAAAATACCAGCTGCCCTTTGTTCTGCTGTCAGATCCCCAGCGCCAGGCCATCGAGGCCTATGGGGTGTGGCAGGAGAAAAGGCTCTATGGCAAAACCAGCATGGGCGTGGCGAGAACCACCTTCCTCATTGATGAAAAAGGCGTGGTGGAGAAGGTGTTCCAGAAGGTAAAGGCCGCCGAAAACGCCCGGGAAATTCTGGACTATTTGGAAGGCTAAGGAGAGCGCTGTTTATGAACAACGGCCGGCTGTTTGAAATTCTTTATTTGCTGATGGAGGGGGAAACCGTCACCGCTTCGGCACTTGCCCGGCGGCTGGAGGTTTCCCCCAGAACCATTTACCGGGATGTAGAAGCGCTGAGCGGAGCGGGCATCCCAATCTACATGACCAAGGGAAGGGGAGGGGGAATCCGGCTTTTACCGGATTTTGTGCTGGAGAAATCCCTGTTTTCCCATCAGGAACAGGATGAAATCCTATATGCCCTGCAAAGCCTGGCGGTTACCGGCGGCCTGCAGGACAAAAACGGTGTCTTCCCGAATGAGGTGCTTTTTCAAAGAACCCCCGCCGATTGGATCGACGTGGATTTTTCAGGCTGGGGACACGGCCCGCAGGAGAGGGAAAAATTCCTGAGAATCAAACAGGCGGTTTTGGAAAGCGGGTGCTTTCCTTTACCTATTACAGTACCTGCGGCCAAACCACAAACCGCCGGATTGAGCCGATGAAGCTCCGGTTCCGCGGCTCCGCCTGGTATGTCCACGGCTTTTGCCTGGAAAAGCAGGAGCTCCGGGTCTTTAAGGTGAGCCGGATGGAAGGAATATCGGTGACGGAAGAAGCCTTTGACCGCCGGGCGCTGGAGCTGCCGCCCTTGGAGGAGGAAAGCCTGCCTGCTGAAAGGATGGTCTCACTTACGCTGGAGTTTGAGCCATGGTGCGCTTACCGGGTATACGATGAGTTTGACAGAAAACTGATTACCCCCGGAGAGGACGGCAGGCTGCGGGTGGCCGTTGATTTTCCCCGGGGAGCTGGGTGCTGGGCTATCTGCTTCCTTTGGAGATGGGGTCACGGTTCTTTCCCCGCCGGAGCTTCGGCGGGCGCTGAAAGGCCAGGGGGAACGGCTGAAGGAAAAGTATTCCTCCGCTTTATAATATGACAGCTTGTGTCAAATTATCTGTGCTAGGATGAGCCTATCAAAAGACGGGAGGAACGAGGGATGGAGCGACGGTTTTGTCAAAGCTGCGGTATGCCGCTGGGGGATGAGACGCTGCTGGAAACGGAGAGCAGCGGGAAAAATGCCGGGAATATTGTGTTTATTGCTAGTAAAAGGGCGCTTTCCCCCAGGACTGCATGATGGAGGAAATGGCGGATGCCTGCCTGAGCTATAGCAGGAAAGAAGGCGGGACAGAGCAGCCCTGTCTGACCAGGGAGACCATGCTGCGGTGGTCCTCCACATGAAAACGCTGGTGCAAAGGAGAGTAGGAGATGCTGGAGCTGGTGCCGGCCAAATCGATTTTGGCGAGAAATAAAGATCTCCGGTGGTTCGGCATCGACTACCAGATGAATCTGTACCGGGGCTGCTGCCACGGCTGCATTTACTGCGACAGCCGCAGCGAATGCTATGGCATCGAGGAATTTGACCGGGTGAGGGGCAAGAAAAAACGCCCTGGCCCTGTTGGAGGAGGAGCTGCGCCGCAAACGAAAAACCGGGGTAGCGGCTACCGGGGCCATGAGCGACCCCTATAACCCTTATGAGAGTGAGGCTGAATTGACCCGCGGCGGCCTGAAGCTGCTGGACCAGTACGGGTTCGGGGCGGCGGTCGCCACCAAAAGCGCCAGGATTACCCGGGACCTGGACGTGCTGAAAAGGATACAGTCACATTCTCCGGTGCTGTGTAAGATTACCGTCACCACCTGCGACGACGAGCTGTGCCGGAAGCTGGAGCCTTATCCCTCCGTAACCTCGGAGCGGATGGAAGCGGTTAGGATCCTCAGCGGCGCCGGGATTTTCACAGGGCTTTTGCTGATGCCGGTTCTGCCTTTTTTAGAGGACAGTCTGGATAATCTTCTGGGGATCGTCCGGCTTGGGGCGGAAAACGGCGCTAGGTTTATTTACCCAGCCTTTGGAGTGACCCTGCGGCAAAATCAGAGGGAATACTTTTACGATCAATTGGAAAAACGATTCCCGGGAGAAAACCTGGCTCGGAGGTATCAGGAGAAATATGGCTCCAGCTATGTTTGCAGGGCAAGAAACGCCAAGATCCTGGGGGAGGCTTTCCGCCGTGCCTGCCGGAAGGAGGGAATTTTATATTCCATGACGGAAATTATCAAGGCTTACCGGGCGCCTTACGATCCGGTGCAGACCAGCCTGTTTTAGCCCGGACCAGTCCCGGCGGAAAAAATGAAAGAAAGCCTGTTATCAGACTCATGGGGAAAATCCCGGGCTGGAAGTTTTCTGGCGGAAAACGGAGGACGGAAAGGAACGGCTTAAAAAATGGCTCAAAATAGAAACCACGGACGGGGCTATAAAAATTGCGGAAGCGGCGTGAACATCATGGGAGCGCCACGGAAGCGCTTTAAGACCGCGGGAGCGGTTTGGGGCGGCTATTTCTTAGAAAAAGGCTGGGGAAAGCAGGCGCTTTATGAAAAAGCTCAGAAGGCATAAACAGGGCCAATAAAAGAAAATTAGAAAAACAGGAGAGCGCTGCGGCTGGGTACGCGGGCCGCAGGCTGGGAGGAGAACTGGGATGGAAAAGCTGGATTACAAAAAGCAATATAAGGATCCTCTACCTGCCGCCGAAAAAACCGGTGGTGGTCGATGTTCCCGAGATGGTTTTTTTGATGGTTGACGGATGGGGAGCGCGGAAGAACCAGCTACCAGGAGGCGGTCTCGCTGCTGTATTCCGTGGCATTTACGATTAAGATTGAGTCAAAAGGAACGGC
>ENA-OQCD01000622-OQCD01000622.1-human-gut-metagenome-genome-assembly--contig:-NODE-622-length-9970-cov-2.641065_pt1 | contig 9970 bp, 14 predicted proteins | sample MGYA00242755_ERZ504571 | MGnify/ENA primary metagenome ERZ504571 (study PRJEB26092, sample SAMD00036274) | human gut metagenome | host: Homo sapiens | study: EMG produced TPA metagenomics assembly of the...
CACGATGGTGCTGCGCCCGATGAGTCCCAGCACGCAGTACATCCCGGTCTGCGGGCCGTAGAGGTAAGCCGCAAACAGCACTGTGCCGATATCGCTGAGCAGCAGAGCCCTGCCGATCTCCACCTTGATGTACTTGTGCAGGATCATCGCCACGATCTCGGTGCCGCCGGTGGATGCCCCGATGTTGAATACGATGCCGCTGGCAATGGCAGGCAGCGCCACCGCAAAGCACAGCTCCAGCAAAGTATCATCCGTCAAAGGCTGCGACACGGGAAACATCTTTTCGCACATACTGGAATAAAAGCTGAGCATGAAGGAGGAGTACAGTGTCCAACCCATGGTCTTTATGCCCAGAAAGACGCAGCCCAGCACATCCAGCACCGCATTGGTGATCCACATAAAGGTGCTGACGCTCAGAGCCGGAAAGCAGGTGGCCAGAACGATGGAAAGACCGGTGGTGCCGCCAAATACAAAGTGGTTGGGCGCACAGTAAAAGTTCAGTGCTACTGCATAGATGATAAGTCCCAGATTCAGCAGTAGAAAAAAGCGTGCGCCGCTCCACAGCTGTGCCGGAGTCAGGTTTTTGCGCAGACCGTTCTTGATCGCTTCCATCTCAGTCCAGATGCTCCTTTACATCCATCAGCTGGGTGATGATGCAGTCTGCGGCGGACTGGTCCAGCGGCTCGCCGTGGCGGGGCTTCAGTGCCAGCACCTTCAGCCCTGCCGCCTTTGCGGAGGCAATGCCTGTGGGAGAATCCTCCACCGCAATAGCCTTGTCTGCCGTCAGCCCCAGTGCCTTCAGCGCCTTGAGATAGATATCCGGTGCAGGCTTATGGGCGGCGCAGTCCTCGCCGCTGAAGGCGAAATCCACCATGGCTTTCAAGCCGCCCTCCGTGAGCATCTTCATGATATCCGGTGCTGCGCTGGAGGACGCCACCGCCACCTTCAGCCCCCGGCTGCGCAGCGCATTCATCAGCGGCTCTGCCTGCGGGTCGGTAAGCTTGCCGTAGGGGGTGGGGCGAGCCTTGCGGTACTCCCGGTAAGCCATCAGCATCTCCTGACGGCGCACAGGGTCGTTGGGGACAATGGCTTCCCAGATGGCTTTTTCGTTGGAGCCGATGAAGTTGCCCTCCGGGATGGGGATGCCGTTTTCCAGCAGAAAGTTTTTACGGCGGTTCTCGTAGTAATATTCTGTATCTGCCAGCACCCCATCCATATCAAAAATCACTGCTTCAATCATTCTTCATTTCCCTCTTCATCAAAAAAGGGGAGGGGCAAGCCCCTCCCCCAAGCATGGGTCTATTGATCCCGGTCGATCGCTTAGTACTCCAGCTTCCACATATAGCGGCGCAGGGTCAGCGGATGCTGACGGACGTAGGACAGCTCCTCAGCATAGACGCGGAACACGGCGGTGTGCATCAGCGGGTTGAAGTAGGTGATGACGCTGCTGTCCACAGCATTGCCCAGACCGTAATCCTTTGCATCCACAACGGTGGTCAGAGCATCGAAGCGGTGCAGGAAGGTCAGTGCGCGGGCATCCACGGGACGGGTCTTGCCGTCGTTCATCAGCAGGATGAAGGGCACGTCCTTGTCCACGATCTCGAAGGGGCCGTGGAAGAACTCGCCGCTGTGGAAGGAGCCGGAGTTGACCCACTGCATCTCCATCATCAAGCAGATGGAGGTGGAGTAAGCGACCTCCATGGAGCGCCGCTGGACATGACGTAGACGACGGGAGCGTCCTTGTACTTCTCAGCGAACTCCTTGGCAGACTTGCGGGCAGAGTTGGCAGCGTTCTCGGCAGCCTCGAACACGTTGGTCAGGCCCTCGATCATCTTGTCGTACTTGTCGAAACCTTCCACCTGCTGCAGGATCTCCACAGCCAGTGCCAGAACGTAGCCCATCTTTTCCAGCTTGGCGGCGTAGTTTGCCTCAAAGCCGTGAACGATGGTGTAGTCAGCTTCCTTGGTCAGGGCAGAACCGGCAGCGTGGGTAACGCTGACAACGGTTGCACCAGCGGCCTTTGCCACGCTGTTGGCCTTGACGGTCTCAGGGGTGCTGCCGCCCAGAGAAGCGGTGATGACCACAGTGGTGTCGCCCAGCCAATCGGGGGTATCGTAGTTGAACTCGTTGGCGGTGTAGTGTGCCACACGCAGCTTCTTGCTGCAGTTTGCCAGGAAGTACTTTGCGGGGTACAGCTCTGCCTTGGAAGCGCCGCAGCCAACAAAGGCCACGTTCTCCACGTTGTGCTTTGCCACGATGTCTGCCACGATGGACTTGACGTTTGCCAGATCAATGTTATACATAATGCAATCCTCCAAATTATTTTTCTTTTTGTTCTGATGAATCACAAATTACAGGCGTACGGATATCTATGTAAGCCGGAAACCCGGTTACACCAACAGACCAAGGGCGTTGATGGCAACACCGCCCACGATGCAGATGACCAGCAGCCAGCCGGTCTTGACCTTTTTGCGGATCAGGGTGTACATCAGCATCACGATGCCAAGGTTCAGAAGGTTCGGCAGAATGCTGTTCAGCACATCCTGCAGCACCAGACCGGTGCTTGCGAAGGTGATGGGGGTGGTCAGACCCACCATGCTTGCCACCATGGCACCAATGACCATCAGGCCTACGATGCCGCAGACGTACATCAGCTTGTCCATCATGCCGCCGTTGAGCTTGGTCAGGTACTTGCTGCCCATGGTATAGCCCAGCTTACCGGCAAACCATGTGACCAGCACAGCGGGGACAATGGAGAGGATCATGGCCAGAATGGGGCCCAGAACGTTACCCTGCTGTGCCAGAGAGATGCCCAGACCAAAAGCGATCAGACGGACAGTGCCCTGGAAGAAGGAGTCGCCCACGCCGGACAGGGGGCCCATCAGCGAGGTCTTGACGGCGTTGATGGTCTCCGGGTTGAAGTTTTCACGGTCGGCGGCGTACTGCTCCTCCATGGAAGCGGCCAGACCCAGCGTAAAGGCACTGGTCTGCGGGGTGCAGTTGTAGAACGCCATCTCGCGCTCGTAGGCTTCCTTTTTGTGCGCCAGCTGCTCGGGGTCGTTCTCGTCGGGGTACAGCTCGTCCAGCGTGGGAGCGATGCCGTACAAAAAGCCCATGTTCATCTGACGTTCGTAGTTCCAGGAGGCCTGAATGTTCAGGGAGCGCCACATGAACTGGAAGTATTTCTTGAAGTCGCTGCGCTTTGCAGTCTTGGTTGCGTTGCTCATTTCAGCTTCCTCCTATCAAAGATCGTCGTCATCTTCCAGCGGGTCGTAGTCCGGGTTGGCAGCAGCTGCACCGGCAGCGGCTGCGGCAGGTGCGCCCTTGCCATACTTCAGACCGGTCAGGATCACAGCCAGAATTGCGGCGAAGATCGCCACAGCGGTGATATCCAGACCCAGATAACCCACAAAGAAGAAGCCCAGCAGGAAGTAAACGGTCAGATCACGGTTGAGCATGGTGGACAGCAGCAGGGCAATACCGTAAGCGGTAAGGAACTTACTGCCGAGGTCAGGCCATCGGTCAGCCATGCGGGGATGAAAGCCACGATCTTCTGCACCAGATCCGTGCCGAAGTAGACGGACAGGAAGATGGGGATAAAGTACATCAGGCTGTACAGCAGCGTGCCCCAGACGATGTGCATGCTCCATGCCTTGCGGAACTTGCCTTCTGCAATGGCGTGGTCGGCAACGTGGGTCAGGTTGGACAGGATGGTGCGCATCAGCACGCCCAGCATCTGGCCCAGAACAGCGATGGGAATGGCCAGCGCCAGTGCGGTCTCGGCAGAAGCATCGGTCAGGATGGCAAAAGCTGCGCAGATGATGGCAGCCATGTTCATGTCCGGGGGTGCTGCTGCGCCGATGTTCACGATGCCAAGGCTCATCAACTCGATGGATGCGCCAAGGGTCAGGCCGGTCTGCAGATCACCCAGCAGCGCACCGACGATGGTGCAGGTGATGAGCGGACGCTCGAAGTTCATGCGGCCCAGAATGCGCGAGTCCAGAATACAGAACACGCCAACCAGACCCAGAAGCAGTGCGGTAACAAACATGGGTCAATTCCTCCTTCTTATCTCCTTACGATCAGATGTGATCGATGGGTACTACCTTAAAGGTGGGGGTCTGCTGGCTGTAGATCTTAATGCCCATATCCAGCAGCTTCTGGGTGTCGGCCTGCTCCTCCGGGGTCAGGAATACCGACTGGTCAAAGGCCACGGAGCCGGGCTTATTTGCCACAGCACCGTAGTTGATCTCTTTGATCTTGGGGTATGCCTGGCAGAACTTGAGCAGCGCAGCGGTGTTGCCGAAGATCATCATGATCTTCTCGTCCAGCTGCTCCACCTTGGGCATCTTGGCGATGGCTTTGTCCACCGTGAAGATGTTCACCCGGACACCGGCAGGCTTGCTCAGCAGCAGGGCGGACTTTTTCATCTCGTCGTTGGCGGCGTCATCGTCCACCACGATGATGCGCTGTGCGCCCACATGGCCGGTCCACGAGAATACCACCTGACCGTGCAGCAGGCGGTAGTCCAGACGTACTAATTTGATCATAGGTCATCCTCCTCATCTTGGGCTGCTTTTTTCAGCAGCAGGTTGCAATCAATGATCTGCGCCTTGGCATCTGCAATGCACTCGGCCAGTTCGTCCTGTGTCAGGGCTTCGTCGTTGGAAGCAAGGGTCAGCACCAGAGAAGCGTTCATGCCGCAGATCAGGTGCACCGCCGGATACTCCGGCAGCAGAGTCAGCATCTCGTTGTTCACGCTGCCGCCCATCACATCGGTCACGATGTACACAGCATCCTCTGCCGCAAAGCCATCCAGCAACCGACGTGCCGCCACCGTGATAGGCTCGGTCTCATCCCGCAGGGTAGCAAGGGCATAAAGGTTCGGCAACTCACCAAGGATCATCTGCACGGTGTCCTTCATTCCGGCGGACAGCCTCCGTGCGAAGCAGAATGATTCGGTTCATACGCATCCACGACCTTTCCTGTGTTTCCTTCATCTCTTCGGCGTCTGTATCATCTTATTCGTTATAGACGTCATAATCATCATGTACATAATACCACATTTTGCACAGACGTCAAGAGGTTTTTTCTAAAAAAATCTTTACTTTGGTAAAGTGCACAAAGCATCTCCCCTATATTTTAGCAGTTTCACCAACAATTCTCCTTGGAACGACAAAAAGAGCGTCTTTTCCGGGTGGAAAAGACGCTCTTGGGGGGACAGAATGCTGCCCTCAAAACTCAAACATATACCGGCTTCCAATGTAATACTGCCGCCCGATGCACAGCGGGTGGTCATATTGGTCATGGAAGTAGGCGTTCAGATACAGCAGCGGCTCGCCCAGCGAAAGGTTGAGCAGCTGTGCCTGTTCTGCCGAAGCCCGTACCGCCTCGATACGCTGGCAGGAGGTCGTTGCAGGGCGCAGCCCGGAGATGCGCTCAATGGTGTCAAACATGGAAACATCATTGAGATTCTCGCTCATCAGGCTCTTGTAGGGCTCGTAGGGCAGGAAGAGATTTTCCAGAAACACCGGCTGACCATCGGCGGTGCGCAGACGCTGGATATAGATGAGCAAGGCTTCCGGGCCTACATGGAAGAAGGCTTCCTCATCCTTACGCACCGGCACGATCTGACGGTTCAGCAGCCGGGCGCCCGGCACCGATGCCGTACTCTTTGCAGGTCTCCGTAAAGCTGGCAGTTCCTCTGCCGCTGGCAAACTTACGATGGATGCGGGGCTTGCTGACAAAGGTGCCCCGCCCCTGCATTTTGACCAGATACCCTTCGGCGCACAGCTCTTCCACGGCACGGCGCACCGTGATGCGGCTGACCGAGTACTCTGCACTCAGCTCCGGCTCCGGGGGGGATCTTCTCGTTGGTTTTTGTACTTGCCGCTCTCGATCGCGGCACGAATGTCATCCTTTTACCTGCTGGTAAAGCGGGACGACAGCACTATCATTGATTGCCATGGAATACCTCACCCTCAAATTGAGTATATCGTTATAAACATTATATTCATCTTATGGCTATGATAGTGCATATTCTGCGAATTGTCAAGTAAAACTTGCAGTCAATTTTTTGTGCGAGGTGACGGATGCGCCCGTGCTGCACAGGGCACCCCATTTTCCAGTGCCTGCCGGAAGAATCCAAAGACGCGGCGGAACGACTCGTGGCACACGACTTGCTTGCAAAGTCTAGTGTGTTACACCTTGGTTCCGGCTGATGCGGAAAAGGGGCTGCGAAAGGCTCCGGCAAGCACCTGTTCTGTGGCAGAAGGATGCGCGGATGGGCGTGGCAGTTGACGGTCTCTGCCCACCCAGCGCAGGCTTTCAGAGGAACCAATGGTGTACGTTCTCCCGTCCTGCCGCAGCCAGCGTTTTTCCCCTATAAGCCGCAAGGTAAATAATCACGTCTGTGCTTTCCCCGGTTGCCTGCAAGTGTCCCCGGTTTCAGCATTGCCGTTTTATAAAGGATCTTCTTTATCAGCTTTCTTTCATCCTCTGTCAGCTTATCGTAGTTGATGCCGATTGCCTTCAATGCCGTTCGGATCTTCTTTTCATCCGCAGACCCTTCATGTTTCTGTGCATCCTCCAGTTCCTTCATCAGGTTATCGATCATTGAACCATCCGAAGTGGTCTTGTCCTTGCGGTGTTCCGTCTTGATGTTCTTCAGGATGGCCACCAACTCATCGTACAAGACCCGGCCAAAGTACTCATCTTCATCGATCTGCCCCAGCTTCAAGGTGCTCATGTACAAATCGTTTTCATCTGCTGCATACTTCTTTTTCAGCATTTGCCGGGTCGCTTCCAGACCAGCATTGAGGTTTGAATGTTTGCGCTGACATATCCGTCCACATAGATTTCCAGATCGGTCATGAACCTCTGAAAATTCTCATGCACGATCAGCTCACACAGCAGCCGATGATTGAATTTTCCATTCCTTAATACGTCCACTGCGCCATCGCTCAGATGCAAGTCCGAAAGGACTGCATCTGGGCGTTTTTTTTGTTTTTCCGTCACCCCCCAGCAGGTAGTCCGTGGTCACGCCATAGAACTCAGCCAGCGTTGTCACCGCATAAATGCTGAGGTCGGTCACATCGTCGCTCTCATATTTCGACAGTGCCGATTTGGACAGACCCGTCTGCTCTGCCAGCGTTTCCAGCTCAGATTCCGCTCCACACGCAGGTCTTTGAGCCGTTCTCCCAGTGTCAGCTTGATGTTCATGGTCGCACCTCCGATGTTTTTGCACAGTATACCACTTCCAGCGGTTCCTGTCCATAAGCGTGGAATTTTGCAGTTTCTGCACCTGTTTTCCGACATTATGGATATACGGCACAGCGGCCATCATGGTGCTATCCTATAGACAGAAAGAAAACATATTAACTCCCCAGCAGCGAACATATTAAGGGCTTCCCGCGAAAGCCCTCTGAAATATCTTTCATAACAGAACCTTGAGAACAGAATGACCGTCCGAACTGCCCAGACCGCCAAGACCTCCCATCGGGGGAGCGAGCGCCCTGCATGGGGCCGACACAGAGTCCAAAAAGATTCCTGTCGGAAGGCAGCAAGGGAGACCGGCTTCACCGAAGTTCCCACTTGGGGAACACCGGTGACTTTGAACGTGGCAGGGATCAAATTGATCCGTGCCAGAGCCTTTGAGCAAAGGAGAAATTTTGAGTTTATATCAAAAGATCAAGTCCGCCATCACCGTTCGGCAGGTGGGAGAGATGTACGGCATGGAGCCCGACCGCCATGGCATGGTGTGCTGTCCGTTCCATTCCGACAGCGACCCCAGCATGAAGCTGAACGACACCTATTATTATTGCTTTGGCTGTGGAGCCAACGGCGATGCCATCGACCTCACCGCCAAGCTGTTCGACCTGAACCCCCGGCAAGCCGCCGAGAAGCTGATAAATGACTTCGCGTTTGCGAAGCAATGCAGTCCCCAGTGGGGACTGCAAGTGACAGAGCGGTCTTGCGTCAGCAAGATGGAGGGGCCCCGCCCCGACAAGCTCTGGCTTGATCCGGATAAGCCGCCCGCCAATGCCATCGCTTTGCCGCCGCCCAAGCGCGGCCTGACAGACGAGCAGTGGGCAGACATCGCCTACTGCCTGCGGGTGCTGACCGATTATCTCGACCTGCTGCACGACTGGCGAGAGCGTTACAAGCCCGCCAGCCCGGAAGAACCGCTGGACGAGCGGTTCGTGGAAGCCCTCCACACGACCGAGACCATCGAGCACCTGACGGACTGCGTTGCTTTTGGGACGCCCCAGCAGAAGGCCGCTGCCGCCGCACAGCTGCTGTCCGGGTCGTACCTGCTGATGCTGGAGGAGCGCACCGACCGCCTTGCTCTGGCAAAGTGTGCCTGATAATTTATTCACCCGAGTGTGGGTCTCACCGTGAGACCCACCACTTCACTTTTCTAAAGGAGAATTACCCTATGAAGAAAAACATTTCCCGCAACCCCTTATGGCCGGACTGGTACAACGGCAAGAAGATCGATGAAGTCCAGTTTGGCCGTGCCTTTCTGGAGCAGTGGCCGCTGAAATGCGTCAACGGAACGCTGTACACGCTGGACGGCCCGGTGGAGGACGAAAGTGAGATCAAGCAGCGCATCTTGGAGAACATCGAGGAATATGTCACCTCCGGCCTGTCCAAAAAGGTCACCAACATTCTGGAGACCATCAAGCTGCTGGCCTTTTCCGACCCGTTCCCCATCGAACAGGACTGCATCCACCTCCAGAACGGCGTGTACCATCTGCCGGACGGCTCTTTTCAGGAGAGCCGCCTGTTCTGCCAGAACCGCCTGCCTGTGAGGTATGACCCCAAAGCCGCCAGCCCTGACCGCTGGCTGACCTTTCTGCACGAGCTGCTGGACGATGCCGACATCCCCACCTTGCAGGAGTATCTGGGCTACTGCCTGATCCCCAGCACCAAGGGGCAGAAGATGATGCTCATTGTCGGCAAGGGCGGCGAGGGCAAGTCCCGCATCGGGCTGGTGCTGAAGCGGCTCATGGGAGATGCCGCCAGCAACGGCAGCGTCCAGAAAGTGGAGAACAACCGTTTTGCCCGTGCCGATCTGGAACGCCGCCTGCTCATGATCGACGATGACATGGACATGAACGCCCTGCCCAAAACGAATTATATTAAGACCATCGTGACCGCCGAGGCCAAGCTGGACTTGGAGCGCAAGGGTGTCCAGAGCTACCAGCGTGACATTTACGCCCGGTTCCTCTGTTTCGGCAACGGTGCGTTGACCTCACTGTACGACCATTCGGACGGCTTCTTTCGCCGCCAGCTCATCCTGACCACAAAGGACAAGCCTGCCGACCGCACAGACGACCCCTTCCTTGTGGAGAAGATGTGTGCCGAGATGGAGGGCATCCTGCTGTGGTGTCTGGAAGGGCTGCACCGGCTGGTGCAGAACGATTTCCGCTTCACGGTCAGCGAACGAGCCGCCGCCAACGTGGACACCATCAAGCGCAGCAGCAACAATGTCATCGACTTCATGGAGTCCGAGGGCTATTTCCGCTTCAAGGCGGACTACTCCATCAGCTCCAAGGACTTCTATGAAATCTACAAACTGTGGTGCGAGGACAACGCCTGTCACAGCGTATCGGCCATCCGTTTCAGCGCAGAGCTGCGTCAGAATGACCGCCGCTATAACCTTGAAGCCACCAACAACATCTACCTGCCCGGTGGCCGCAGGTGCGTGGTTTCGTGGGCATCGAACCGCTTGTCCACCCCTGCCCGTAAAAAGTGCATTTTTTCACGGAAGAAGTTCGTACAACCTGTACGGTCTGTACTTGTACGCACCTGTACGGCAAGCAGGAGCAAATTAAAAACGTGCCATCGTTTGTATTTTGCTTGTTCGTACGCCGTACGAACCGTACAGGTTATTTGAACTCCGTACGCGATTTTTTCAGATGCGTACGGAGCAATCAAGTTCGCATTGTGCGAACTTGATTGTAAC
>ENA-OQCD01000623-OQCD01000623.1-human-gut-metagenome-genome-assembly--contig:-NODE-623-length-9950-cov-3.985137_pt1 | contig 9950 bp, 11 predicted proteins | sample MGYA00242755_ERZ504571 | MGnify/ENA primary metagenome ERZ504571 (study PRJEB26092, sample SAMD00036274) | human gut metagenome | host: Homo sapiens | study: EMG produced TPA metagenomics assembly of the...
TGGGGAACGATATACTTGATCTTGCGGCAGCTCTCGATGTACCAGTCCCGGCACCTCGTGCTCCCGCATGGCTTCCTCCCAGCCATCCTTGAAACCGCCCTTGGCCACCTTGCCCTTACGCACAGCCTCCATGATATCAAGGCCATCCTTGGGTTCCAGCCCCTTGCGCAGCAGGTACAGCATGATGCTGTCACGGCAGCCAATGACCTCCGCAATGGTGCAGGTGCCGCTGCGGATCAGCTCGTCCGCGTTGCCGGTCCACACGTCCGTTCCGTGGGACAGGCCCGAGATCTGGATCAGTTCGGAGAAGTTCTTGGGCCGTGCCTCCACCAGCATACCGCGCACGAAGTTGGTACCCATTTCCGGGATTCCGAAGGTGCCGGTCTGGCTGTCGATCTGTTCCGGGGTCACGCCCAGCGCTTCCGGGCTGGTCAGCAGGCTGTACACCTTGGGGTCGTTCATGGGGATGCTGTCGATGGGGATACCGGTGTACTCCTCAAAATACTTGTAGAAGGTGGGCATATCGTGGCCCAGTTCGTCCAGCTTGAGCAGGGTATCGTGCAGGTACTTGAACTCGAAGTGGGTGGTCAGCAGGCCGCCTGCCACATCATCCGCCGGATGCTGGATGGGGCAGAAATCGTAGATCTCGTAGGTGTCCGGCACAACGACCATGCCGCCGGGGTGCTGACCCGTGGTGCGCTTGACGCCGGTGCAGCCCAGAGTCAGGCGGTTCTCCTCCGCATGGTTCACCGTGCGGCCGCGCTCATCCAGATATTTTTTGACATAGCCGTAGGCGGTCTTGTCCTGAATACCGGACACGGTGCCCGCCTTGAACACGTTGCTTTGCCGAACAGCTCCTCGGTATAGCGGTGCACATTGGACTGATATTCGCCGGAAAAGTTCAGGTCGATATCCGGCTCTTTATCGCCGTAGAAGCCGAGGAAGGTCTCGAAGGGAATATCGTGGCCATCCACCAGCATCCGGGTGCCGCAGTTGGGGCAGTTTTTATCCGGCAGGTCAAAGCCGTCGTCCACGCTGCCGTCGGTGATGAACTCGCTGTGCTTGCACTTGGGGCAGCGATAGTGGGGCGGCAGGCTGTTCACCTCCGAGATGCCGGAGAAGTGGGCCACGGCCGATGAGCCGACCGAACCACGGCTGCCCACCTGATAGCCGCCCGCGTTGGAATAGGCCACCAGTTTGACCGCAATGACGTACAGCACGGCGTAGCCATGGCCGCAGATGGAGTCCAGCTCCTTCTGCAGCCGCTTTTCCACAATTTCGGGCAGCGGGTCACCGTAATCGCGCTTGGCGTGTTCCCACGTAGCATCGCGCAGCTGCTGCTCTGCACCCTCGATGCTGGGCGGGTAGGTGCCGCGCGGGATGGCACGAACATTGTTGTCGATCATCGCCGCGATCTTGCGGGGGTTCTTCACCACTACCTCGTAGGCTTTTTCCTTGGGCAGATAGTAGAACTGCGCCAGCATATCCTGCGTGGTGCGGAAGAACAGCGGCGGCTGGTTGTCGGCATCTTTAAAGCCGTTGCCCGCCTGCAGCACAGCGCGGTAAGCCGCGTCCTCCGGCTCGGTAAAGTGCACGTCGCCGGTGGCAATGACCGGCTTGTGCAGGTCCTCGCCCAGCTTGATGACCGTGCGGTTGAAGTTTTTGATGTCCTCTTCGCTGTCCACCTTGCCGTCCCGCACCATGTAGGCGTTGTTGCCCAGCGGCTGGATCTCAAGAATATCGTAGTAGGACGCGATCTTTTTCAGTTCTTCATAGCTGGTGCCATCCACGATGGCCCGGTACAGCTCGCCGGCTTCGCAGGCGGAAGTGAGCAGCAGGCCGTCCCGGTATTTGTTCAAAAGACTCCGAGCACCCGGGGCTTTTTGAAAAAGTAGTTCACATGGGCTTCGCTGACGATCTTGTACAGATTTTTCAGGCCCATTTGGTTCTTGACCAGAATGATGAGGTGGTAATACTTCTTTTTCAGCACCTCGCGGTTGCCGCCAAGGCCGGTGTTGATCTCACTGACCTTTGCTACCTGTTTTTCTTTCAAGTCGTTCAGCATGACCCCGAAGATGCGGCCCAGCGCGGCAGAATCCTCACAGGCACGGTGGGCCTCGTAGGCAGGCAGCTCCAGATGCTTGTTGATGGTGCCCTGCTTGTAGTTGTGCAGGCCGGGGTACATGGCCTGCGCCATGGTCAGGGTGTCGATATAGGTCGGCTCCAGCTTGATGCCGCTGCGCTTGGCGGCGGCGCGCAGGAAACGCATATCAAAGGCGTGGACGTGTGGCCCACAAGGATGCGGTCTCCCGCAAATTGAGGAAGGCTTCCAGTGCTTCCTTTTCGCCGGGAGCATCCGCCACCATTTCGTTGGTGATGCCGTCAGCTCGGTGATCTTGGGGGTGATGGGCTTGCCGGGCTTGACAAAGGTATCAAATTCCTCCACCACTTCGCCGTTTTCACGATGACGGCACCGATCTCGGTCATATACTCCACGCCGGGGTCAAGGCCTGTGGTCTCGGTATCAAACACGCAGAACTCCCCGTCCAGCGGCTGATCCTTCACACCGTATACACAGGGGATCATGTCGTCCACAAAGTAGGCTTCACAGCCGTAGATCAGCTTGAAGTCCGGGTCTGATTTATGGATATCGTCCGCTGCCAGCATGGCTTCCGGGTAACCCTGACACACACCGTGGTCAGTGATGGCAACGGCCGGATGTCCCATGCGGTGGGCCAGCTTGACGATGCCGCCGGGGTCACAGAAGCCGTCCATGCTGGAAAGCTTGGTGTGCAGATGCAGCTCTACACGCTTGACCGGTGCGGTATCCTCCCGCTTTTTGCGCTCCACGATGAGCACATCGTAGGGGTAGACGATATAATCGTGTTCGTACTTGTCGTAGGAGCAGTCGCCGCGCACGATGAGGGTGGTGCCTTTGCCAAGGCTCTCCCACTTGGAGCAGTCCTCACCTTCCTGCGCGCGGATCTTCAGGTTGATGGAGCCTGATAATCGGTGATGGATACGGTATAAATTTTGCGGAAGTTGCCCTTGACCTCCGAGAAGAACACATCGCCCCAGATCGTGCACTTGCCGCCCTCGCCGCCAAGGTCTTTCAGCGGGGTGAGGTTCTTGGGGGTGAACATCTTGCCGTGGAAAATGGTGACGGGCTTATCGGTCAGGTCCAGACCATCCACCTTGATGGACGGTGCTGTGTTCTTTTTCTCAAACTTGACCACCGGTGGCGCGATCTTGCGCTCCAGCTTTTCTTCCATCTGATGCTGCTCGGCTTCGCTTACAGCGCTTTGCAGCGTTACCTGCGGCGTTACCCCGGTGTGGGCCGCAATGCGCTCTGCCAGCAGCTTTTCAAAGTGCATCTCCTGCAAAAACTTGGTGCCATGGCATACGCCGATGGTGATCTTCTGTCCGATGATGTTGATCTTGCACCGGTCCAGAAAGCCGTTGATGGGCACGCCGTCCCGCTTCATCTCTTCCATCAGATCGCGCAGGGCCGCTTCGTCCAGCATGGCATAGCCAAACAGGTTCTGGATGCGCAGCTCAAAGCCCTCATAATCCGGCTGCAGGGATGCCAGCAGCCGGGCACAGAGATTTTTGTCCAGCGGCGCACCGCTGCGCAGGGTAAAGATGACCTGCCGTTCCTGCCGCAGCATCTGCGCATGCTCCACAATGACCTGCCCGAAGCAGGCCGCAAATGCCGGGTCCACCATGAACTGCGGCCACAGGTTGGATACGAGTGGTGTCACAAATGGTACTCCTTTTTATACAGCACAAACTGCCGCACCCGTTTTTTGCAGGTGTGGCAGCTGTGAAAAAGCCAAATTACAGTTTATAGATCTCATCCATGAACTGATCCAGGATGTTGTCTCCGGTCAGCTTTTTGATGGGCTTGCCGTGGATGAACAGCACCGCCTCGCCCTTGCCGCCGGCAATGCCGATGTCTGCTTCGCGGGCTTCACCGGGGCCGTTGACCACGCAGCCCATCACGGCCACCTTGATGGATTTTTTGCAGCCCTGCAGCCGCTTTTCCACCTCATTGGCGATCTCGGTGCAGGGATACTGGGTGCGGCCGCAGGTGGGGCAGGTGATGACCTCCGGGCCTGCTACCGGGAAGCCCACGGCGCGCAGGATGTTGTAGCCCGCTTCCACTTCCTTTTCCGGCTCTGCGGCCAGCGAGACGCGGATGGTATCGCCAATGCCTTCCAGCAGCATTCCGCCGATGCCCATGCCGCTTTTCAGCAGACCCATCTGGTAGGTACCCGCCTCGGTAACACCCACATGGAGCGGGTAATCCGTGACAGCGCTGAGCTGGCGGTAGGCCTCCATCATGCGGGGCACATTGGAGTTCTTGATGGAAATGACGATGTTGTTGAAATCGAATTTTTCCAGCAGGCGCACATGGTACAGTGCACTCTCCACCATGGCCTCCGGCGTGGGGGCACCGTATTTTGCAAGGATGTGCTTTTCCAGACTGCCGCCATTCACGCCGATGCGGATGGGAATGTCCTTGCGCTGACAGGCATCCACCACAGCCTTCACCCGGTCATCGTCGCCGATGTTGCCGGGGTTGATGCGGATCTTATCCACGCCTACATCTGCGCAGGCCAGAGCCGCCTTATAGTCAAAATGGATGTCTGCCACAATGGGGATGTTCACCGCATTCTTGACGGCTTCGATGCACTTTGCATCCGCCGGGCTGGGGCAGGTCACGCGCAGGATCTGACAGCCAGCAGCTTCGCACCGCTTTGCCTGCGCCACATTGCCCTCAATATCCTCCACCGGCACGTTGAGCATCGTCTGCACCGCAACAGGATTCTTGCCGCCGATGGTCACATTGCCGATTTTCACTTCCCGTTTTAACTGCCGCATAAAGCTTCCCTTTCTGTTTTTGCTTACATTACACCGGTCACAAGCCGGATGATATCATTATAGGTTGCAAAGAGCATCAGCCAAACAGCAGTGCAAAGGCCGCAATGGTCAGTGTACCCTGCAGCTTTTCCGGCACTGCATGGCCGGTAACGCCCTCAATGATCAAAAATACCACCTTGCCGCCATCCAGTGCCGGGAAGGGCAGCAGATTGAACACGCCCAGATTGATGGTGATGAGGCCAGCAGCTCCAGCAGATCCTGCCAGCCGTAGCTTGCCGCCTGACCGATCGCTGTCACGATACCCACCGGGCCGGACAGATTGTTGATGCTCTCACGTCCGCGCACAAGGTCTGCCAGCGAGATAAACGCGATGCGTCCGTAGTACAGGGTACTGTTCCATGCTTCTTTTAACACATTGAGCGGTGTTTTTTTGATGCCGTACACCGTAAAGCCAAGGGTCATATGGGTCTGGCCGTCCTCGTCCTGCCAAGTGTCGAACTGCACGTCCGGCAGTTCCACCTTTTGGCCGTCCCGCTTCACGGTGAACCGGGCGCGATAGGCTTCGGTGCGCACCAGCTCATAAAGGATGTCGTTGGCCACAAAGCAGCGCCTGCCGTTCACGGCAACGATCTCGTCCCCCGCCTGCAGGCCGGTCTGGCCGCAGAGGGCATCGTTCTCAATGGAATAGATGGTCTTGCTGGTGATGGCTCCCTCCTGTGCTGCCACAAGAATGACCAGCACCACAAAGCCCAGCACAAAATCATGAAGGCACCTGCACCATCACAAGCACACGCTGCCATACCAGTGCCTCGTTCAAAGGGATGCCGGTGCGCTGCTCCGGCGGGACAGGGTTTTCGTCCTCTGCTTCCCGTTCGTCGCGGGCCGCCTCGGCCTGCTGGCTCTCGGGGCTTTCCTCGCCCTCCAGCGCCACATAGCCGCCTACCGGCAATGCACGCAGGCTGTACTGGGTGCCCTTGTAAATTTTCTTCCACAAAGCCGGCCCCATGCCGATGGAAAACTCGTTGACCTGAATGCCGCAGAGCTTTGCCACGGTAAAGTGCCCGAATTCATGAATGGCGATCACAGCGCTGAACACGATCAGTGCGGCGATCAGGGTGATAAAAATTGACATTGCGTCTCCTAAAGATCAAAGATGTGCGTGCACGAACTCTCGTGCCATGCGGTCGCACTCGTACACATCGCTGAGGGTATACTCGCCGCCAAAGCTGTCGCTGTCCACGACTGCTTCCACCAGACGGCCAATATCGAGGAAGCCAATTTTGTCCTCAAGGAAGAGCTTGACAGCTTCCTCATTGGCACCGTTGGCAGCACATGGGCCGAGACCGCCCTTTTTGATGGCCTTTTTGCAGGCGGCAAGGCAGCGGAAGGTCTCGTCGTCTGCCACATCGAAGGTGAGCACCTTGAGTGCGGCAAAGTCCAGCTCCGGCACAACGCCGGGTACGCGCTTTGGGTAGGTGAGCGCATACTGGATGGGAATGCGCATATCCGGCACACCCAGCTGAGCAATGACCGAATTATCGCTGAACTGCACCGCCGAATGCACGATGCTCTGGCGCTGCACCACGATCTGGATCTTCTCCGGCGGCAGGCCGAACAGCCACACTGCCTCGATCAGCTCCAGACCCTTGTTCATCAGGGTGGCAGAGTCAATGGTGATCTTTGCGCCCATGTTCCAGTTGGGGTGCTTGAGGGCATCCGCCTTGGTCTTACCGCGCAGCTCCTCGGTCTTCATCCCGAAGAAGGGGCCGCCGGATGCCGTGAGCAGGATCTTGGTCAGGCTGGGGGCACTCTCCTTATCCTGCAGGCACTGGAAGATGGCCGAATGTTCACTGTCCACCGGCAGCAGCTTTACACCATGCTTTGCCACGGCCTGTGTGACCAGATGGCCGCCGGTGACAAGACTCTCCTTGTTGGCAAGGGCCAGATCATGCCCGCTTTCGATCGCGCACAGGCTGGCACCAAGGCCTGCAATGCCCACCACGCTGTTCAGCACCACATCGGTGCCGTCCAGTGCGGCCAGCTGCTTGAGCCCTTCCGGCCCTACCAGCAGCCGGGGCGCATCTGCACGACCGGAAAGCTCCGCATCTAGCCTGCGGGCCGCATCCGGGTCGGTCATGCAGACATAGCGCGGATGAAACTCTTCGATCTGCTGCAGGATCTTGTCTACATGGCTGTGGGCAGAAAGACCGAACACCTCATAGCCCTGTGCACGGATCACATCCAGACTCTGGGTGCCGATGGAACCGGTAGAACCCAGCAGAGTGATTTTTTTCGACATCACACGTTCCCCCTTTTAATAGTAGAACACCGCCGTAATGACCATGGTCACAAAGGGCGCAATGAACATCACACTGTCAAAGCGGTCCAGAATGCCGCCGTGCCCCGGGAAGATGGTGCCGTAATCCTTGATGCCGCACTGGCGCTTGACCACACTGGCAAACAGGTCGCCATAAATGCCCAGCACCGCCGCCACGCAGCCCAGCAGTGCAATGATCACGTACATGGAAACGCCAATGTTGGAGCGGGTGAAGGCTTCCATCCGGTTTGCCGCCACTGAGTACACCAGTGTGATGATCACACCGAACACCATGGTGCCCAGAACACCGCCAATGGCACCTTCCACGGTCTTTTTTGGGGCTGACCACCGGGCAGAGCTTGTGCTTGCCAAAGGCACGGCCTGCAAAGTAGGCACAGGTATCGCCGCCCCAGGCAAAGCAGAGGATGAGCAAGATAAAGAACACCGCATCGTAGCCGTACTGCTCCACCGGCAGCAGCTCCTTGAGCCGGATAAAGGAATAGAAGCAGAAGATCACGATACCGGAGAACATCAGCAGGCCGCTGGCCTTCTGATAGCTGATGGTACCGTTGCGCACCACCAGATAGATGGCATAAAAGGTGACCAGCAGAAAGGACATCGGCATCACCAGCCGCCGCATGACCTGATAGTTGCTCGTCATGACCAGCAGTGTATACGGCACCAGAACCGCATACATCAGCCAGTCCTTCTTTTCAAAGCCGAGGGCACTGTAGATCTCGTGAACGGCGATCAGCGTAATGGCCGCGATGACCAGATTAAAGATCAGAGTGTTGAAGGTGAACATCACGCCGATCAGTACGATGATGCCCACGATCGCAGTAATAACACGTGTTTTCATAGATTGGATCTCCTTTTCACCGGTCGGTGCCGCACCCCTCTGGATTAAGTTTGGCTCCGGCAAAGCCGCCGGGCCGTCCGGTCCCTGCACCGTGTGCAGGAGGTCTTGGGTTTTACAGTCCGCCAAACCGGCGGGAACGATGATTGAACTCCTCAATAGCAGCGTCCAGATCGCTGCGGGTGAAATCCGGCCACAGAACGTCCATTTCTACCAGCTCCGAGTAAGCTGCCTGCCAGAGCATGAAGTTGGACAGCCGCTTTTCTCCGCTGGGGCGCAGGATAAAATCCGGGTCCTTCTGGCCAGCGGTATACATGGCATCGCTGAGCAGCTGTTCCGTGATCTCTTCGGGCTTTATCTCCCCTGCCGCCGCCTTTGCCGCCAGTTGCTGCGCCGCCCGCACGATCTCCGGGCGCCGCCGTAGTTGATGGCAATGTTCAGGGTCATGCCGGTCTTGACCGAAGAATCTGCTTCCAGCTTGTTCATCAGCTGCTGCAGCTTTTCATCCAGCACCGTGCGGTCGCCCATGAACTTGATGCGGATATTGCGGTTCTTGTAGTCAAAGCCCTTCAGCAGATATTCGCCGAACAGCCGCATGATGGCGTTGACCTCTTCCAGCGGCGCTCCAGTTCTCGGTGGAAAACGCATAGAAGTACACCGACGAAACGCCCAGCTCATCGCAGTAATCTGCGATATCGCTGAACACCTCTGCGCCTCTTTTGTGCCCGGCAGTGCGGGGCAGGCCGCGGTTCTTTGCCCAGCGGCCGTTACCGTCCATGATGATGCCGATGGAAAGGCCCTCGGCAAATTCTTTCGGATGCGCCATTGTTTCCTCCCGGCAGCAACGCCGCCTTCAACAAAAAGTGCCGCGCACTCTTCTTCAGCGCACGGCACCTCCAGTTTATTGCATCTGCGCAGATCAGACAGACATGATCTCCTTCTGCTTTTCTTCCACCGCAGCATCGATGTTCTTGATATACTTGTCGGTCAGCTTCTGGACATCCTCTTCCATAGTCTTCTGGCTGTCCTCGGTCAGCTCGCCGGCCTTCTTCATGGCCTTGGCCTTATCCATAGCCTCGCGGCGGATGTTGCGCACTGCCACCTTAGCCTCCTCGCCCAGCTTGGAAACTTCCTTTGCCAGCTGCTTGCGGCGCTCCTCGGTGGGAGCCGGGAAGTTCAGGCGGATGGTAGAGCCGTCATCAATGGGAGTGATGCCCACATCGCTGGCCATGATGGCCTTGCTGATGGGGCGCAGCAGAGTACGGTCCCACGGGGTAATGGTCAGGGTGCGTGCTTCGGCCACAGCCACGGATGCCACCTGCTGGATGGGAGTGGGGGCACCATAATAATCCACGCTGACCTTATCCAGCACAGCGGGATTTGCGCGGCCTGCGCGCACAGCGCCCAGTTCGCGGCCCAGATGTTCGACCGAACTCTTCATCTTGTCTTCGTAAACCTTGGTGTTGCTGCTCATTGCGGTAGTCTCCTGTTCCTTTTTATCTTGGGGCTGCGCTGCAATGCGTCTGCCCTATAATGTATGTCGGCTGCAGGCGTTTCAGCCCTCGTAAACCAGTGTGCCCACATTCTCGCCCTGCACGGCACGGGCAATGTTGTCCGGGTCGGCCAGATCGAACACGAGGATGGGCAGCTTGTTGTCGCGGCACAGAGTGGCAGCAGTGCCATCCATAACAGCCAGCTGGTCTTCCAGCACCTTGGTAAAGGTGAGGCTATCATACTTCTTTGCGTCGCGTACTTGTGGGGATCCTTATCATACACGCCGTCCACCATAGTTGCCTTGAACATCACATCGGCGCTCACTTCCACAGCGCGCAGAGCGGTTGCCGTATCCGTGGAGAAGAACGGGTTGCCGGTGCCGCCGCCGAACACGGCGAT